>Ga0163144_10001864_pt1 | contig 49352 bp, 49 predicted proteins | sample OliLak19BULKMAT1_FD_123175 | JGI IMG/M metagenome (GOLD analysis project Ga0163144, IMG submission 123175) | Freshwater microbial mat bacterial communities from Lake Vanda, McMurdo Dry Valleys, Antarctica - Oligotrophic Lake LV.19.BULKMAT1 | ecosystem: Environmental > Aquatic > Freshwater >... | reverse complement strand
GGCAGGTGCTGCACGACGTCGGGCGCGGGGGGCAGGCGGCCGCTCAGCGCCGCGGCCACGTCCCGTTCGATCCGCGCGGCGATGGGATCTGAATAATGCAGCGCATCCCAGAAATGCTCGTCCTGGCGCGCCAGGTCGCTGTCGAGCAGGTAGTCGAGCACGACGATGTCCGGCTCGCGTGCCGCGATGGCCAGCGCCTCGGCCTTGCAGGCGCGGTAGCCGGCGGCATAGGCCTGTTGATGCCAGAGGTGCATCGGCGGGATCAGCAGTACGCGGCGGGTGCCGGCCGGCGCGGCGCCGAGCAGATCGAGCAGCAGGCGGAGATTGGCCATCACGGGCTGCGCCGGCTCGGCGGCCGGCCGCAGATCCTGCTGAGCCGGGGCCGGTGGCGGCGTCGGCGTGCCGTAAATCCGCTGGCGGGTGCGGGCGAGATCGTAAGCGCCGAAGTCGCGCGTGAAGTCGAAGTAACCATCGGCGCCGTACTTCGGTTCACGCCGCCCCTGCACCAGTTCAAGCATGCGCACGGCGTTCTCGAGCGCCTTATCGTTGAACAGGTACAGCAGGTCGTTCCACGGGTTGTCGTCGAACATGAACTCGGGGAAATCGCGGAAGGTGTAGCGATCAGGTGTTTCGACCGCCCGGCACCAGCTGTCGTCCAGCGCGTAGATCATCACGCGCGGCGCCGGATGATGGCGCAGAAACAGCGCGTTCATCTGCACCTGTTCATACGCCGTGGCCGAGTTCATCGCGAGGTTCACGAAGCGCGCGTCGAGCAGCGCATTCAGCCGCGACGGGTTCAGCAGGCGCACCATCGAGGTCCCGACGATCGCGCTGTCGAAGTCGGCGCTGCGCGCGAGCGCCGGGTAGGCGTAGCGCTGGTTCTGGCTGACCGGCGCGCGCGGCAGCGCCGGCGAGAACGGCACGTTCATGTAGGGGTCGAGCACGAGAATGAATGCATAACAGGCGAGCGCACACGCGGCGAAGGCGGCCAGCGTGATCGTCAGAAAGCGGCGCCAGGACATGCGCGCGTCAGAACTGGAAGTAGATGAAGTCGAGCCCGCGGCCCTGACCGACCCGCAGCGTGACCAAGAAGAGGGCGAAGCCCGTCAGCACGGCGGCCCAAGCGCGGGGGCTGAGCTTCTGCTCGGCCCAGGCGATGTTGGTCGGGCCGAACACCGCGCAGCCTGCGCCGATGGCGATCATCGTCCAGCCTTCGGCGGCCAGACCGCCCGTTGCTCCCTGCCCCAGCATGCCGGCGAGGACACGCGCGGCGGCGTCGAAGTTTGCCGCGCGAAACAGCACCCAGCCGACGACCACGAACAGCATCGTCAGCAGCCAGCCGGCGACAGCCGGCACCCGGATGCCGGTGAGCGTCCAGATCCGCGAGCCGACTATCGCCAGCCCGTGGAGGGCACCCCAGGCGATGAAGGTCCAGCCGGCGCCATGCCACAGGCCGCAGAGCGTCATCGTGAACATCACGAGGCCGATGGTTGCCAGCGGGCCGCGCCGGCTGCCGCCGAGCGGGATGTAGAGATAGTCGCGCAGAAAGCGCGACAGCGTCATGTGCCAGCGGCGCCAGAACTCGCGGATGTTCGCGGCCCGATAGGGTTGATCGAAGTTCAGCGGCAGGCGCAGGCCGAACATCGCGCCGAGCCCGATGGCCATGTCCGAATAGGCCGAGAAATCGAAGTACAGTTGCAGGGAATAGGCGAGCGCACCGAGCCAGGCGGCCGCGAGCGTCGGTGCCTGGCCGGCCAGCGCGGCGTCGAACACGGGGTCGGCGAGGGTGGCGAGTTCATCGGCGAAGAACACTTTTTTCACGAGCCCGAGTGCGAACAGCACGAGCCCACGGGTGGCCATCTCCAGCGCGCCGTCGCGATGCGGCGCGAGCGAAAACTGCCCGATCAGTTCGTTGTGGCGCACGATGGGGCCCGCGATCAGATGCGGAAAGAACACGATGTAGGCCGTGTATTCCAGCCACGTGTAGGCGGGCGCCACCCCGCGTTTCAAATCGACGAGGTAGGAAATCTGCTGGAAGGTGAAGAAGCTGATCGCAAGCGGCAGCACGATGCTCCAGCGCTGATGTGCAAGCCCGGTCAGTTCGCTGAGCGCGTCAGCGAAGAAGTTCGCGTACTTGAAGAAGCCAAGCAGCAGCAGATGCAGTGCGATCCCCGCGACGATCAGCCCGCGTGGCAGGCCACCGCGCACATACCACTGGGCCAGCGCCCAGTTCAGCGAGATTGCACCGACCAGCAGCGGCAGGAAACGGACATCCCACCACGCGTAGAAGAAGAACGAGCACAGCGTCAGCGCCCACAGCCGCGCCTGATAACTGCCCGCCAGCGCGTGATACAGCGCCAGCACCAGCGGCAGGAACAGCAGCAGGAAAGTCTGCGACGAAAACAGCAAGGTCGTGGTGTCCGCTGGCGGGCAAAAGAGGGCGGATTATGAAGAAAATCGGGCGGTCGGGACACCTGTGCGCCGGTGCCCGCCGAGGTGTGTGATGAATCCAGCCACGGAGGCACGGAGGACACGCAATGTTGGGCTTCCTGCGTCAGCTCAACACGCTGCGTGCCCACCTGCCGTAGCCCGGGTGGCGCGCGCAGCGCAGAACCCGGGATCTTCGCAGTGACGACACATGGCAAAGATGCGTTGGCGATCCCGGGTTCCGCTTACGCTGCACCCGGGCTACGTCGAAGGCCGTTGGGCTGACGCGAGCGCCATATCCCGGGACCATCAATCCAGACTCTTCCCGTGCCCTCCGTGCTCTCCGTGGCTGGATGCATCCCCAGCCCGGCACCACGTGGGCTATCACCGCCTGAACGAAAGCGCGCTAGCGCCCCACGCAGTGATAGCGGTAGCCGTGGCTCACCATCGATTCCGGTTCGTAGACGTTGCGCAGATCGATGAAGACCCTGTCGCGCATCAGTTTGCCGGCACGCTCGAGATCGAGGCCGCGGTAGACGTTCCACTCGGTCAGCAGCACCACCGCATCGCAGCCCTCGAAGACGCTGTAGATGTCGTCGCAGTAGTGCACGTCGGGCGGCAGCATGCCTTTGGCTTCATGCACGCCCTGCGGATCATGGGCGCGGATGCTGGCGCCCTTTTCGATCAGCGGCGGCAGAATCGACAGCGCCGGGGCGTCCCTCATGTCATCGGTTTCGGGCTTGAAGGTCAGGCCGAGCACGCCGATGCGTTTGCCCGCCTCGTTGCCGCCGAGCGCTTCGCGGATTTTCTTGATCATGCGCGCCTTCTGCGCCGCATTGACCTCGATCACCGACTCCACGATGCGGCTCGACACGCCGTGCTCCTGCGCAATGCGCACCAGTGCCTGCGTGTCCTTCGGAAAACACGACCCCCCATAGCCGGGGCCGGCGTGTAGAAATTTGCCGCCGATGCGCTTGTCCATGCCCATGCCCTTGGCGACCGCATGCACATCCGCGCCGACCGCTTCGCACAGCGAGGACATTTCATTGATGAAGCTGATCTTCGTCGCCAGAAACGCGTTCGACGCGTACTTGATCAGCTCCGCGCTTTCGAGGCCGGTGATCAGTATCGGCGCCTCAATCAGGTTCAGCGGGCGATAGAGTTCGCGCAGGCGCTTTTCGGCGCGCGGGCTTTCGACCCCGATCACCACGCGGTCAGGCCGCATGAAGTCGGAAATCGCCGCGCCTTCGCGCAGGAATTCCGGGTTCGACGCGACATCGAAATCAGCGGCCGGGTTGGTTTCGCGGATGAGCCGCGCCACATTGCGCGCCGTGCCCACGGGTACCGTCGACTTGTCGACGATGACCGTATAGTCCTTCAGATGCGGGGCGAGCTGGCGCGCCGCTTCGTAGACATAGGACAGATCCGCGAACCCGTCACCGCGCCGGCTGGGCGTGCCGACCGCGATGAACACGAGGTCCGCCTCGCCCGCGACGTCGCCGAGGTGGGTCGTGAACGCCAGGCGCCCTTCGCGCACGTTTTTAGCGACCAGGTCATCGAGACCGGGCTCGTAGATCGGGATCTCGCCGGCCTTCAGACGCTCGACCTTGCGCTCGTCGACGTCCACACACACGACATCGGCGCCGAACTCGGCGAAACAGGTGCCGGACACCAGGCCCACATAGCCCGTGCCTATCATCACTACCTTCATGGCGTCAGAGTCTCCATAAGGACACGCCGTCCGGGCATGTCGCGCGTTCCAGTTTGGCCTTGACGTCGGCCACGACGCCGCAACCGTTGACGAGCCGGTTCGTCACCGCGGACCAGCCCTGGGCCAGATATTGCCGGTGCGGCACGGCGAGCACAACGGCACTGGCAGGCTTCAGATCGGCCTCGGCCGTGAGCCGGATGCCGTATTCCTCGTGCGCTTCGTCAGCGTGCGCGCAAGGGTCGTGTATCTGGACGTCGGCCCCGTAATCGCGCAGTTCCTCGATGATGTCGATCACGCGGGTATTGCGCAGATCCGGCACGTCTTCCTTGAAGGTGAAGCCGAGCACGGTGATCAGCGCACCCTTGACCGGGCTGCCGTCCTGAATCATCAGTTTTACGAGTTGCTGGGCGACATAGCGCCCCATGTTGTCGTTGATGCTGCGGCCGGCGAGGATCACTTGCGGGATGTAGCCCGCAACCTGGGCGCGATGCGTCAGGTAGTACGGATCCACGCCAATGCAGTGTCCGCCGACGAGGCCCGGGTCGAACTTCAGGAAGTTCCACTTCGTACCGGCCGCGGCGAGCACGTCGCGGGTGTCGATGTTCAGGCGCTGGAAAATGAGCGCCAACTCATTCATCAGCGCGATGTTCAAATCGCGCTGCGTGTTCTCGATGACCTTGGCGGACTCGGCCACTTTGATCGTCGCCGCGCGATGCACGCCGGCCGTCACCACGCTCTCGTAGACGCGGGCCACGATGTCGAGCACCTCGGGCGTCTGGCCGGACACCACCTTTGTAATCTTCGTAAACGTGTGTTCCTTGTCGCCCGGATTGATGCGTTCCGGCGAATAGCCGACGAAGAAGTCGGTGCCGCACTTCAGCCCCGAGTGCTGTTCGAGCACCGGCACGCAGTCTTCTTCGGTGGCACCCGGATAGACCGTCGATTCATAGACGACGATGTCGCCGCGCTTCAACACCTTGCCGACGGTCACCGAAGCCTTCAGCACCGGCGTCAGGTCGGGGCGCTTGGCGTTGTCGATCGGCGTCGGCACGGCCACGATGTGAAAGTCAGCCTGCGCCAGCACCGCCGGATCGGTGGTGAAGGTGATGGTGGCGGACTTCAGATCGGCCGGTTCGACTTCGAGCGTGCTGTCTTCGCCGCGCTTCAGTTCGGCAATGCGGTGCTCGTTGATGTCGAAGCCGATGCAGCTCGTTTGCTTGCCGAAGGCCACTGCGACCGGCAGGCCCACGTAGCCGAGGCCCACGACCGACACTTTGCGGTTATGCGTAGTCATTGGATGCCGTAATACTCTTTATACCAGGAGACGAAGTTGGCGATGCCGACGGCGATGGCCGTGCGCGGCTGATAGCCGACGTCCTCGACCAGCGCGGTCACGTCGGCGTAAGTGTCGGGCACGTCGCCGGGTTGCAGCGGCAGGAAATTCTTTTTCGCCTCGATGCCGAGGCAGGATTCGAGCGTGCCGATGAAATCCATCAGCGGCACGGGCGTATTGGCGCCGATGTTGTACAGCCGATAAGGCGCGGCGGCGGTGCCGGGATCCGGGTCGTCGCTCTGCCAGTCCGGGTTCGGCGTCGCCACGTGATCGAGCGCGCGGATCACGCCTTCGACGATGTCGTCGACATAGGTGAAGTCGCGGCGGTGATTACCGTAGTTGAAGACGTCGATCGGCTCGCCGGCGAGAATCTTCTGCGTGAACATGAACAGCGACATGTCCGGCCGCCCCCACGGCCCGTAGACCGTGAAGAACCGCAGGCCGGTGGTCGGGAGCTTGAACAGTGCGCTATAGGTATGCGCCATCAGTTCGTTGGCCTTCTTGGTGGCTGCGTACAGCGACAGCGGATGATCGACATTGTCGTGGACCGAGAACGGCATGCGCGTGTTCGCGCCGTACACCGAACTGGTCGACGCATAGACCAGATGCTCGACGCCCGCCGCCTTGCAGCCTTCGAGCACGTTGACATAACCAACGACGTTCGCGTCGACATAGGCATGCGGATTCTCAATCGAGTAGCGCACCCCGGCCTGGGCGGCGAGGTTCACGACCCGCTGCGGCCGGACCGCGCGAAAGAGGCCGGGCATCGCCGCCCGATCGGCGATATCGAGCTTGTGGAATTCGAAGTTCGCGTGCGGCGTCAGCCGCTTGAGACGCGCTTCCTTGAGCGTTGGATCGTAGTAATCGTTGAGGTTGTCGACACCGATCACCTCGTCACCACGCGCCAGCAGCCGTTCGCTCAGTCGGGCGCCGATGAAGCCGGCTGCGCCAGTTACCAGAATTCGCATCACTACTCCATGTTCGTCGCAGACGCGGCATTCTACACGCCGCCACCCGTGCGGGGATGTTACAAACCGCAACGCTGTCAGGAATTTGCGACCGTTTACGCGAAACCTTAAGGGTAGGCCGACGGGCTGTCGGCACGGGCCGCAGGCGCCCCGGGCGGGAGCGGTTCGTGACACGCCTGAGCGCAGTCCTTAGTATTGCCAGCACATCAACTCGAGGATTCAGACCCATGGCAAACCCTCCGCAGCAGCCGGCCGATTCGATGTCCGTCGACGTCGAAAATCTCTACCGGGAAGAATCCTATACGGACCTCCGGGCCGCCTCGGTGCGGGTGCTGATCCCGGTCAAGATCGACGGCTCGACGGACCCGTCCCGCCCCACGCATTACATCGGCGACACGCAGCTGATGACCCAGATGGGCCCGCTGCCGGTGCAGTTCCCGCTGGACGCCGACAACCTGGCCGACGCGCTGGCGAAATTCCCCGACGGCGTGCGCGAAGCCATCGAGCGCCTGCAGGAACGGGCCAAGGAAATGGCGCGCGAAGAAGCCTCGCGCATCGTGGTGCCTGGCAAACCGGCTGGCGGCATGCCGGGCGGCGGCGGCTTTGGCGGCCTCGGCGGCAAGGGCAAGATTTCCTTTGAGTGAGCCGGCCCGGCGCCGCGCGTGATGCGAGTCGGCGACTCGACGCCCACATCTGAACCCAGCCCCGCGCCGTGACGCCCGCTGGAATGCCCCCTCCCGCGCTGCAGGCGCGCGAACTCGCCTGCATGCGCGGCGACGATCTGATCTTCGACCAGCTGTCACTGACGGCCGATGCGGGCGAAGTGTGGCAAATCGTCGGCGCCAACGGTGCCGGCAAAACCAGCCTGCTGAAAATCTTCGCCGGCCTCGCGCCGGCGGCCGGTGGCAAGCTGCAGTGGCGCGGGACGGCGGTGCAGGTCGGTGCCGCGCATCTGCGGCAGGAACTCTGCTACCTCGGTCACCTGCCCGGCGTCACCGGGTATCTCAGCGTGGCAGAGAATATTGACTACCTCGCGAAGCTCAGCGGCTGCCCGCAACGAATGCGGCCAGCGGAAGCGCTGCTGGCAGTCGGGCTCGCCGAGCTGGCCGACATCCCGGTCCGGCGCCTGTCGGCCGGCCAGCGTCAGCGTCTGGCGCTCGCGCGCTTCGTGCTGCTCGACAGTGCGCTGTGGATCATGGACGAACCACTGACCGCCCTCGATCACGACGGTCAGCGGATGGTCGAGGCGATGCTCGCCGATCACGCCCGTCGGGGCGGCATCGCGATCGTCTCGACCCACCACGCGCTGGCGGTGCCGCCGCCGCATTTTCGGCGCTTCGAATTCGGCGCGCGGCCCACCCCATGAGCAATGCCGCGATAACCGCCGCCGGCGCGGTGCTGATGCGGGACCTGCAGCGCGCCTGGCGGCGTCGCGGCGAGCTGATGCAGCCGCTGGTGTTCTTCACGATCACGGTCTATCTGTTTCCGCTGGCGATTGGCCCGGCGGACGACACCCTGCGCATCCTGCTGCCGTCGATCGTCTGGGTCGCGGTGCTGCTGTCGATGACGCTGACCCTCCCGGACGTATTTGCCGTCGATCACGCCGACGGCAGCCTGGACCACCTTGCGTTGAGTCCGCATCCACTCGCGCTGCTGGTGTTGATGAAGGCTGCTGCGCACTGGCTGAGCGGCGCCGCGCCCCTGCTGGTGCTGGCTGGCCTGCTGTGCGCCGTGTTCGGTCTCGAGACGTATACCCTGCGCGCGCTGCTGCTCGGCCTGCTGCTCGGCAGCCCGGTGTTGTCACTGATCGGCACCCTCGCGAGCGCACTCACGGTGGGCCTGCGCGGCGGGACCCTGCTGCTGGCACTGCTCACCCTTCCGATGTACATTCCGGTGCTTATTTTTGGCACGTCGGCGGCACGGAACGCGGCGCTGGGCATACCGGTCGAAGCTGAAATGTTCCTGTTGTCGGGCCTGTCGGTGCTGGCCCTCACGCTGACGCCCTGGGCGACCGCCGCTGCGCTGCGGGCGAGGCTCGGTTGATGGCGCACGACACCGGGCACACTTGCAAAGCGGTCACACCGGACTTACACACGAGCTTCATGTTCGAGCGCTTCCACAAATTCGCATCGCCACCGCATTTCCACGCGTTCGCGCGGACCCTCAGCCCCTGGCTGTTCGGCATCAGCGCGCTGCTGTTCAGCGGCGGGTTGGTCGGCGGGCTCGTGCTCGCGCCTGCCGATTATCAGCAGGGCGACAGCTTCCGCATCATCTACATCCACGTGCCGAGTGCCTGGCTGTCGATGTTCACCTATATGGTGATGGCGAGTGCCGGTGCCGTTGGGCTGATCTGGAAAGTGAAGATGGGCGACATCGTCGCCCGCGCCTGTGCCCCGATCGGCGCATCGTTCACCTTGCTCGCGCTCGCCACCGGCTCGCTGTGGGGTAAGCCGATGTGGGGGACGTGGTGGGTGTGGGACGCGCGCCTGACCGCCGAACTGATTCTGCTGTTTCTGTACTTCGGTTACCTCGCGCTGCAGTCCGCGATTGAGGATCGCCGCGCGGCGGCCCGCGCCGGTGCCGTGCTCGCGATTGTCGGCGTCGTGAATATCCCCATCATTCATTACTCGGTGGAGTGGTGGAGCACCCTGCATCAGGGCGCGACCCTCACCAAATTCGGCAAACCCTCGATCGAGTTGTCGATGCTGATGCCGCTGCTCGCGATGACCCTGGGCTTCAAAACCTTATTTGCCGCAGTGCTGCTGGTCCGCGCGCGCTGCGAGATACTGGAGTTCGAACAGCACACGGCCTGGGTGCGCGAACTGACCACCGTCACGGAGGCCCGATGAAGTCGCTGGCTGAATTCTTTGCGATGGGCGGCTATGCGACCTACGTCTGGAGCGCTTATGCGCTGGCGGCGGTGGTGCTGATCTGGAACATCGTGCAACCGCTGCGCCGCGAGCGTCAGTTGCTGCGCAGCTTGGGCCAGCGCGCGAAACCCCGGCGGGCGGCGCCATGACGCCGCGGCGCAAGCGCATGCTGGTCATCGGCCTGCTGGTGGTCGGCATGGGCCTCGCCACGGCGCTGATCCTGCAGGCTTTCAATGAGAACCTGATGTACTTCTACAGCCCGACCGACGTGCAGGCCGGCAAGGCACCGGAGGCGCGCGATTTCCGCATCGGCGGGCTGGTGGTCGTCGGCAGCGTGCAGCGTGCGACGGACAAGCTCGCCGTCGAATTCACGCTCAGCGACCTGAAGCAGGAAGTCGTCGTGCGCTACGAGGGGATCCTGCCGGATCTGTTCCGCGAAGGTCAGGGCATCGTCGCCAACGGCAAGCTCGGGCCGGACGGCGTGTTCGCCGCCCGCGAGGTGCTCGCCAAGCACGATGAAAACTACATGCCGCCCGAAGTCGCCGACGCCCTGGGTCGCCCCGGCCCCGATGCCACCCTGACGAGGTCCACGCCATGATTCCCGAAATCGGTCTCTTCCTCTGTCTGCTCGCGCTGGCCCTGGCGAGCGTGCAGGTGCTGTTCCCAACCATCGGCCTGCTGCGGGGCGAAGCGGCCTGGCTCGCGATGGCGCGTCCCGCGGCGCGCGCCCAGTTCGGCTGTCTGCTCGCGGCCTTCGCCACGCTCGTGCACGCGTTCCTCGTCAACGATTTCTCCCTGGTGTATGTGGCGCAGAATTCGAACACCGCCCTGCCGTGGCCGTTCCGCGTGTCGGCCGTGTGGGGCGCGCACGAAGGCTCGCTGTTGCTGTGGGTGCTGATCCTCGCCGGCTGGACTTATGCGGTCACGCTGCGCGATCGCGCGTTGCCGAGTGACATCGCGGCCGTCGTGACGGCCGTGCTTGGCCTCGTCAGCATTTGCTTCCTGCTCTTCATGCTGTTCACCTCGAACCCGTTTGCGCGCGGCATGCCGGCGCCACCGGACGGCGCCGATCTGAATCCACTGCTGCAGGATTTCGGGCTCATCGTGCATCCGCCGATGCTCTACATGGGCTATGTGGGCTTCGCCGTGCCCTTTGCGTTCGCGATCGCGGCACTGGTGCGCGGCCGGCTCACGCCCGGCTGGGCGCGCTGGGCGCGGCCGTGGGCGCTGACCGCCTGGCTGTTCCTGACCATCGGCATCGCGCTCGGCAGCTGGTGGGCGTATTACGAACTCGGCTGGGGCGGATGGTGGTTCTGGGATCCGGTCGAGAACGCGTCGTTCATGCCGTGGCTGCTCGGCACGGCGCTGATTCACTCGCTCGCCGTCACCGACAAGCGCGGCGCATTCAAGAGCTGGACGGTCCTGCTTGCGATCGGCGCGTTCTCGCTGAGCCTGCTCGGCACCTTCCTCGTGCGTTCCGGGGTGCTGACTTCCGTTCACGCCTTCGCCACCGATCCGGCGCGCGGCGTGTTCATTCTGGGCATCCTCGGCCTGTGCGTCGGCGGCTCACTGACGCTCTACGCGTGGCGTGGCCCAAGCGTGCTCGCCGGCGGCAGCTACGCGCCGGTGTCGCGCGAGACCTTCCTGCTCGCCAACTCGCTGCTGCTCGCGGTCGCGACGGCGACCATCCTGCTCGGCACCGTCTACCCGCTGGTGCTGGACGCGTTCGGACTCGGCAAGATTTCTGTCGGCCCGCCGTACTTCAATCTCGTCTTCGGCCTGCTGATGATCCCGCTGGCGCTCGCCCTCGGTTGGGGCCAGTTCGCGCGCTGGAAGGAAGAAAGCCTCGGCCGCCTGTGGCTGCAGCTGCGCTTCGCGGCCGGCGCGGCGCTGATGGTCGGCCTGTGTATTGCGTTCGCCGTAGACGGGCCCGCGCGCGCCACGACGGCAGTCGGCCTCGCGCTCGCCACCTGGATCGTCGCCTCGACGCTGACGGGCCTGTGGGCCCGCTGCGCCGGCCGCGCGTCACCGCTGACGGCCCTGATCAGCCAGCCGCGCAGCTTCGTGGGCCAGGCCATTGCCCACTGCGGATTTGCGCTGACGATCGCCGGGGTCTGTCTCACGGTGGCGCTGTCGGTTGATCGCCATGAACGGATGGCGCCGGGCGACAGCCGGCAACTTGGCGAATACGAGTTCCGCTTCGAATCGCTGAACGAGTACGCCGGGCCGAACTACCAGGCCGATGAAGCCCGCTTCACGATTTACCGCAACGGCAAGCTCGTCACCGAACTGAATCCGCAGAAACGTTTCTACAAGGTGCGCGGCATGCCGATGACCGAAGCCGGCATCGATCCGGGCTTCACCCGTGATCTGTATGTCTCGCTCGGTGAACCGCTCGAGGGCAAGACCTGGAGCGTGCGGCTGCACTACAAGGCCTATGTGCGCTGGGTGTGGCTCGGTGCGATCCTGATGGCCACCGGCGGCCTGCTCGCCGCGACCGATCGCCGCTATCGGCAGACGGTCAGTGCGCCTGCGGCGGCAGGCCTGCAGGCGCAGGAGCCCTGAGCGCCATGCGTTTCGTCGTCCCGCTGGCGATTTTCATCGTGCTCGTGGTGGTGCTCAGCCTCGGGCTCAAGCTCGATCCGCGCTATGTACCGTCGCCGCTGATCGACAAGCCCGCGCCCGAGTTCGCGCTGACGCGCCTGGCGGATCCCGCCGCGCCGATCGCGCGGGCCGATCTGCTGGGCCGCCCGCTGCTGCTGAATGTATGGGCCTCCTGGTGCAGCGCCTGCCGGGTCGAGCATCCGCTGCTGGTCGACCTGGCGCAGCGTGAAGGCGTTGAAATCATCGGCCTGAATTACAAGGACACGCGGCCCGAAGCCGCCGCCTGGCTGAAGGCGCACGGCGATCCCTATCGCGATTCGATCTTCGACCCGAAAGGCAAGCTGGGCCTCGATCTGGGCGTCTACGGCGTACCTGAAACCTTCGTGCTCGATGCGCAGGGCGTCATTCGCTACAAGCAGGTGGGGCCGATGACGCCCGAGATCTGGCGCGACGAGATCAAACCGCTGCTGGCGGAACTGCAGCCGGCGGCCCCATGAGGAAGTTGCTGCTTGTCGCTCTGCTGCTGCTCGCCGCCGGGATGGTGAGCGCGGCGGACACCCCGTTCGAGTTCAAGGACCCCAAGGTCGAGCGGCGCTATCAGAAGCTTGCCAACGAGCTGCGCTGCCTCGTGTGTCAGAACCAGTCACTGGCCGATTCGCACGCCGATCTCGCGCAGGACCTGCGTGACGAGGTGTACCGGATGCTCAACGATGGCCAGACGGATGAGGAAATCGTCGGCTTCCTGGTCGAGCGCTATGGCGACTTCGTCCTCTATCGGCCGCCGGTCGCCGGCATCACCTATGCGCTCTGGTTCGGCCCGGCGTTGCTGCTCGCTGGCGCCGGGCTGGCGTGGTGGCGGATCGGGCGCGCCAAAGCGCCCGCCCCCCCGACTGATCCGGCCGAAGCCGCCGCTATCGCCGCCCTGACCGGTCGCCGGAACGAACCCTCATGACCTTCTGGATACTCGTCACGCTGCTGCTCGTCGGCAGCATTCTGTACGTGGCGGCCAGCGCGCGCCGTGCCCGACGCGACGTAGGTGAATCCGCGGCAGGGATCTACGCCGAGCGTACCCACGAGCTGACCGCTGATCTCGAAGCCGGCCTCCTGGACGCGGCGCAGGCCGAGGCGATGACGGTTGAACTGGCGCGCAGTGCCCTGCACGAACTGCCCGCTGCTCCACCGGTGATGGCGGTGGCCAATGGCCGACGCTTCGCCTTCGTGCTGTTGACGGCACTGCTGCCACTGATTGCCGTGCCGCTCTATTTCACGCTCGGCTCGCCGGCGCTGATCAACCCGGCAGCGCCGACGACCGTCGCCGCCAACGAACAGATGACCATGGCGCAGATGGTCACGCAGCTGCAGAAACGCATCGACAGCAACCCGGACGATCCGGAGGCACGGATGTGGATGGCGCGCGTGATGATGGCAACCGATCAGTACGGCCAGGCGGTCGATCAATACGCGAAGGTCGTGACCCTCGTCGGGGACCGGCCGGACGTGCTCGTGCAGTACGCTGACGCACTTGCGATGCTCAACGGCGGGCGCATGGACGGCCGGCCGCTGGAGCTGGTGGAACGCGCGCTGGCCGCCGAGCCCAAGCACATCACTGCCCTGTGGCTCGCCGGCCTTGCCGCGCAGGAAGCCGCCAACATCCCGCAGGCGCGCGACTATCTGCAGCGCGCGCGCGCGGCCAGTGTCGCCGCGCATCAGCCCACCGAGGAACTCGACACGCAGCTTGCCGCGCTCGACGGCAAGCCCGCCGCCGAAGCGGCAGCGCCCCCTGCCGCGGAAGATGGCCCGGCCACAGCCGGCGGCCCCAGCATCGCCGTACAGATCTCGATCGATCCTGCGCTTGCCGACAAGTACGGCAAGGACGCCACGCTGTTCGTGGTCGCCAAACTGCCGGCCGGCATGCCGATGCCGCTCGCGGTACAACGCCTGCCGGCCGCCAGCTTGCCGCTGACGGTGACGCTCGACGACAGCATGGCGATGGCGCCGACGGCAAAACTGAGCACCGCGACCGAAGTCGAGATCATCGCGCGCATCAGCCACAGCGGGCAGGCGATTGCGGCCAGCGGCGATCTGCAGGGCCGCGCCGGGCCGGTGCCCGTCAATGGCGCGCGCGAAGTGGCCGTTGTGATCAACGAAACCGTGCCCTGACGCGCCGCGCGTGAAGCCGCCCTTCCAGCCGGCGGATTCACCCGTCGAACTGGCCGCGCCGAACCCGTGGTGGCCGCAAATCTTCCGGCAGGAAACCGCGCGTCTTTGTCATGCGCTGCATGGTGCGCCCGACGTCATCGAACACATCGGCAGCACTGCCGTACCCGGCCTTGCGGCCCGCCCCATCATCGACATCGTGATGGGTGCCGCGGCCTAGCCACCGCCGCGCGCTGTCGTCGCCGGCACAATCAAATCTGCACTGCCAGCATGCGTGCGCGCCGCCAGCGGGCGGCCAGCCGCGTCCTACCTCTAAACCCGGCGCCTGACCACCACACCCGGTCGTACGGCGGCCGATTCAGTGTCGCCCGCTTGAGCCTGCGCAATAAACCGCAGCCCTGGCTTTGCTAGCGTGGGGGTACGACATCCGTCGATCTGATACGAAGGGCTACGCAGCATGCTCCACGAAGTTTCCGGCGACATCCTCCTGACCCATGCCCAGGTCATCGCCCACGGCGTAGCACCGAACGATCCTTTCCATCAGGGCCTCGCCCTGCAGCTGCGCGAACAATGGCCAGCGCTGTACAAGGATTTCCGGCACTACTGTCAGACGCAGCACCCGCAGGCGGGCAGTCTGTGGACGTGGATGGGCGCTTCCGGCAAACGCATCGTGTGCCTGTTCACGCAGGACGGCGCCTATGAGCATGGCGCGAAGCCCGGCAAGGCCAGCGTGCATCACGTCGGCCATGCACTGCGCGAGCTGCACAAGCTCGCGGCGACGGAAGGCTTCACGAGTATCGCGCTGCCGCGCCTTGCAACGGGCGTCGGTGGTCTCGAGTGGCCCGAGGTGCAGCCGCTGCTGGCACAGCATCTTGGCAGCCTTGACTTGCCGGTCATCGTGTACACGACCTATCACGCAGGGCAGCAGGCGAGCGAGCCGCTTTGATCAACGCACGATTTTGCAATGTAACGCCGCTCATCGAACGGCTTGCAGACATCAGCTGACACTAGCTTGAGCAAGGAGATCACAGTGAAGAAGAGTCAACTATTCAACCGCGTCGCCAGTAGCGGTCTCGTGGCGTTCACCGGCCTCGCGTTCAATGTCGCCGCGCTGGCGGTCGACGACGCCGTCGTGGCCTCGGGCAAAGCACGCTTCGGGCAATACTGCGCTGTGTGTCATGGGCCGGGCGCGAAAGGCGATGGCCCGTTCGCCAGCCTGCTGACCAGCAAGCCCGCCGATTTGACGATGCTCGCGAAGGCGAACAACGGTGAGTTTCCGTTCGGTCGCGTCTACGACACGGTCGATGGTCGCAACATGCTGACCGCACACGGGACGAACGACATGCCGATTTGGGGCCAGGAAATGAAGGACGCGGGCATTGGCGGTGAAACCGAACTGCGCGGCCGCCTCCTGGAGACCGTGATCTATCTGCGGTCCGTTCAGCAGTAGGATGCGGCGGCGAGGGGCATGGCCAGCCCCTCGCCTGCTCTCACGGCAGTTCTTCGATGTAGGTGCGCGCAATCGGTGTTTGCACGTATCGCTTCTTGCCCTCGATAGTCGCCCAGAAGTAGTAATAGCCGCGATCGGGATCGCTCGTGACCTTGCCATCGAGGACATCCCAGCTCTTCGCGTGCTCGCCGTCGGCGTAGGTGACGCGGTAGTCGCCTTCGAGCCAGGTGACGCCTATTCGCGCCAGACGGTTCTGTTGCTCTTCAGAGCAGCCGCCCGCCGCCAGTAACGCCGCCGTCAATGCCACCACGGCCCATCGGGATCTGGTCATGTCTTGCTCCTTTTTTTCAACTGCGGCTTCCGCGGTGAATGATGCGCTTCAGCGGCTTCGGTGCAGGCGTCGATAGACCCACGGGGGCACCGGTTTGGCGTCGCGCCACAGCCCGCGCTGCGCCGCACGCGCCTCACGCTGCAGCCGCGCGAGTTCCTCATCGTCGGCGGCGAACCTGTCGTTCCACCACCCGAGTCCGGCACGCAGCAATTCACGGCTGGCCGAGCGCTGATCGACAAAGATCTCGCCCACTTCGCGCCCGTGCGTGCGATCGCCGTTCAGACGGACCTTCACCGCGCGGCCGTCCAGCAACTTGTGCATGAACTCATGCGCGGCGCGGCTGTAGGCCTGGGCCGGCCAGTCGCGGTTCGCGCGCTCCGGCGCATCGACACCATAGAAGCGCACACGCAGGCTACGACCGCCGGTTTCCACCACCGCCGTGTCGCCGTCGGTGACGTGCACCACGCGACCGCTGACCCACTCGTCGGCCGCGACGCAGAGCACGCCCCACGCGCACAGCGCGAGGAGCAGCGCGCCACGCGCCAAGACGCTCACGCGGCGTCGGGCTTGCGCAGCAGATTGACCCGCATCGGCGACTCGAAGCGCGCACCGTCGGCACCGACATGGGCCAGGAAGCGTTGCCGCACCTCGGCATACACCGCGTCACTCAGCACGTGCCGGGTGTGCGTGGCGCCGATGATCTGGCGTTCAAAGGCCGCGAAGTCGGGAAAGTGCACCGGGGCCTTGAAGAAGATTTCCTCGGCCGACACGAACAGGCCGCTGCTGACCGCCTCGGCAATGGCCGCGAAAGCCGCTGCGCGCACCTGCTGCTCATCATGGAACAGACGCAGGATGTCATTGAAGGCGCCGGCGAAGATCGGCTCCGACAGATACGCGTAGGCACCCGGCTTCAGCACGCGCGCCACCTCGCGCAGGCCCTGCCCCATCAGGTCTGCCGGCACGTGATGCAGGGACTTGAACATGAACGCCACATCGACACTCGCGTCGTCCGCCGGAATGGCCTGGGCGCCGGCCAGTTTGAACTCGACGTTCGGCAAATCGCTCAGTTGCAAATTCTTCGCGTGCTGAATTTCATCGACTTCGAGCGCCGTGATCTGCCGGCCCGGCCCCCCGAGCGCGAGCAGACGCGTCAGATCGGCCCGGCCGCAGCCGAGTTCGAGCAGCCGCTTGCCGTCCAGGTCGAGCACACGTTCGACGATCTGCCGCTCCGGGCAGACCTGTTCAATGGGGTCAATGGCGATGCGGAGCGCGGTGTGGCGCATGCCCTGGTCTCCTGGTTTGGGCGTGGGTCGGTCTGTTGGCGAGGATACCGCAGCGCGGCGCCAACCGGGCCCAAAAAAAGAGGCCCCGACCGTTAGGTCGAGGCCTGCGCAGAGGCGCAAAGCTGACTTGGGAATGTGCGGGAGCAAAATTAATACCCTGTGCCGGTAGGGTCGTTGACCTGGATCGAGCGACCGGCGGCCCTGCCTCAGACCTGCGCGCCCACGGGCGGGTTGCACGGATTTCGTGCGCCAGAATCAGGCGGACGGGCGCCTTCCAGACCTCAGGCCGATTCGAAGGTGTACCATTTTAATTAATATTTACAGTTATTTAGAGGAGATTTTGAATAACTGGCAGATTTATTGCGTCGCACAAACCAGGTCAGACAAGGAGACGAGACGATGTTCAAGTCCAGTTGTCTTCGCGTGCTCTGCGCCCTGTTTGTGCTGGTCGCCAGCGCCATCAGCGCGGCTGACGGCCCGTCCCAGCGGCAGGACCTACCGGGTCAGCTTTTTCGAGTGGGTGACCATCGCCTGCATCTGTACTGTGCCGGCACCGGTTCGCCGACGGTGATCTTCGAAAGTGGGCTTGGCGGCCTGGGGATCGAATGGATGGACCTGCTCCAGCGGGTGGCCCTCACCTCGCGTGCCTGCCTGTATGACCGGGCCGGCTATGGCTGGAGCGAACCAGGCCCGCTGCCCCGGACCGCCGGCCGCGCGGCAGACGAGCTGTCCGCCCTGCTCGCGGCGGCCCGCATCGACGGGCCACTGCTGCTGGTCGCCCATTCCTTTGGCGGGTATGTCGCCCAGACTTACGTGCGCCGCCATCCCGAACGGGTCGCCGGGCTCGTGCTCGTGGAGTCTTCGCACCCCGCCCAGCTTGCGAGCTTCCCCGTCCGTCGAGGCCATTATTGCGAAGCGCTGGCGCGCGGCTATCCGCTGCGCATGGATCTGCGGCCGCGGCTGGCCGCCGGCTATCCCGCAGCCTGGCGTGACGTCTCGCTGCAGCTGCTGCTCGCCGACAAGACCGCGCGGGCTCAGCTCTCCGAACTCTGCAACTACGCCGCCAGCGCCAGCGACGCCGCTGGCGATGACGCGCCGTTTCCGGCCTTGCCGCTGGTGGTGATCAGCCGCGGGCGCGCGGAGTTTCCCGCCACGCCACGCGGGGACGCGCTCGAGCGCGCCTGGGCTGCCCTGCAGCGCGAACTGAGCCTGCTGACCCGCGGCGGTCTGCAGCAGGTCGCGCGCGACAGCGGCCATCACGCACATCTCGATCAGCCGGATCTGGTGGTGGAGACGGCCCTCAGCACCCTGTTGCTCGCCCGTCATGCCGCCCCCACCGCCGGCCAGGCGCAGTTCGCGTCCGATCCTTGACCGGCCGAAAGATCGCCGCGAAAGCGCTGGCGGCAAGGCGTGCGCCTGACGAGGAGGCCGGTTGCCGGTCGGAAACAGGCTTCAGTCAGCCTTTTGCGACCATTTCGAAACCGTGCAAACGGCTGCAAGGCCCGTTCAGTTTACTGTCGCTGGTGCGGCGATCCGATAGCCCATCGCCCGGTATCCGCGCTGGCGTTTGTCCCACATCCGCAGCAATGCCGGGTGTCCGGTGTCGACGAAATCGATGATGCGAATATCGGTCTTGCTGGCGTGCTCTCGATGCAGGCGGCCAGCGTACTGCTGCACCGTCCCTTTCCAGGCGACAGGCATCGCCAGCACCAGCGTATCGAGCGGGGGATGATCAAAGCCCTCACCCACCAGTTTGCCGCTGGCAAGCAACACTCGCGGCGCATCCGGCGGCAAAGCATTCAGTGCCGTGACCAGCGCTGCGCGCTGCTTTTTCGACAGACGGCCGTGCAGCACAAACGGTTCCGGGATCTGCGCCACCAGCGCAACCCGGATAGCATCAAGGTGTTCGGTGCGCTCGGTCAGCACCAACACCTTTCGACCTTGCTGGAACGCGTCACGCACTTCGGCGGCGATGGCCTCGGTTCGTCCGTGGTCATGGGCCAGATGTCGGAACACGTCTTGAATTCCCGCATCGGCCGGCAGATCGATCCGCGACCACCGTGAGCGTGGCACCACTTCGAGATCGTGCGGCGCCCCGGCAGGTTTGGCCGCCGTGTAGCGGATCGGACCGCATTGCATGAAGATGATCGGCTGCTGCCCGTCGCGGCGAATCGGTGTCGCCGTCAGTCCGAGCACGTACTTCGCCTTCGTTCGCTTCAGGATGGCGTCGAAGGAGACTGCACCGACGTGGTGGCACTCGTCTACGATCACCTGGCCGTAATTCTCAACCAGCGGGTTGACCTCGCCTTGGCGCGAAAGCGACTGCATGACGGCGATGTCGATCGCGCCGGTGGGTTTGGCTTTGCCACCACCGATGGTGCCAATCACACCCTTGCCAACGCCGAGGAAGGCTGGCAGCCGTTCCTGCCATTGCTTGAGCAGTTCGGTGCGATGCACCAGCACCAAGGTGTTTACACCCCGGCGCGCGATCATGGCGGCGGCGGTGACCGTTTTACCGAAGGCCGGCGGCGCGCACAGGACGCCCGTGTCGTGATCCAGCATGGCCGCGACGGCTGCTTCCTGGTCGAGGCGCAGCGTGCCAGCGAAGCCCACGTCGATAGGCTCGCCGCTGACGCGCTCGTCGCGCAGGTCGCAGGCAATGCCGTTGTCGCGCAGCAAGGTCCGTGCTGCGTCGAGACAACCGCGTGGCAGCGCGATGTGCTGCGGGTAGTTCTCGGCATTGCCAATGACACGCGGCTTGTCCCACACCGACATCCGCATGGCCTGTGCTTTGTAGAACTCGGGGTTCTGGAAGGCTGCCAGCCGGATCAGGCGGTTGGCCAGTGCCTGCGGCAATTGGGCCTTCTCGAAATAGACGAGGTTGGCCAGCGTCACGGTCAGTGACTCGGGCATCGGCCCGGCCAGTTTCTTGATCGACATGCTTTCCCGCGTCCAGGGCGTGGCCTGGTCTTCATCGTCGATGAAGGTGACGTCCAGCGGATGGACGCCCCCAGTGGCCCGCAGGATTGTCGGCTCGATGTCGTGTGCGGGCAGCGGCTGGATGGCCGCCAAAAAAGCCCACTGATCCGGGTGCGGCCGCAGCTCGGCGTCGACGAATACGCTGCAATCCTTCTCTCTCGGCCACTTCTGCAACGGCAAGGCGGTCAGGTTACCGAACCCTCCTTTGGGCATCGTGTCCTGGCTGGGAAACAGCCGGTCGTAGGACGCCAACTTCAGTTGCCGGCTGCGCGAGCAGGTGTGGCTGATGAGCGCCGTGCCCAAGCGGCGCGCATCACGGGCCGACACGCGGCTGGCGAAAAACACCCAGGCGTGAGCCCCCTGGCCAGAGCGTGAGATCTCCAGCGCCGTCGGCACACCCAGCTCCGCACAGGACTGCATGAAGGCGCGGGCGTCCTCGCGCCAATCGGCCTCGTCGAAGTCGATCGCCAGAAAGTAGCAGGTGTCATCTTCCAGCAGCGGATAGACGCCTAGCGTGTGCTCGCCCGCCAAGTGGTCGTAAAGCACCGCATCGGACAGCGGGATCAACAAGCGGTTGCTGCAGTCGCCGCACTTGATACGCGGCTTCTCGCAAATCCCGGCGCGCCACTCGTTGGCGCAGGCCGGCGCGTAGCCCGACTTGCACGAGGTTTTGCTCTCCCAGCGGACTGGATAAACATCCGTGCGCCCGCGAAACAGACGGCGGAACAGCGCGACCTTCTCAGCGGTGGAAAGTTTGGAGGGTTCTTGCTCCCGTACGACAGGGGCGGGCGAAGGAAAATGGCGCCACTCGATGCCATGGGTTTCGAGTAGCGCGATCAGGCGGGCGTTTTCAGCCTGAAGCGCTGCGGGCACATCGTGGTCAGCCATCGACTCCGTGCTCGGCCAATAGTGCGTCCAAGTCATCGCCGACGCCGTAACCAAAGTTGTGGCTGATGCGTCGAACGTCATCCAGCCGTTCGCAGAGGGCGGATCGCTGATCTTCGGGCGAGGTGGCCATTGCTTTCAATGACCGTGTCGAACTAGGCCGCGGCGTGCGAGGGGATCTCAGCCAGCGCATCTGCCATTGCGCGTTCTGCGTGCCACAGGTCATGGGCAATTTGCATCCGCAGCCAGATCCCTGGGCCGTTACCGCACCACCGACCCAGGCGCAATGCCATGGTCGGGGTTATCGCCATTTCACCCGTCATTACGCGATGCAGAGTCTGGCGTGCGATCCCCAGTTCCTTTGCCGCGTCAGTGACCGTGATCTTCAACGACGGCAGCACATCTTCTCGCACGATTTCGCCCGGGTGAGTTGGACAGCGAGCTGTTACAGCGTTCGGCTTCTTCGTCATGTCGTGCTCTCAATGATATTGCTCAAGCGTTACGTGAATGGCGTTACCCGATTCAAACTCGAACGTGATTCGCCAAGGGCCGTTAACTGCTACCGCCCAGCGCTTGGGTTTTCCCTGTAGCGAGTGAAAACTCCAACCGGGGAAGTTCATGTCGGCCGGTGTTTCTGCTTCATTGAGTGCGTCGAGAATTCTCAGGCGGCGTTTGAGCTGATCCTGTCGCACTTTGGCGCTTGCGCCAGTCTCGAATACTTCCTGAAGACCTTTATGACGCCATGTCCGGATTATCGGACATTATGTATCCGTTCGCGCAACATCTTGTCAACGAGCATGAGGGACAGGATCAGGTCACTGCTGCCCGATTCGTTGGCGTCGGCGATGAACCGAGCCAGTGTCAGGTTATGCGCGGACTCATCAGCAGGTACTTAAGGACCACGGTCCTAAGCCCACCTGAAACTGAGTGCGAGCCCGGAGGCGAATCGCCCGCTGCGTAGTTCTCGCTTGGGATGGGCCCGTTTGGCCAGTGCGAGGTGCTGGGGCTATGGGTCGAGCAGACAGGCAGCGTGCCTCGGAGCAAGTGACGCCGTTGTTGGCGTTCCCACGCGAAATCTGGCGCGTGATCCACACGACCAATGCGATCAAAAGCCTGAACCGGTCGCCGTGCGTACGATGAGTGTCGCGTTCATGGTCGCCTGGGCCCTGACGGGGCGCCCCTTGCTCGGCGGCTTGATCGCGATTGTCGAACTCGCCATCAAGGCCGTAGCGTTCTATCTGCACGAACAGGCATGACCTACGCTCGAACGTGGCGCTGTGCCCGGGTGAACGGGCAACAGCGCCAGGGTCTGAACCGATTGCCGATCCGGCCTGACGACTTCAGCTCAGCGCTGGGCCGGCAATCGGGATCTGTGCCTATTCCCGCTGCGCACGGTGCGCCATGCCGTCGATGGTCAGCGGGTGAAAACGTTCACTCAGCCTTCGGCTTGAACGCCAGCAGCACGTTCCCCGCCAGAGCACCCCAGTTCGCATAGCCCGAGTTCATGTAGACCATGCCATCGACCACCACCACGCCCGACTGATCGATCGCGCCGCCCCGGCCCTCTGCACCGTTGACGGTGTCGTACTTGCGCACACTGTCGAATTCCCACAGCACCTTGCCATTCTCCGCGTCGAAGGCGCGCATCACGCCGCTCATCGAACCGGAGAACACCACGCCGGGGATCGCCGTGACCGCCGCGGTCTGGGCGGGGCTGCAGCGTTCGCGTCCCGCGCAGGACACGGGTGGCGCCTGCCACAGCACTTTGCCGTTGCGCACATTCAAGGCGTACAGACCGCCACCGTGCAAGGGATCGAGCGCCACCTTGTCGCCGAAGAAGCGCCCGGACTCCCAACGCGCATCGGACACCGCGACATAGACCGCTTTGCCATCGGTCGCTGAGCCCCATTCGATACCGCCGAGAATGCCGCCCTTCGCAACGCGGGTCTTCCACAGCACCGCGCCGCCGTGGTCAGGATCGATCGCGTGCATCACGCCGGTCTTCTGGCCGCCGAGCAACGCGCGTTTGCCGCCGCCCAGGTCGACAAGGATCGGCGACGAGCCCATGTCGTGATCGGGGCCTTCGTCATCCGGGCAGTTCGACTTGTCGGGCAGGCTGCAGGCCACATTCCAGGCGTCGCCCGCCAGGCCCTGGTAGGTCCATGCAACGGCGCCATCGGTGCGCGACATGGCCATGATGGCATCGCTGGTGTCGGTGGCGGGTTGCGAGTAGTTGTCGCCGGTCGACACGTAAATCATCGGCTGTTTGGGATCGAGGGTCGGTGAGGACCAGATCGCCGCACCGTTCGGGCCGAACATCTTGCGGCCATCTGCGCCGGCTGGCTGCGCGCTCGGCGCCTGATCGATCACATGCTTCTTCCAGCGCACCACGCCGGTCGCCGGGTCGAGCGCCGCGATCGCACCGCGGAACGTGCAGCAGGCATAGCCCGGATCGGCAGCAAGGCCCTCTTCCAGCGAAGACACCGGCACATACAGCTGGCCATCGACCAGCTGGAAGCCGCCGGTCAGGCGTGCCGCCGGATGCTCATCTGCCACCGCGGCCCAGCGCTGTTCGCCGTTGACCGCGTTCACCGCGTACGCACGGCCGGCAACGTCACCGAAAAAGACCGTCGGCGCGGCTTCGTCACCAAGCCGCGCCACCAGCATCGCGCTCTTCACCGCGGCAGCTGCCTGAAAGGTCCAGTGTGTGCAACCGGTGGCGGCATCCAGCGCATACACGGTGCCACTGCGACTGCCGACGAACAGACGTCCGTCGACTACCGACGGATGAGCTTCGGCGAGTGTTTCGCCGGGGAATGCGAACGCCCAGGCGAGTTCGAGCCCGGCCACGCCAGCCTTGTCGATGCCGGCCATCGCGGCGGGCTGGAAGCGCGTGTTCTGCGGATTGACGCCCCAACCGTTCCAGTGCGGCCTGGTGAACGGATCGGCGACGCTGGGCCAGGTCGTCGGTTCGCACTTGTTCGCGACCTTCGGCTGCCAGGTGGCGTCATAGGGCTTGCCGGTCACATGTTCGGCGACCGCAATGCGCTGCGGGCCGTTAAGGGTGAACGTGCCCACCACCCGCATCACGCCGGTTTCAAGCGCGCGCACGACGGCCACGGGTTCCATGGTCTGCAGCGTCTCGAAGTTTGGCGCGCGCGCGGCGCCCGTGTCGTGACAGGCCGCGCAGTGCTGTTTGTAGACGGCCGCCCCATCGGGCCCGCTGTCGGCGCGCGCGCCGATCGACATGGCCACTGCCAGTGCGAACCCCAGAACCTTTACCTTCATGCGTGCTCCCCTTCTCGTATTTGTCTGTTTATCGAGGGCCATGCCATGCCCGCCGGCCATTGGCGGTCCGGCCGGGCTTGTTGCCTCGCGCTGCCGCCTGTGCTTGGGCCCTGGTCAGCATTATCTTGCCAACCTCGAGGGTGTGCCTGTGTGGTTGCGGCAAGGCGCGATGCGCAGGCAATAGCGGGGCTATTAGCAAGCATCGCAACGCCGCAGCAGCCGCTCAGGAACAACCGAATGTAAAGATAATGTTGACCAGGGTCCTTAGAGTTCGTCGTATTTTGTCGACCGGCCGCGTGACTTGGCGACGGGATAACGCTGTTCGTTGATTGCGATCTTCTCACGCAGCGCCGTTGTGAGATCGATATCCAGCCTGGTCGCCAGGCGCAGCAGGTAGATCATGACGTCCGCCAGCTCATGTCCGATGGCCTGCCGCTTGTCCGCCGACAGCTCGGGCGCAACGTTCGCCTCTGCCCACTGGAAATGCTCCATGACCTCCGCCGCTTCAATCGCGAGCGACATCGCGAGGTTCTTCGGCGCATGAAACTGCTCCCAGTCCCGCGCCCGGGCGAACTGCTGCAGCTCGGTGGCCAGGTCCGCCAGCGCCTGTCGCAAGGCGTCTTCATTCATGTGCTGTTCCTGTCATGCTGCCTGTTTACCACGGCAAACGCAGAGAACACGAGTAAAGACGCGTACTGAATGTCAACTCAGATCCGCCTGCGCGATTGCCCGGCCGCGCACCGGGGCGGGAGATTGTTCACACCGGTATTCAATACGTGCACTCACCTTGCGCGGCGTCTGCGCCGTGGTCGAATCCCGTCATCGCTGTCTGCTGCGCTCACGCACGATTGATCAGCGCCACGCCTGCGGCGGTGGTGGCAATGCCGATCATCTGCGTCGCGTGCAGCGTTTCGCCGAACAGCAGATAGCCTTCGATCGCAGTCACCGGGGGAACGAGATAGAACAGGCTCGCCACTTTCGCCGCGGCGCCACGTTTGATCAGAATCCAGAGGATGCTGATCGCGCCCAGCGACAGCGCGAAACATAACCAGGCGAGTGCAAAAATGAAACGCGGATGCCAGTCGACCTGACCGGTTTCGAAGACGGACGACACAATGCCCGCCACCACCGCGGTCGCGATGAATTGCACCAGCGCACCGACGCGATTGTCGATGCCGGCGGTGTGCCGCTTCTGATAAATGGTACCGAAGGTGATCGCGAGTAACGCGCACAGACAGGTCAGCAGACCGAACAGCGGGAGTTCGCCGAGATCGAAGGTCTTGAACACCGTCAGCGCAAGGCCGGCGAAACCCACCACGAAGCCTGCCCACTGTCTGGGACTCAGCGTTTCCCCCAATAACGGGCCGACGAGCGTGGCGGTCAGTAGCGGCTGCACGCCTACGATCAGGGCTGCGATCCCTGAACTCATGCCGTGCGCAATCGCCACGAACACGCCACCGATATACAGGCCATGCAACAGCAGGCCGCTGAGTGCGAGATGCAGATAGGCCACGGGTTCCCGGGGCCACGGGGCGCTCACCGCGAGCACGAAGCCGCCGAGCAACACGGAGACGATCGTGTAGCGATACCACATGAAGGTCACGGGCTCGCAATACGGCAGGCCGAACTTGGCGCCGATGAAGCCAGTGGACCACAGCAGTACGAACAGCGCCGGCGCAAAGCGCGCAAACGCGTTCGCCGAAAACGGCGCCGTGTTCAAAGCGGAGCGGGCTGCGTCAGCAGGGCTTTTCGATCAGCACGCCGGCGGCCTGCAGACGCTCGAGTTCAGCCCGCGACTTGCCGAGCACCTCGATCAGCACCGCCGCGTTGTGCTCGCCGAGCAGCGGCGCCTCGAGCGCCAGCGGCTCGGGGAAATCGCTGAAGCGCAGCGGAAAGCCCGGAATATCGAAGGTGCCCGCCACCCGGTCGGTGATCGTGCGCACGGTGCCGCGTTCGCGCAGATGCGGTTCGTTGACGGTTTCCGCGACCGACAGCACCGGCGCGCACGGGACGTTGTGCGCTTCGAGCACCTTGATTGCCTCGTCCGCGTCCGCGAAGGACTGCAGCCAGGTTTCGATCATCGAAATGATCTCTGGGCGGCGCGTCAGGCGCTTTGCATCGGTATCCCAGTCCGGATGGGCGGCGAGGTCCTGTCGACCAATGGCCGCACACAAATCCTTCCAGTGATGCAGGAAGCCCATAATCGTCACATCACGCTCGCCGCTCGCGCGAAACACCCCCGCCGGACAGACATAGGTCACGTGTCGGCCGGTGCGGCGCGGCTCGGTCTGTCCGTTGCTGCCGCTGTACAGCAGGACATTCATTTCATGACAGTGGTAGTAGACGTCGAGCAGACCGATATCGAGATGCTGGCCGCGGCCGGTGCGGTCGCGGTAACGCAGCGCCGCGAGTATCGCGAGCGCGCCGTGCACGCCGGTGCTGACATCGCCGATGCCGACGAGCGGAATGTACGGCGGCTGATCCGGATCGCCGATCATCGAGGTCACGCCCGAATAGGCCTGCGCGATGTAGTCGTAACCCGGCTTGCCGGACAGCGGGCCGCTCTGGCCGAGGGCGGAGATCGAGCACAGGACGATGTCCGGCTTCACGGCCTGCAGCGCCTCGAAGCCCATGCCCATCTCCGCGATCACGCCGGGCTTGAAGTTCTCGACGACGACGTCGACGTGCTGCACCAGTTCCTTGACCAGCGCCAGGCCTTCGCGATTGCGCAGATCGACGCAGACGCTCTTCTTGCCGCGATTCTGCTGGATGTAATAGAGGCTGCGTTCATGGCCGCGAAGCTGCGCGAAGTAGCGCGTCATTTCGCCACCGGGCGCCGGCTCGACCTTGATCACCTCGGCCCCCATCTCGACCAGCATCCGGGTGCAGGTGGGGCCCGCGAGGGCGCGGGTCAGGTCGAGAATCCGCAGTCCTGCCAGCATCGGTTCGTTCATCGCGAGGCCCTCGTGGAATGGTCAGCATGGATGGCGCGTGGACGGGCGAGTATAGGCAAGACGCCGGGGCGAGCGACAGCCTTGCCGGCAAGCGCGAGGCGTGATTCATAATGCGGCACCCTGCCCTTTCCAAGGAATCTGATGATGCCACGCAACACAAAACTCAATCGCAGCATCGCCGGCCGTGTCGCGCTCGTCACCGGTGCCGCAAGCGGCATGGGCCGCGCCACCGCCCTGCTCTTTGCCGATGAAGGTGCGCACGTCGCGGTGACCGATCTCGATATCACTCGCGTGAACGAAGTCGTGGCGCAGATCGAAGCCGTCGGCGGCTCGGCGACCGGCTATGCGCTGGATGTCACTGATGCGGCGCAGCGCAAGGCCGTGGTCGCCGATCTCACCCGCCGCTGGGGCGCGCTCGATATTCTCATCAACAATGCCGGCATCGCGCTCGAAACCGCGCTCGACGCAGACGACTTCGACGTGCGCTGGGAACGCACGTTCGCGGTGCTGCTGACGGCGCAGGTCCAGTTGATTCGCGACTGCCTGCCGTGGCTGCTGAAGAGCGACGCCGCCCGTATCGTCAACATCGCCTCGACCGAGGCGCTCGGCGCCACCAAGGGCATCAGCCCGTACACGGCGGCGAAAACCGGCGTGATCGGGCTGACGCGCTCCCTGGCGGTGGAACTCGGCACGCGCGGGGTGACCGTGAACTGCATCTGCCCGGGGCCGATTCTGACCGGCATGACCGCCGCCATCCCGGACGAGGCCAAGCAGGAATTCGCGCGCCGCCGCGTGGCGCTGAAGCGCTACGGGGACCCGGAAGAAGTCGCGCAGATGACGCTCTCGCTGGTGCTGCCGGCCGCTTCTTTCGTGACCGGCGTGGCGATCCCGGTCGACGGCGGGCTCACCATCAAGAACGCCTGAGACTGGCCCGGCATCAGGGCACCTGAAGACTCTCGAGGTAGCGCACGAGCGCGTCGATGCGCGCGTGCGCCTTCTTCTCACCGAGCGCCGGCAGTACCTGCTTGTAGCGGTTACCCCAGATTGGCATGTCGCGCGTGCCATGGGCGAGCGGCTGACGGCCGTCGATGGTCGCGTACACATCGGCATAGGCAAAGTTGCCGTGATGGCGGCTCGCGAGCCGCGTCAGATCCGGCGGCTCAATCTTGAGCACGCCGGCCACAGGGCCGTTGCCGGTGGCATCTACGCCGTGGCAGGTCGCACAGTCGAGCATGAAACGCTGGCGGCCGACATCGAGCGGGTTACCCACCTCTGCTGCCGTCAAACTGACGGGAAAGGCCAGCGCCGTCAGCAGCAGGGAGCGCGTAAGAAGTGCAGTTCGCAGCATGTGAATTGTCTCCCGTTAAGCCGGATGTGGGTGCCTTTGCAGGATCGTGGCCGACATTATCTTGTCCACACCGGGGGTGTTCCTGAGGGGTTGCTGCAAGGCGCGTTGCGCCGGGAATAGCGGGACTGGTCCCACGCCGCAGCGGCCGCTCAGGAGCTGCCGAATGTAAAGATGAGTGTCGACCAGCCTCGCTAGCCTAGCGCGTCACGCGGCGCGTGGCATGACGCACGACAAGTCCGGCACACACCGATGGCCGCGCAGCTCAGCCAGTGCGGCGCAGCGCATAGAGGCGCTCCACGAGCGCGCTGATGCCACGCGCCCGAAACTTCGGCTCCTCGTCGAGAATGTCGACGTGAGCGAGCGACTCGATGGCGTGCGTTGCGCCAAACAGCGCACGGACCTCCGCTGCGTGGACCGCGAACGGCGGCCCGTGCATTTCAGTCTGGGCATACTCGAAGCCCACCAGCAGGCTGCGCGCGCCGGCGCCTTGCAGGCCGCTCAACTGCGCGGCATAGGCGGGACGCCGGTCCGGCGGCAGCGCGATCAGGGCGGCGCGATCGTAAACAGCGTCCACCTGACCCACGAGCGCAGCGGTGGCGGCGAAGAAATCGCCGACCAGGAAGCGCAGCCCCGGTATTGCCAGCACCTCGAAATCCGCGTGGCGCGAGCGCAGCGGCGTTACGCCGAGCGCACCGAACACGGCCTCGGCGGCCAGCGGGCTCACGTCGATAGCCGTGACGACAAAGCCCTCGGCGCGCAGCCATGCCAAATCGACGCTCTTGCCGGCCAGCGGCACCAGCACCCGCGCGCCGTGCGGCAGCTGCAGGTGCGGCCAATACTGCATCAGGTGCGGATTGACGGCCGGCAGATGAAAGCCGGTTTCACCGCGCGCCCAGCGCTCGAGCCAAAATGAAGGCGTCATGACATGACTACTCGCGCAAAATCATGCAGGTCACGGACGCCGAGGCGTAGAGTTTGCCCGCTTCATCTTTGAGCGTGCCCTCGGCAATGCCGAGCCTGCGCGACAGGTTCGTTACGCGCGCTTCTGCGATCAACAGTGTGTTCTGCGGCAGCGGGCGCAGGTATTTCACGTGCAGATCGATGGTCGTCGAACCAACGCCCGGTTCCATCGCCGTCTGCACGGCGCAGGCCGTTGCCGAATCGAGGACGGTCGCGGCGAAGCCGCCGTGGACAGGGCCGTATGGATTCGTGTGGCGCGCATCGGCGCGCGCGGTGAATTTGATATAGCCGTGCGCCGCGGCCACGCACTGCATGGGCACCAGTTTGGCGATTTCGGCATGCGCCTGATCACCACGGATCATGGCCTCAAAGAACGCGAGGCCGGACATTTCGAGAGGCTGCTTCATCTGAATCCTGATGCAAAGAGGGTGCGGTATTGTTCCCGCCGCAGCGGCCACCCGCAATCCGCGCCGCATCAGCGGCCGTGGAGATAGCGCCGGTCGTCAGAAGACACGACCCACCGCGCACGGTAGACCACGTAAGCATCATGCAGGCCCCAGTTGCAAAGGCGTCCGGGAACAGGATAAGGGGGCCGGTGGGCAGAAAGTTGTCGCGCACATGATCGGGTGCGCCAGCAGGCGTCTGCGTTGTGCGCGGACGAGACGTTTCGAACGTTGGGAGCGCGGCGAGCAAGTCTCTGCAGAAGTCGCTCAGCGGGCTGTGCCGCTCGTAGCCGTTGGCTGTGGCCCATACCTTGTAACGTTCGAAAATCGCCTGCTTTGGTGCCTCGCCGTCGGCGTCGAGCACGAGTTCATCTTCGATGAACTTGGTGATGGGGCTCGGTAGTTGCTCGAACTCTTCGAGCATTTCGCGGCTGGCCTGGGGCTGGACAAAGTGTCCGCGCGCCGACAGTCGGTCGAGCCCAATCAAGGCCCAGTTGAGTATCGACAGCAGCCCGGCGGATAGCTTCTCCTCGAGGTTGTGGTCTTCGCGCCCGCAGTAGGAGTGACGCAGCCGAATCAGGATAAACGCGACGCGAGGGCGCCGGAGCTGTCCGCCCGTCGCCCCCACGGCCGCCCCAGCGGCGGGAATTTTTCAACTCAGTCAGGAGATTCAAACGTGCATCATTCTTCACCCGGATCACGCCGCCGCGGTTACGCGCATTCCACCGAGCGCGAGCCTGACGAATCCCTGGCTGTTCTTTCGCAGACCGCCGACGACGTCGAACGCATGTTAATAGACGCGCTCGAGGGCGACCGCGACGCACAGCGCGTGTTCAATCAGCGGATCTTGCCCCTCGTGCTGAAGCTGCTCCGGGGTTGTGGGCTGAACGTCGTGCCGTCGCAGTAACATGCCGTCGGGTTCTCATCGTCCGCCGCGCCATGGGTATCGCCATCCTCGCGGCGAGCAACATCATACGACGCGAGCGTCAGATACTGACGTTGCGCTGGTGCGCGATCTGTACGAGTTGCACGGGATCGGTTACGGCGAGCTGGCGAAGAAGTTTGACGTTACGAGAAATACAATCCGAAGTTGGTGCATCTACCGCACCCGCGTGCAGGGACTCGGGCACTGCCCGAAAAACCTCAAGACACGGACCGCAGGTAAACTGAAGGAGGAAATATGAATGCTGGAGGCAGGCCGGGCCCGCGATCGCTATCCCGGCGCGGCCAGACTGGCTGCTGGCCGAGACCGGCGCCGAATGGGATCGCACCACGCCCGATGTGAAAAAGCTCGGTCTAATTTCGCATCTCGACGTTGCGCACCTGGCAGCCTACTGCCAGGCCTATGCGCTGTGCGCTGTGCGCTCGAGCTCAAGCGACTGCAGGCCGACGAGCTCGAGAAGCCGGCCCGCGACCGCAACCCGTTGCTCGGTCTAGTCGACGCAACGCCGAGCGGATACAAACAGATTTCAGCGTTGATGCAGGCGTACAACCGCGCCGCGGATGCGATGAAGTTGCACGCGGCTGAGTTCGGTTGGTCGCCGGCGGCGCGCCAGCGTGTGCAGGGACAGGCGCAAGCGTCGCTGTTCCCGGACTCGGCTGCGATGGCTGCGTTCCTGCGGGCGACCCGCGCTGACTGAGTTGAACCTCGTGATCACGGATTCAGAATCGGCACGTGTGAAGAGCGAGCTCTGGCCGCTCATGAATGCAATCAACGCTGTCTTTTCGTGCACGGAACGCATGTCGCGGGCGGCTGGGGTTGAGGAAAGCCGGTGACCAACAACGGTTTGATCGCGCCCTCCTTGTAAGCCGTGCCTTTAGGAGTGTAAGGCGACGCACGCACACTGATGGTCGCCATATCTCGAAGTCTTGAGGCTTACGAGGCCGACCCGCCGCCCGACCGCCCGGAATGGGTAGCGGCTGAACTGGAACGCCGCACGGCGCAGGAAGCTTGCCCTGCCGCCGCCCGAGACTGCATCGAACTCGCACGTGACCGACTGCGTCGCGAGCGTGGCGAGTCCGTCATCGGCACCGTGGTGCCGGTCCCGCTGGCGTTGCGGTTCGTACTGAACTGCCTTCAGGCTTGCTATGGCGCCCCGCTGAACCTGCCATAACGCGCAGCCTGATGACGGCTTCGCGTGGTGCCCGTGGCGAGGAGATCGGCCTCAAGCCTTTGTCGGGGGAACTATGGGCTGAGCGCTGCGCAACTTGTGGCGGCTGACACGCCTTGCGCGCCATCACAGCTGTACTCAACGTGCGGTGCTTGCATGCTTGTTGAGTGAAGCCGAGTCGGCCGCGGCGGCGGGGCTCGACGACCCGCGGTCATCCTTCGAGTCGGGTACCGCGTACCGGCGCACGCTGGATCAGTCGGGTCACCGAGTCTGATCTGTTTCAAGTTAATCGTGATCACTGATGGCGAACGCGATTTACCTAAATCTTTCCTGAATGCGGCAACGACTTTTGCAGAGGCATCCTAAGTCGTTGACTTTAATGGCGTCCCCACGGGGATTCGAACCCCGGTTACCGCCGTGAAAGGGCGATGTCCTAGGCCTCTAGACGATGGGGACGTCGGTGCCGTCACTGCGCGGATGCCAGTCACGCTGATGCTGACTGGAAGAATCTGGTGGAGCTAGTCGGGATCGAACCGACGACCTCTTGCATGCCATGCAAGCGCTCTCCCAGCTGAGCTATAGCCCCAAATCCTGAACGCGGGTGCAACAGACGCGCGACATTACCCACCCCTCTCCGGGCTGTCAAGCCGAGGACGTCGGCGATGCGGGATTCCTTATCCAGTCCATTGCGTGGGCCAGACGGGCAATGGCGCGGTCGCGGCCGACCAGCATCAGCGTGACATCGATGGACGGTGACGCGGTCGAGCCCGTCAGCGCAACGCGCAACGGCTGGGCCACCTGCCCCATTTTCAATACGAGCGTGGCTGAGACTGTCTCGACCACACCGTGCAGTGCCGCCTGTTCCCAGGTTGGCAACATCGCGAAGCCGGCACTCAGGGCTTCGAGCACCGGGAGCGCACTTGCCGTCAGTTGCTTCCCGGCCGCAGCCGGATCGAGCGTGACTTCCCAGCCGTAATAGGGCCGGCTCTTGTCGGCGAGTTCGAGCAGCGTACGGGCGCGCGTGCGCTGGGCCTCGATGGCCGCGTCCAGTGCCGGGCCTGCGGACTCGTCCAGCCCGGCTGCCGTGAAGAACGGCCGGCTGGCGTCAGTCAGCGTTGCGATCGGGCTGGTCTGGATGTAGTGCTGATTGACCCACAGCAGTTTGTCGAGCGCGAACGAAGCAGCCGACTTGTTGATGCCCTCGATGTCGAACGTCGAGATCAGTTCCTCGCGCGTAAACAACTCCTGATCGCCATGCGACCAACCTAAGCGCGCGAGATAGTTCAGCAGCGCATCCGGCAAAAAGCCGTCATCGCGATACTGCATCACGCTGACCGCACCGTGGCGCTTCGACAGTTTCTTGCCGTCGGGTCCGTTGATCATCGGCACGTGCGCATACACGGGCCGCGTGCCGCCGAGCGCTTCCAGAATGTGAATCTGTCGCGGCGTATTGTTCAGGTGATCGTCACCGCGGATCACGTGCGTGATGCCCATGTCGAGATCGTCAACCACCACCGTCAGGTGATAGGTCGGCGTGCCGTCGGAACGGGCGATGATCAGATCGTCGAGTTCGTCATTGCTGAAGACGACATCGTCATGCACGCGATCCGCCACCACGACTTCGCCTGCCTGCGGGGTGCGCAGGCGCACCACCGGTTTGACGCCCGCGGGTGGCGCGCCGCTCAAGTCGCGGCAGCGGCCGTCGTAACGCGGTTTCTGCCTGGTCGCCATCTGCGTCGTGCGCAGTTCGTCGAGACGTTCGCGCGAGCAATAGCAGTGATAGGCGCGCCCCGCGTCGAGCAATTGACCGATCGCCTCTGCATAACGATCGAAGCGCCTGGTCTGAAAGTACGGGCCCTCGTCCCAGTCGAGGCCGAGCCAGCGCATCCCGTCGAAGATGGCCTCGACCGCAGCCTCGGTTGAGCGTTCGCGGTCCGTATCCTCGATGCGGAACACCATGCGCCCGCCGTGGCGCCTCGCATAGAGCCAGTTGTAGAGCGCAGTACGGGCTCCGCCGATGTGCAGATAGCCGGTGGGGCTGGGCGGGAAGCGGGTAACGATGGACATGCTCGGAGCCTGCGCTGGAATGGCCCGCGATTATAGGGAATCCGGCGTGCCCATACCCGCTGCGCGCGGCGCATCGCGTGCCGACGATTGACCATCGCAGACATGCCCGCCTAGAATTCGCCTCCCCTCTCGATGACGGGGCGATTAGCTCAGCGGGAGAGCACTGCCTTCACACGGCAGGGGTCAGTGGTTCGATCCCACTATCGCCCACCAAAATCCTCAGTTTTTGATCCACACCCGGCGCGTGCGCCTCAACGACGCATGGCGGGCCCATCTGCGCCTCCTACACCAGTTCGTCGCCGCAAGCGACAGGCCCAGGCCGTCAGTCGATCTAACATTTCATTGGCGGGAGGGCTGCCTGGCCTCTGCCGATCAGCCGCGCTCCCTAATAATGAACGCAAGGCACGTCCAACGTGCCGGAGACGACGCCCATGGCCGAGGAGTCGAAGCCGACGCTGGTTGTCGGTTGGAGTGTTATTCCCGGGCGACGGTTTGCACGCGTCACGCAGCCGGTGGTGCTGACGCTGCTGCTGGGCGCACTTGTTTCGACTGCCCCGCCAGCCTCGGCAATTGCCGGCCTGATGCAGGCACTGTGCGGCACGTTCTGCCGGGATCTGGCGCGCGTGCCCCAGGGCCCCCCTGCGCTGCGGACGCATGTGCCGCGAACAACCGCCGTGATCGGGGTGAGGGTTTAAAGCAGGCTGGTAAACAACGGTTGCGGCCGCCGCCTGCGGTGCTCACTTATCCCTCTATAAACTGCGCTGCTCGACGGCCCCGAGCCTGGCAGACAGCGCCCTCGCTCGTTTTCCACCAGCCTGTTAGCAGCCCACACCGTCCGGAACGCCAGCGCGGGAGCGCCGCTGCCAGGACGCGGCCGGATTCAACGCCGCCGTCCACGAAATTTTTCCGCTCCAAAAGTCCAACTCACCTCCTCGCCTGCTGTTCGCTGGACCATCCGGCACCGCAGAATAGCTATGCGAACAAACACTTAAAAAATTGCTGCACTTCAGGGAATTAAAAATTCCGGGTGCCCTCGGGGGGCGCCAAACGGGCCTCTGATGGCTGGATGTCAGCTTCGATATGAATAGGATTTTTTCCTGTTATTCGCGCTGACTGTCCGCCGATCACCAAACCCGCCTGAACTACCACGCAAGCACGCGGGTACTCGACATTCGGTCATGACAGACGAATTGCCGGCCGCATGGCGGTGGGTCGGCATGCAAGGCCTGGAAATCGCCGGGCGGTTCTGAATTCACGTAAAAAAAGCACACCCAATCTGCTTTTTTTGTGCCTGCCCGTATCGGCAAGGTCTCGCTACTACTATGCTTGGGAGGCCCATAACCACCTCACAAAAACAGCGCGGGACACCGGCCGTCACCGCGGCGGAAGGAGGCAAGCGCCCATGCAGAAGCGTACGATTCGCCACATCATCGAGGATCAGGAACTGCTGACCGCAACCGTCGACATGCCGGTCAGCGAAGCGGCACGCCAGATGCGCCAGCGCCACGTCGGGGCGATTGTCGTCGTGAAGAACGGTGTGCTAGCCGGCATCTTCACCGAACGCGACGCACTGTTTCGGGTGGTTGCGGCGGGCCTCGATCCGACGTCTACCACCGTAGCGGACGTGATGACCCGCAACCCATCCGCACTTGCTCCCGACGAACCCTTTGCCGCCGCGCTGCAACTGATGCACGAGGGGCAGTTCCGCCACGTGCCGATCGTCGAGAACGGCAAGCCGGTGGGCATGGTGTCGTCACGCGATGCACTGGGCCCGGAGCTTGAAGACTTCATGTACACCGTCATTCTCAACGAACATACACAGCGCGATCTCCTCGCTTGATGGCTCATGGGTCCCGCCACGCGACAGCGCCCGATGTCGCGCGGCGGCCCCGACTCCCGGCCGGCCCCTGAACGCCGCCGCTGACGCCCCACCCCTATAAAAACCTGCGCGGCCTGGCGCGCGGGGGCTGGCGGCGCGAACGACTGGCCGCCGATTTGCCGCACCTTCAACCGGACCTGACGCGGGTCGTCGGCCTTGCCGATCGCATCGTGCCCCCGGCCACCGCCGACAAACAACGCCGCGTGCTGCCCGTCGCGCGCATCGAGCGGGTTTCCCGCCAGGGCCCTTTGCTGCATGAGGAAAGCGCCGTTGTCGCGGCGCGCTGCTGCGGCGTGCGCTAAGCCCCAGCGTGGCGCGGCACTGCGCCAGCGGCGTGCGAGAAACATCCGAATCCCCCGATCGAAGGAGGAATTTTCGCGCGTCATTTTGACGCGGATTGCAAGCCCGCACATGGCGTTTGTATGACAGCCGTCGTCAGTGGCAAAATCAGCCTGCCCGATCCCCATCGGGCCTGCTCCTGGCAGCCGACCAGCCATAAGAAGACCGCTACTCGAGGGAGAGGATTTTGGAAAAGCACGTTTACAAAGACTCGAAGGGCCAGCGCCTCGCCAATTGGATGATGGACCGCAAGTGGATCACGTTCCTGATCGTGGTGATCCCGACCCTCGTGATGGCCTGGGCCATCCCCTCCATCGAGGTCTATTCGCGGTTCGCGGACCTGCTCCCCGCCAAGCACGAGTACATCATCAACTACAACCGGATGAAGCAGACCTTCGGCGGCGCCAACGTGGTCGCGATGTCGCTGGAAGTCACGGATGAGAAGGGCGACATCTTTACGGTGAAGACGCTCAACAAGCTCAAGATGCTCACCGAGCAGGTCGATCTCATCACCGGCGTGAACCACTACCAGGTGGCCAGCATCGCGCATCCGAAGATTCGGCGCGTGCGCACCACCGGCGGCGGCCTGATCAAATCCGAGCCCGTGCTGCCGAAAGACCTGCCCACTGATGAAGCAGGCCTGAAGCGGCTGCGCGAAGAGTCGTTCAACAACGACATCATCTACGGCACCTACATCTCCACCGACGGCCGCGCGGCGCTGATTCTCGCCGGCTTCGACGAAGAGCGCCTGAACTACACCGAGATCCACACCCGCCTGCAGGAATTGAAGACCGAGGTGGAAAAGGACGGTGAAACCCGCCTCTACACCGCCGGCGAACCGATGCTGAAGGGCTGGATTTTCTATCACTCGCAAGAGCTGTTCGTGATTTTCGGCGTGACCTTCCTCGTGATGGTCGTGCTACTGTGGATTCACTTCGGGTCAATCTCTGGCGTGGCAGTGCCGATGTTCGGCACCGCGATGTCTGCCGTCTGGGGCCTCGGCTTCGTCGGCTGGATGGGCTACAACCTGGACCCGCTGGTCCTCGTGGTGCCGATTCTCATCTCCGCGCGCACGGCCTCGCACTGCGTGCAGATGATGGAGCGCTATTACGACGAAATCCGCCTCGGCAACGACAAGGACACCGCCGTGCGCGTGTCGCTCGGCGAGCTGATCTTGCCGGCGTCCATCGCCATCTTCACCGACGCCGCCGGCCTGCTGGTGCTCGCCGTGTCGTCGATGCCGATCATCGCCAAGATGGGCTATTTCTGCGCCGTCTGGTCGGCCAGTAATATGATCACGGTGGTGGTGATGGTGCCGCTGCTGATGGCGCTGCTGCCGACGCCGAAGGTCACCGCGCAGGAAGAGCACAAGCATCTGCCGTCGCGCATCATGCAGGGCCTCGGCATGTTCCTGATTGGGCGCAAGGCGACGCTCCTCATCTTCGGCGCCACAGCGCTGCTCGCCGTCTGGTCCGTCTACTACGGCGCCCACCCGCCGATCGGCGAGTCGAAGCCCGGTTCGCCGATTCTGTTCGCGGACAGCGAATACAACATCGCCGCCGCGCACATTGCCCAGAAGTTCGCCGGTGCGAACCAGTTCAGCATCTACTTCGAAGGCAACGCCACGCACAAAATGAAGGAGCCGGAAGTCGTCGCGATGATGCAGGAGTTCGGCCGCTACATGGCGGACACCTTCAATTACGGCGGTACGCGTGAAATCCCGCATCTGGTGCGCTCGATCAACCGCCTCTACCACTACGACGATCCGCGCTGGTCGCTGATCCCGACGGCGCAGAAGGACATCGGCAACACGCTGTTCATGTACGAAGCGGGCGCGGCGATGCCGGGCGTGATTCTCGAGTACATGGACCTCGAAGGCCGCACCGCGAACTTCGTGATCTTCTACAAGGACGCCACCGGCAGAACCGTGCACGCGGCCGCTGATGCCGCCCACAAGTTCCTTGCAGAGCACAAGATCGAAGGCGTGACCCCGCGCTTCGCCGGCGGCATCATCGGCACCACCGTGGCCGCCAACGAGGAAACCATCGCGTCCGACTTCAAGATGACCGCCCTTATCATCACGGTGGTCATGTTGTCGGTGATCGTGACCTACCGCTCGCTCCTCGCGGGTCTTCTGGTGTTCTCGGTGCTGGGCCTCGCGGTGATGATGAACCGCGCGTTCATGACCATCCGCGACATCGGCCTCAACGTGAACACGATGCCGGTGACCGCGGTCGGGGTGGGCCTCGGCGTCGACTACGCGCTGTACATGCTCGACCGCATCAAGGAAGAGGTGAAGCACCGTACGCTCGACGACGCCATCGTGGTCTCGATGCGCACCACCGGTGCTGCGGTGCTGTTCACCGCGGTGATGGTGATCGCCGGTATCGCGTACTGGATCTGGGGCTCGTCGCTGCGCTTCAACAGCGAAATGGCGCTGCTGCTGTGCATGCTGATGATCAGCAACATGATCGGCGCGGTGACTGTGATTCCGCTGCTGGTGCGGGTGCTGAAGCCGAAGTTCATCACGCAGGTGCACATCGACGACACCGAAACGCAGCGCGACCGGGCTTCAGGCAGCGCCTGGGCGGTGTCGGCCACCTGAGCCGTCACCCACCAGCGGCGGCCTGATGCCGCCGCTGGACGACATTAGAACGCCGCGGTACGGGCCACCCGACCGCGGCGTTTTTTTATGGGGTGGCTGCCAGGCATCCCCGACCATGGCACCGCAATTCGCCCCCTGATGCAGACATCTCCGTCGCGACACCGCCGCGAAGCGCCGCAGTGCAACACAGCACCGCACGCGTTTGACGCATTCCTCAATCCCGGCCACCATCCGGTTTCTCGTCAGCGCGACAGGACCATCACGGACATGGGCGATGTACTCGAGTTTCTGCCGACGCCCGCCACGGCGCAGGGCGTGCAGCATTACGTGCGCGTGACGCGGGACAATCACCGCGGTTATGTCGAGTTCCAGTTCGCCATCGGCGATCCTTCCCTGTATCTCGACATGACTCTGCCGCCGCAGGCCTTCGCCGAATTCTGCGCGCGGCACGCCGTGGTGCATCTGACGGCCGCGCAGGCGGCGGCGGTGGACAGTGCCGATCGGCGCTGGCACGCCGGCCAAACGAGTGAGGATCAGCATGCCGATTGACCTGAAGACCACCAGCATCGAGCCGCTGCGCAAGACTTTCGATCACATTGCGGAAAAACTCGGCGGCGACAAACCGGCCACGCGCTACCAGGAAGCCGTGTGGGGCCTGCAGCCGCAGCTCAATTTCCACTACCGGCCGACCTGGGATCAAAACCACGCGCTCTACGATCCGTCGCGCACGGCGATCGTGATGCAGGACTTCGATGACCTCGTCGATCCGCGCCAGTACTACTACGGCACCTGGACGATACAGCGCGGGCGGCAACAGGACGCGCAGGAGCGCAACTTCGAACGCGTCGAGAAACGCGACCTCCTCGCCGGGCTCGACGCCGTCTGGCGCGACAGGCTGACGCGTTTCGTGCTGCCGATGCGCCACGTGGCCTGGGCCGGCAACACCAATAATTCGGCCATCTGCGCCTACGGTTACGGCGCGCCCATCACCGCCGCCGCCGGCCTGCACATGATGGATGAGCTGGGCGTAGCCCAGTACATCAGCCGCATCGGCCTCGTGCTGGACGAGAATGAAACAACCCTGCTCGACGTCGCCAAGGATGCCTGGATGACGGCCCCGATGTGGCAGCCGCTGCGCGCGCTCGTTGAGCGCACGATGGTCACGCAAGACTGGTTCGAGCTGTTCGTCGCGCAGAACTTCGTGATCGACGGTCTGCTATACCCGCTGGTGTTCGACCGCTTCGATGCGCGCGTCGTCGCCCACGGCGGCGCGGCCTTCCCGATGCTGACCGAATTCATGGTGGAGTGGCACGCGGAGTCTGCCCGCTGGGTGGACGCGATGCTGAAACTCGCGGCCGCCGAGTCGGCCGCCAACCGCCAGCACCTCGAAAGCTGGCTGGCGCAGTGGCTGCCGGCGGTCGCCGGCGCCCTCGAACCACTCGCCGTATTCGCGTTCGGCGACACCGCGGCGCTGCACGACGTCACCGCGGACCTGCGCACACGGGCCGGCAAACTCGGCCTGGGCGCCTAGAGGCATACACCATGGCCGACAACGTCTTTATCGCGCTCCAGAACAACGCCGAAGCGCAACCGATCATTGCGGCCATCGCGGCGGACAATCCCGACGCGGTGGTCAATGCGTCGCCCGGCATGGTCAAAATCGACTGCCCCGGCCGGCTCGTGATCCGCCGCACGTCGATCGAGGCCGGCCTGGGGCGCGACTTCAACCTGCAGGAACTCCACCTCAATCTGATTTCGCTCGGTGGCAACATCGACGAAGACGACGACGAATTCGTGTTGTCCTGGCAGCGCTGAGCGCGCCCCTGTTGCGCGAGGATAAGTACCATGGCCAAAGGCAGAAAACTCGGACTGAAAGAGCGTTACGCGCTGATGACGCGCGGCCTCGACTGGGAAACCAGCTATCAGCCGATGGATGAAGTGTTTCCGTATGACCGCTACGAAGGCATCAAGATCAAGGACTGGGACGGCTGGGCCGATCCCTTTCGCCTCACGATGGATGCCTACTGGAAGTACCAAGCTGAAAAGGAACGCAAGCTCTATGCGATCCTTGACGCCTTCCAGCAGAACAACGGCCAGCTGAACATTTCCGATGCGCGCTACCTGAGCGCCGTCAAACTGTGGCTGCAGGGCATCACGCCGCTCGAATACGCCGCGCACCGCGGCTTCGCACACGCCGGCCGCGCGTTTCGCGGCGCCGGGGCGCGCATTGCCTGCCAGATGCAGTCGATCGACGAACTGCGGCACGCGCAAACGCAACTCCACGCGTTCAGCCATTACAACCAGTATTTTCACGGCTTCCATGGTTTCGCGCACATGCGCGACCGCGCCTGGTATCTGTCGATCCCGAAGAGCTTCTTCGAAGACGCGATGACGGCCGGGCCGTTCGAGTTCGTGACCTCGATTTCCTTCGCCTTCGAATACGTGCTCACCAACCTGCTGTTCATGCCCTTCGTGTCCGGCGCGGCCTACAACGGCGACATGGCTACAACGACCTTCGGCTTTTCCGCGCAGTCCGATGAATCGCGCCACATGACGCTCGGCCTCGAAGTCGTGAAGTTCATGCTCCAGCAGCACGAGGACAATGTGCCGATCGTGCAGGCCTGGCTCGACAAGTGGTTCTGGCGCGGCTACCGGCTGCTCGGGCTCGTCGGCACGATGATGGACTACATGCTGCCGAAGAAGGTGATGTCCTGGCAGGAGGCCTGGGGCATCTACTGGGAAGAGAACGGCATCGCGCTGTTCCATGATCTGGCCCGTTACGGCATTCGCCTGCCTAAGCACCACGACGTGCCGGCGAAGGAGAAGCACCGCCTGACGCACGAGATGTGGCTGACGCTCTATCAGTACGGCAACGCGCTGAGCCTGCACACCTGGATCCCGGACGACGACGAACTCGACTGGATGAGCGACAAGTACGGCGCGAGCTTTGACGAGTTGTATCGCCCGCGTCTGATTTACCTGCGCGAACGCGAGCAGCGCGGCGAGCGCTATTTCAACAACCGCCTGCCGATGGTCTGCCAGGTGTGCCAGATCCCGATGTTCTACACCGAGCCGGACGATCCGCTGACCCAATGCGTGCGCATCGTCGAGGCCGGCGGTACGAAGCATCATTGCTGTTCGGACGGCTGCGCCGACATCTTTCGCCATGAGCCTGAGAAATACGTGCAGGCACTGCTGCCACCGCAGCAGATCTATCGCGGCGAAGCCGGTGGCGCGCGCGACATCTGGGAATACGCGGCCTGGCTGCATCTGGAGAAGGACGTCGACACCGGCGAATACCGCGGCTCGCCCGATCAGCAGAACTGGGCCCGGTGGCAGCAGGCACACCGGACCAAACCCGCGGATGCGGCCTGAGAGACCGCGCAGATGAGTGTGAAATACCTCGGCGAGGCTTACGAGTATCCGTCTGCAAACCGGCTCGAGCAATACGGCGGCGACATCAACGTTTACGTGCGCTGGGAACGGCATCTGATGTTCGCCTGTCCGGCGGCCTATCGGGTACCGGTCGCGATGTCGTTCGGGGATTTCGTGGAACAGCTGCTGCGGCCGGATTACGCCGCGCATCCGGACACCGCGAAGCTCGAGTTCGCGCGCTGTGTCTGGCAGCTCGACAAGGCGCCGTGGCAACCTGTTTTCAGCAAGTCCATCGCCGACAACGGCATCGGCCACATGAGCTATCTGTCTTTCAGCTCCCCGGGCCTCGATGGCCTCCACGGCAAGGGCTATTGAGCACGGGCTGCGCGGCATGAGCTTCCGCCTGACCATCGAACCGCTCGGCGAGACCTTCGAGGTCGAGGACGGCCAGAGCATTCTCGACTGTGCGCTGCGCGCTGGCGTGTGGCTGCCCTATGCGTGCAACCACGGGCTGTGCGGTACCTGCAAGATCGACGTGCTGGCGGGCGCCGTCGATCACCGCCATGCGTCTAGCTTCGCGCTGATGGATCTCGAACGCGAGGAAGGCAAGGCGCTGGCCTGCTGCGCCACGCTGCACTCGGACGTCACCATCGAGGCTGAAATCGACGACGAACCGGACGCTGCGCGCCTGCCCGTCGGCGATTATCGCGGCCGCGTGACGCGCATCGTCGACCTCACACCCACCATCAAAGGCATCTGGCTGGGCCTCGACGGCGAGGGCCTCGCGTTTCAGGCCGGCCAGTATCTGAACCTCGCCATTCCCGGCCTCGACGCGCCGCGCGCGTTCTCGATCGCAAGCGCGCCGGCGAGCCGCCGGGCGCTGGAACTGAATGTGCGTCTCGTCAACGGCGGCGCCGGCACGGCGTGGCTGCATCGCGAACTGCGCGTGGGCACCGAGCTCGCCTTCATGGCGCCGCTGGGGCGCTTTTTCGTGCGAAAATCCGCCCCCGAAGCACTGCTGATCCTGGCCGGCGGTTCGGGGCTGTCGAGTCCGAAATCGATGATTCTCGACCTGCTGAACGCCGGCGACACGCGCCCGATCACGCTGATCCACGGCGCGCGCGTCCGGGCCGAACTTTACGACGGGCCGCTGTTCAACGCGCTGATGCGGGAGCATCCGGCATTCCGCTACGTGCCGGCGCTGTCGGACGCAGCGGATGATGCCGACTGGGCCGGCGAACGCGGGCCGGTGCACGAGGTCGCCGCGCGTCTGTTCGAGGGCCGCTTCGAAGGCCTGAAGGCCTATCTGTGCGGCCCGCCGCTGATGATCGACGCCTGCCTCACGACGCTGATGCGCGGGCGCCTGTTCGAAGAACACATTTTCACCGAGCAGTTCTTCACGGCCGCCGACGCCGCGGCGCCGGCGCGGCGCAGCGCGCTGTTCAGGAAGTTCTGACGCCCGTGCGGGCCCGCCATGACACGCCACGCCATCCACCTCGATGATACCGGCGAAACATTTTTGTGCGACGAGGCGCGGCCCGTGCTGCTCGGCATGGAGGCGCTCGGTCGCAGGGGCATTCCGGTTGGTTGTCGCGGGGGTGGTTGCGGCGTGTGCAAGGTGCAAGTATTGAGCGGCCAGTACGTGGCGCGGGTGATGAGCCGCACGCATGTCTCGGCCGAGGATGAAGCCGCCGGCAGGGTACTCGCCTGCCGCATACGCCCCATGACCGATCTGCGGCTGCGCGTGCTGGGCCCGATGCGTGTGCAACCCGAGGCCGGCGCGGGACCGGATCAGAGCGTCGACCACTGAATCACAGTCAAAGGAGACACCATGGCAATCAACGGCGTTTTGCGGCCCGGGCATGCGGTGCTTCGCGCGCTCGATCTCGACGAGTCCGTGCACTTCTATACGGAGGTGCTCGGCCTGCACGAAACCGGCCGCGACCGCGCGGGCCGCGTCTATCTGAAAGCCTGGGACGAGCGCGATCACAACAGCGTCATCCTGCGCCAGTCGGACCGCGCTGGCCTCGACTGCTTCGGCTTCAAGGTGCTGAACGACGCGACCCTGCGCACGCTCGAAGGGCGGCTGCGTGAATATGGCGTCGCCACCGAGCGCGTGCCGGCCGGCGAAATGCTCGAAACCGGCGAGCGCGTGCGCTTCCAGATCCCGACCGGGCATCTGATCGAGCTTTACGCGCAGAAGACGTCCGTCGGCAACGGGCTCGGCGATCTGAACCCGGAAGCGTGGTCCCTAAACCAGAAGGGTATTTCGCCGCTGCGCATGGACCACGCGCTGATCTACGGCGGCGACATCGACGGCAACCGGAAACTGTTCGAAGAGGTGCTCGAGTTCACGCTCGTCGAACGCGTGAAGCTCGAAGACGGCGTCACCGATCTCGCGACCTGGCTCACCTGCTCGAACAAGGCGCACGACATCGCGATGGTGCGCCACGCCGAGGACAACAAGCTGCACCATGTGTCATTCCTGCTCGAAACCTGGGAGGCCGTGCTGCGCGCGGCCGACATCATGAGCATGCACCGCGTGTCGATCGACTTGGGGCCGACGCGCCACGGCATCACGCGCGGCACCACCATTTATTTCTTCGATCCGTCCGGCAACCGCCTCGAGACCTTCAGCGGCGGTTACCAGTGGTATCCGGATCAGACGCCGATCACCTGGACCTGGGATGAAGTCGGCCGCGCCATCTTCTACCACGACCGCAAACTGAATCCGGCGTTTCTGGAGGTCGTGACCTGAGCGACTGAGGGCGACGCGACAGCACTTCGAGCAACCGCCCTGTGCCGTGCGCGGCGTCGCTCAGGGCGGATTGCGCAGGACTTCGAGGAAGGCTTCCCCATAGCGGGCAAGTTTGGCCTGACCGACGCCGGGCACGCCGAGTAGATCCTCGGCGGTCGATGGCTGGAGGCTGGCCATCGCGGCGAGCGTGGCGTCGTGAAAGATGACGTACGGTGGCACCCCGTGTGCATCGGCCAGTTGCTTGCGACAGGCGCGCAGGGCTTCCCACAGCGGCGCGGCGACCGTTGACGCCGCCGGGGCGGCGGTGCTGCGCTTCGCCTTGCGCGCGGGCGCCGCGGGATCCTCGCGCAGCCACAGTTCGGTTTCGCCCCTCAGCAGCGGCCGGCTCGCGTCGGTCAGCACCAGCGCCCCGAAGCGCTCGACATCGGCACGCAGCAGCCCCCGCACCACGCACTGACGGATCACCGATCGCCACTGCTCTACCGAGCGCGCGCGGCCGAGGCCGAAGGTGCTCAGCGTTTCGTGACGATGCTGGGTGATCTTGTCGGTGGTCTTGCCCAGCAGCACATCGACGACATGCGCCGCGCCGAAGCGCTGGCCCGTGCGATACGCACAGGACAACAGCTGGCGCGCGGCTTCGGTGGCGTCCCAGGTCGGTGGTGGGCGCAGGCAGTTGTCGCAGTTGCCGCAGGGCTCCGCCAGCGTTTCACCGAAATAGCCGAGCAGCGGTTGGCGCCGACATTCGGTCATTTCACACCAGCCGAGCAGCGCATCGAGCTTATGGCGTTCGAGGCGTTTGTGCTGTTCGTCGGCGGTGGATTCGTCGACCATCTGGCGCAGCCGCACGACGTCCTGCAGACCATAGACCATCCAGGCCAGCGCGGCCCCGCCATCGCGGCCCGCGCGGCCGGTTTCCTGATAATAAGCTTCGATGCTCTTCGGCAGATCGAGATGCGCCACGAAGCGCACGTCCGGTTTGTCGATGCCCATGCCGAAGGCAATCGTCGCGACGATCACCACCCCGTCCTCACGCTGAAACCGCGCCTGATGCCGCTCGCGCGTCTCGGCCGGCAGGCCAGCGTGATAGGGCAGCGCGGTATAGCCCTCGGCCGTCAGCCACTCGGCGGTCGCCTCGACCTTCGCACGCGCCATGCAGTAGACAATGCCCGCGTTGCCGCGCTGATCGTCGAGGAAGCGTTTAAGCTGGCTGCGGGCGTCTGTTTTGACGTCCACGAGGTAGCGGATGTTCGGGCGATCGAAACTGCTGACAAACCAGCTTGGATCGTCGAGTGCGAGACGTGTGGCGATCTCTACACGCGTGCGCTCGTCGGCGGTGGCGGTCAGCGCAATCCACGGCACGCCGGGGAAGGACTCGCGCAGGCGATGCAGGCCGAGATAGTCGGCGCGGAAGTCATGGCCCCACTGCGACACGCAGTGCGCTTCATCGATGGCGATCAGCGCTACCTGGCTGCGCGTCAGCCGTGCGAGCGTGTCTTCCTGCAGAATGCGTTCAGGCGCGACGTATAGCAGGTCCAGCGTGCCGGCCGCGAGGGACGCCAGCACCTCGCGCTGCGCGGGCAGGCTCAGGGTGGAGTTCAGATACGCGGCGCGCACGCCCAGTTCGCGCAGCGCCATCACCTGATCCTGCATCAGCGCGATCAGCGGCGACACCACAATCCCGACGCCGTCACGCAGCAGCGACGGCACCTGATAGCACAGCGACTTGCCGCCGCCGGTCGGCATCAACACCACGCAGTCGCGTCCGCCGACCACCGCCTCGACGATCTCGCGCTGCGCCCCCCGAAATGCCGGGTAGCCGAAGGTTTCCTTGAGAACGGTGAGCGCGCGATCGGTCATCGCCCCAGTATACCGGGGCGGGGCATGCAGGGTGGTTTCGCTGAGTCACTGCGAAACGACGGAGGACGCCAGTCTGCAAGGCCGCGTCACGCCTTTTGTAGTCTGGAAGCAGCGCAGTTCATGCTCCTCCAGCGCAACCGAAGCGCTGCGGGATCCGGGCCGGTCGTCGCCATCATCGCACCGCGAAGTAGCCCGGATGGCGCGCGCTGCGCAGAACCCGGGAGTTTCGGCTCAGGCGCTGAAGATCCCGGGTTGCACCCGGGCTACGGGAGGCAGGAAGCCCGTCGTTGGTTGTTGACGCAGGACGCCCAACATCAAAAGCGGCACGCCCCCATCGCGTGGCCGCCATGGACATCGCTCAGTTCGCGTTCTCTCCTAGCGGCCCTGATAGACCGGCTTGCGCTTCTCCATGAATGCGCGGGGGCCTTCCTTCGCGTCTTCGGTCTGGAACACGGGCGTGGAGATCTCGATCTCGACCTTCAGGCCTTCGGCCTCCGGCAGGCCAAGGCAGGCTTTGGCGGAGCGGCGGATGGCGCGCACGGCGAGCGGACCGTTGGCGGCGATCTTGTGTGCGATCTCGCGCGCCTTCGCGACCGGATCGGGCGTGACATAGTTGAGGAAGCCGAGTTGCAGGGCCTCGTCGGCGGTGATGAGGTCGCCGGTCAGCAGCAGTTCCATCGCTTTGGCGTACGGCATCTGCATCGGCAGGCGCACCGTCGAGCCGCCGGCCGGAAAAATGGCCCACTTCACTTCCTGCACGCCGAACTTCGCTTCGGCCACTGACACGCGGATGTCCGTACCCTGCACGATCTCCATGCCACCGGCGATCGCGTGACCATTGATCGCAGCAATGATGGGTTTGCCCGGATCGAAATTGCGCAGCAGCGCGCGACGCGGCAGATCGCGATCGGCGACCACACGCTCGTCCCATTCGTTCTCCGGCTTGCGCGCGCCGGAATACAGCGGGATCAACTGCCCCAGATCGGCGCCCGCGCAGAACACACTGCCAACACCGGTCAGGATCGCCACGCGCACCGAGTCGTCGTCCCGCACCGCGACCCAGGCATCCGCCAGCCGCGCCGCCACTTCGGGATTCAGCGCGTTGCGCGCTGCCGGGCGGTTAAGGGTGATCAGGGCGATATGATCAGCAACGCTATATTCGACAACGGACATGGCAGCTCTCCGGCATGACTGGTGAGCGGGGATCATCGCACAGGAAGGCGGTGAGACCGGAGCGCTGGCGCTGCCATCGCCGCCGCGACGCCATTGACTGAAATCAGCGCAGCTTGGGCTGCCGCAGGAAGCCCAACATCCGACGTCTGACCGAATCGCTGGTTTAAAGCCTCGCGGCAAAGTCACCGACAGGGGTGCCAGCATCGGCCGTTGTGCCGGCGGTCATGTCGGGATTGGCCACCGAGAACACCGGTGTTCTCGGTGTTCTCGGTGGCTAAAAACGGCGCCTCAACCGGCCTCACCCAGCCAGCCAGTAGATTGGGCTGGCAGGAAGCCCAACCCGACCAAGCGGTTCTTGAGGTTACGCCGACAACGATTTCTATCGCGCCCGAACTATCCGCTGTTGCGCAGCCCCGCCGCGATGCCGTTGATCGAAATGAGGATGCCCTGCTTGGTCTTGGTATCGGTCTCCCCCGAGCGCCAACGCTTCAGCAACGTGGTCTGCACATGGTTCAACGGGTCCAGGTACGGATAGCGCTGACGGATGGCGCGCGCCAGCGGCATGTTGCCGCCGAGCAGGCGCTGCTGGCCGGTGATCGCGCAGAGCGCCTCGAAGGTGCGCTGCCACTCCACCCGGATGCGCGTGAAGATGCGTGCGCGCAGCTCGGCGTCCTGCACGAGATCCGCATAAGTGCTCGCGATGCCCATGTCGGTTTTCGCGAGCACCATGTCCATGTTCGACAGCAGCGTCTGCAGCATCGGCCACCCGCGATACAGATGGCGCAGCCGATCCATGCCGGCCTCGCCGTGCTTTGCCACAAACGCATCGACCGCGCTGCCGAAGCCGTACCAGCCCGGCAGGATGATGCGCGCGAGCGACCAGCTGAACACCCACGGTATCGCGCGCAGGTCCTCGATGCGGGTCGACGGTTTGCGCGAGGTGGGCCGGCTGCCGATGTGCAACTCGGCGATTTCGCTGATCGGCGTTGCTTCCCGAAAGAAATTCGCGAAGCCCTCGGTTTCGTAGACGAGATGGCGGTACGCGCGATACGCGCTCTCGCTGAGCTCATCCATCACCGCCACGTAACCAGCGTCCACCGTTTCCGCGCCGGGCAGGGGCTGCAAGGAGGCTTCGAGCGTCGCGGCCAGCAGGGTCTCGAGGTTGTAGCGCCCGGTTTCGTGATCGGCGTATTTGCT
>Ga0163144_10001863_pt1 | contig 49355 bp, 45 predicted proteins | sample OliLak19BULKMAT1_FD_123175 | JGI IMG/M metagenome (GOLD analysis project Ga0163144, IMG submission 123175) | Freshwater microbial mat bacterial communities from Lake Vanda, McMurdo Dry Valleys, Antarctica - Oligotrophic Lake LV.19.BULKMAT1 | ecosystem: Environmental > Aquatic > Freshwater >... | reverse complement strand
GATGGTGCCCGCGACGCGCACCGGCGCCGCCGTCCAGCGGATGGCCCGCACGTCCGCACGCCAATCACCGTTGACCTGCCGTACCACGAACCGCTGATCGCCGGAGCGCAGCCGCACCTCTTCGGCGGGAGCCGCGCCGTGCGCCTTCACGAGCAGCACGGGCAGGCCCGCCTTGAGCCGCCGGGGATCGAGCGCCGGCAGCACCCGAGCGAGATCGAGATTCAGTACGCCATGCCGCGCCAGCAGCGCGCCGAGCGTCTCGCCGCGCCGCAGCGTATCGCGCACGTCGATCCGCCGCGCGGCCGTATCGGTCCGCGCGACCGTCGGCGCATCCGAGAGCCGGCGCCACGGCCACCGTCCATCCGACGCGAAGACGAGAGCGGCGGCGACGACGGCCACAGCAGCGGCCAGCCGGACGGTGCGCAGCATCAGTCCATCTGCCGGCGAATGAACGCCGGAATTTCGATTTCCGGCGGCGCATCGGTACGTGGCGGCGCGTGCGGCCGTGTGAGCGGCTTCATCTCGGTCGGCGGCGGCGACGCGATCGGCTGCGTCAGCGTCGGCGACGGCGCCGGCTGCGGTGTCGGGCTCATCGGTGTGGCGGCGCGCGCCTTCGGGGTACTGAACGGAATGACGCCCGGCGGCGCGTACGGCGCGGTCATCGCGGTCCCCTTGTCGAAGCCGGTCGCGATCACCGTCGCCCGCAATTCCCCATGCATCGCCGCCACGCGTGCGACACCGAAGAAGATCTCGGCATCTTCGCCGGCCGCTTCCTTCACGATGTCGGTGAGCTGCGTGACTTCGCCGAGGTTCAGGTCGTCGCCGCCGGTGATGTTCACGAGCACGCCTGTCGCACCGGCGATCGAGGTGTTCTCGAGCAGCGGGCTCGAGATCGCCTGCTGGGCCGCATCGAGGGCGCGGTGCTCACCGCGGCCGACGCCGGTCCCCATCAGCGCCGTGCCGCCGTTGGTCATGACGGTGCGCAGGTCCGCGAAGTCGACGTTGATGTCGCCCGTCGTGGTGACGAGCAGCGCGATGCCCTGCACGGCATGCAGCAGCACCTCGTCGGCCTTCTTGAGCGCTTCCTGGAACTGAATGCCTTGGCCCACCACGGCCAGCAGCCGCTCGTTCGGGACGACGATCAGCGTATCGACGTGCTTCCGCAACTCGGCAATGCCGAGCTCGGCCTGCTGCATGCGCCGCCGCCCCTCGAAGAGGAACGGCTTGGTCACGATGCCGACGGTGAGAATGCCCTGCTCCTTCGCGAGCTGCGCCACCATCGGTGCCGCACCGGTGCCGGTGCCGCCGCCCATGCCGCACGTGACGAACACCATGTCGGCGCCGGCGACGATCTGACTCACTTCATCGCGATCTTCCTCGATCGCCTGCCGACCGATCTCGGGACGGCCACCTGCACCGAGACCGCGCGTCAGCTTCTTGCCGATCTGCAGCTTGTAGTCGGAGCGCGACTTGATGAGCGCCTGCGCATCGGTGTTGATCGACACGAACTCCACCCCGTCGATACGCTCCTCGATCATGCGGTTGACCGCATTTCCGCCGCCGCCGCCCACGCCGATCACCTTCATCCGCGCGTTGCTGGCGAGTGCGCCGTCCTCGAGTTCGAAGACCATGCCCATAGGTCAGTTCCCCATGCTCAGAAGAAATCCTGCAGCCAGCGCTTCACGGGCGCCAGCACTTTTTCCAGCGGTTGCGTGCGGCGGCCACTGCCCTGCCCGCTGCCCTGCAGCGACTGCTTCGCGCCGTACAGGACGAGGCCCGACGCCACAGCCATGCGCGGTGATGCCATCGAATCGACCAGCCCGTTCAAGCCCTGCCCCGGCGTGCCGACGCGGCACGGCAGCGCGAAGACTTCACGCGCGAGTTCCACGATGCCCGGTGTCAGCGCCCCACCACCAGTGAGGATGATGCCTGCCGGCAAGCGGTGCGCGTATCCGGCCCGCGTAATTTCGTCGAGCGCGTACTCGAGCACTTCCTGCATGCGCAGGTGCATGATGTGCGCAAGAAGGCGGCGTGTGGCTGTGCGCGTCCCCTGCCCCGGCGTGCTCGGCAGTTCGAAGACATCGCTCTCCGGCACGAGCGGCTCGTAGCAGGCGCCGAAGCGCTCCTTGAGCCGCTCGGCGTCGAGTTGCGTCACCTGCAGGCCGTGCACGATGTCGTTCGACACGTGTCCGCCCGCGCAGAGCAGCGACGCCGTGTGCCGGATGCGGCCATCCTGGAAGATGGCGACGTTGGTGCTGCCGCCCCCGAGCTCGACGATGGCACAGCCGAGCTCGCGTTCGTCGGGGGTGAGCACTGCCATCGACGCCGCGAGCGGCTCGAGGACGAACTCGCCGACCTGGAATCCGGCCCGCTCCACGGCACGCCGCAGATTGTGCAGGACGCTCGACAGCACCGTGACAAGGTACACCTCAGCCTCGAGCCGCGAGCCCGTCATCCCGAGCACTTCGCTGATCCCCGCCTGCTGATCGACGATGTAGTCCTGCGGGATCGCGTGGAGCAGCTCGTGATCCTTGCCGAACGAGATGTTGCCGGCCATGTCGTTGACGCGCGCGACATCGGTGGTACGGATCTCGTCGCCGGTGACGCTCACCATCCCGTGCGAATTCCGGCCGGCCACATGCTCGCCCGCGATGCCGCAGTAGACGGTGCCGACCTCGAGGCCGGCCATCTTCTGTGCGGCCTCCAAGGCCCGCGCCACGCCACGCGTCGTCTCCTCGAGATCCCGCACGACGCCGCGCCGTACGCCGCTCGTCCGCTCGACGCCGATGCCGAGAATGCGGGCCGTCGGATTCCGCGGATCGCCGGTCGCTTCCGCCACCACCGCCACCGTGCGCGTCGTGCCGAGGTCGACGGTGGCGATCAATCGATGCGCCGGAATCGTCATGCCCCGGTCCCGCGCTGGATTACCATCCCTGCGAACCGCCCATCGAGTTCTCCCCACGGCTTGCCTTCTGCCGTCAGCCGTTCGCCGACGACGCGCACGGCGCGCATCGCCTCTTCTCTGGTGCGGCCATCGAATCGCAGCGTTCCGCGTTCCGTGGTCAGCACGATGTCGTTCCCGTCGGTCCATCCGCCGTTCACGGCGGCATACAGCTTCGGCTCGGCGTCGCGCATGCGCGCCAACAGTTTTCCGGCGGCGGCGTCGGCGGTAGCCATGATCGGCAGGCTCGCCGCACCGCGACGCGCATCATACGGCATCACCCGGCCGCGCGCGTCCATCGGTGCCAGGACACCGTCCACTGGTACGTAGGCCACCGGCTGCCGCTCGCGGACCGTCACCACGAGCACGCCCGGCAGGCGACGCGATACTGCGGCGTCTGCCACGCCCGGCACCGTCAGTGCCCGCACCACGAGCGGCTCGGTCGGATCAGCCACCGACGCGCCGGGCCGCAACTGCAAGGCCCCCACGATCGTCTCGGGCGCAATCCATGTCGCACCGACCACCTCGACGCGCCGGACACGGAAGAAGTCGATTTGCCGCACCGCGAGCGGCGTCCCCCACCAGAGCCCACCCACCGCAGCGGCGAGACCGAGCCCTGCAAGCAACCGCCTCGGCGTCAGGGCGCGGACGCGAGCCATGCCGCCAACTCCCGACCCACGCGCGTCACGTCCCCCGCGCCCAGCGTGAGTACCACGTCGCCGGCACGCGCCACGCGCTTCACCGCATCGAGCAACTCGGCACGCATCGGCACGTATGCGACATCGACGCCCGCGGCCTTTGCCGCCTCGACGACGACGGCACCGGTGATCCCCGCGATCGGCTGCTCCCGCGCCCCGTAGACGTCGCTCACCAGCGCCAAGTCTGCGCCGGCCAGCGACTGGCCCAGCGCCGCACCGTGGGCCTGCGTCCGCGAGTACAGATGCGGCTGGAAAACGGCCACGATCCGGCGCTCCGGGTATCGCTGCCTGGCCGCCTCGAGCGTCGCCACCACCTCGGTGGGGTGATGCGCGTAGTCGTCCACGATCTCGATTCCCTTCAGTTCACCGATCCGCTCGAATCGCCGCCCGACGCCCTCGAAGGCACCAAGCGCGTCCGCGGCCGCCGCCAGATCGCCACCCTGCGTGTCTACCACCGCGAGTGCCGTCGCCGCATTGCGCAGGTTGTGCATGCCGGGCACGCGCAGCGCCAGCGCACATGCGCCCGCACCCGGCAACTGCACCACCGCGGTGGTGCGCCCCGCGTCCTGCCGTACCTCGGTGATGCGAATGGACGCATCGGCGCTCGTGCCGACGGTCCGTACCTCGCGCCCGAGCGTGCGCAACGTCCCGGCCAGCCGCCGTGCCCCTGCGTCATCCGCGCTCACGATGGCGATCTGCGCACGGCCGGCAAAGGTCACGAACGCCGCTTCGAGCGTGGCGAAGTCGCCGTAGCACTCGAGATGGTCGGGCTCGACATTCGTCACCACCGCCACCGTCGGCGTCAGGGTCAGAAACGCCTGATCGTACTCGTCCGCCTCGACGACGAACGAGGTGTCGTCGCCGACGAGCGCATTGCCGCCCCATTCCGGCACGCGACCACCGGCGAGCCCGGTGGTGAAGTGCCCGGCGGCCCGCATCGCCAGCGTGGTCATGACGGTCGTGGTGGTCTTGCCGTGCGTCCCGGCCATCGCGAGGCAGATGCGATCGCCGATAAGCTGCGCCAACGCTTCCTTGCGCGGCACCACCGGAATGCCAGCCGCGCGCGCGGCGACGAGTTCCGGATGGTCCGGCTTCACCGCCGCCGTGACGACCACGGCACGGCACCCTGCCACATGCGCGGCATCATGCCCTGCCACCACCGGCACGCCGGCCGCCACCAGATCGTGCGCACCGGCGAGATCGCTGTCGCACCCGCTCACGGCCACGCCTCGCCGACGCGCCAGCAGCGCCAAGGCGCTCATGCCGGCGCCACCGATCCCCATGAAGTGGACCGGTCGCGGATCATGGGGCTCGAAAAGGCTTGTCACAAGCACGGAAAGATATGATTCCTCAGGGGGTTACGTAAGGCGAACGAGACTCGGCGAGCGTCAAGATTCTCGACACGATATCACGTGCCGCATCGGGACGTCCACGCCCACGGGCAGCGTCCTGCATCGCCGTGCGGGACGGGCTGGGCGCGATCAGCATCCGCACCGCGTCAAGTAAGCGCTCCGGCGTCAGTTCCGACTGAGGCAAGAAGCGCGCAGCGCCGACGTTGGCCATGGCGCGCGCATTCCCGGTCTGATGATCGGCCGCTGCCGTGGGGAGCGGAATCAGGACCGATGGCAGGCCCCACGCGCAGAGTTCAGCCACCGTCAGCATCCCCGCACGGCTTACGACGCCATCCGCCACCGCATAGCCGTCGGCCATCGGATCGAGGAACGGGATCACCTGCACCCCCGGCGCCGCATGATGCTGCACGAATCGGTCATAGGTCGCCGGTCCAGTGACCCACAGCAGGTCAGCGTCCGCCGCAAGGCGCGGGAGCATCGTCGCGACAGCCGTGTTGATGGCAAGCGCACCCTGGCTGCCGCCTGTCACCAGCAAGATCGGCCGCGTCCCCGACAGCCCGAAACGCGCCAGCGCGGAGTCACGGCGCTCTGGCGTCGGGGGCACGATCGGAATGCCCGTCTCGACGACGGTGGTGCGCGCCCCGGGCGACAGAAAGGCTCGCGCCTCGTCCAGACCGAGCCAGACCTCGCGAACGCGCCGCGCGAGGAGGCGGTTGGCGAGCCCCGGATACGAGTTCTGCTCCTGCACCGCCGTCGGAATTCCGCGGCCGGCGGCACGCCACACCACCGCCGCGCTCGCATACCCGCCCGTGCCGATCACCACCGCCGGCTGCTCCGCATCGAGCAGGGCGTCCACGCGACGGATCAGCCGCCACGCGATCATCGGCCAGCGTGCGTTGCGCCACCACTGCCGCCGGTAGAGGGGTTCGGCCGGCAGGAGATGAAAGCGGAAATCGCGCTGCGGCAGGAGCTTCGCCTCGACGCCCCGCTCGGCGCCGACGAGCACCGGCTCGAGGTCCCGGCCCGCCGCCCGAAGTGCCGTGGCAATCGCGAGTGCCGGCGTCAGATGCCCGCCGGTGCCACCCCCGGCGATGAGCACCCTCCGCATCAGGCTTTCCGCGATGCCGCAGGCGCCAACCGGCCGCGGGCCTGACCGATCGACAGCAGGATCCCGACGATGATGCAGTTGGTGAGGAGACTCGTGAGTCCCTGCGACATGAACGGCAGCGTCAGACCGGTGACCGGAAAGAGGCCCAGATCCACGGCCATGTGTGCGAACGCCGAGAACCCGATGCCGAAGGTGAGCCCAGCGGCGAGGTAGGTGCCGAATGGATCGGACGCCGTCCGCGCGATGCGGAAGCCCATCCACACGAAGGTCGCATACAGCAGGACGACGAACGACACGCCCGCGAATCCCCACTCCTCGCCGATCGTCGCAAAGAGAAAGTCGGTGCCGGCCTCGGGTAGGTGCCCGAGCTTGAGAATGCCCTCGCCGTACCCCTTGCCGGTCAGTCCGCCGGACGCGATCCCGTTCATCGACTGCGTCTGCTGATAGCTCTCGGCCTGGTCATCGGTGGCCTTGTCGATGCACGTGAAGGCCGACGCCACGACCGGAATGCGGCAGGCGTACGATCGAATGCGGTCCTGCCGATAACCCGTCGTCCACGCCAGCGAAATGGCGAGGATGCCCGCAATGAAGCCCGAGATGACCACATGTCCGATGCGCGCGCCGGCCACGAAGAGCACCATGCCGCCCGTCATCGCCACCAGAATCGCCATCGAGAGGTTCGGTTGCCGTTCGATGAGCAGGAACAGCAGGCCGAGCACCAGCAGGAAGGGCAGCGTCCCCCGCTTGAAGTCGCGCAGCAGCGCGCCCTTCTTCGTCGCGAGCATCGCCGTCCAGATCGCCACCGCAATGCGGGCCAGTTCGCTCGGCTGGAAGCTCCAGCCACCGCCGACGCGAATCCACCGCTTGGCACCATTCAAACGCGGCGCAATCGATTCGGGGCCGAACTTGGTGACGATCAGCAGTGCGATGACAGCCAGGAGAATCGGCCAGGCGAGCGCGCGCAGTCGCCGATAATCGAGCAGAGAAACGAAGTACGCCACGCCGACGCCGATGATGACGCCGCCGATCTGCTTGACGACCTTCATGCTGCCGACCGTACCGGTACCCCGCAGCGTCAGCGTCGCATTCGCGACCGCCGCCACGCCGAAGACCACGAGCACTGCCGCGATCACGCCAAGCAGCCGCGTCTCCCAGCGCACCTCGCCCGGATGCCGGATCGCCGGCGCGCTCACAGCGCCTCCACCAGCGCGCGGAACTGGTCGCCGCGCTGCTCGTAGTTGTCGAACATGTCGTAGCTCGAGCAGGCCGGGCTGAGCAGCACGGCGTCACCCGCCTGCGCCAGCATTGCGGCCTGCGCGAGGATCGCCGGAAAGACGGTCCCGCCCTGCACCACCGGCACGGCTACCGCGAGGTCGGCCGTGACGAGGGGCGCCGACTCGCCGTAGGCGATCACGGCGCGGCAGCGCCCCTGCAGCAGCGGAATCAGTCGGCCGTACGGCTCGCCCTTGTGCCGCCCGCCGAGCAGCAGCACAAACGGCCGATCGAGCGCCGTGATGGCGACCTCGGTGCTCGTGACGTTCGTGCTTTTCGAGTCGTTGATCCAGAGCACCTCGCCCACCGTCCGCACCGGCTCGACGCGGTGCGGAATTGCCCGGAAGGTGCGGAATCCGGCGGCGATCTCCGCGGGAGTCAGCCCCGCTTCGCGCGCCACGAGCGCTGCGACGAGGGCGTTCTGCACGTTGTGATCGCCGAGGAGCGGCAGCTCGTCGCGAGTGCAGACCCTGACATCATCCAGCATCAGCGCGCGCGCGTCGGTGTCGTACCAGCCGTCCGCTCGCGTCCGCGTCGAGAAGCGCAACTGCCGGCCCGGCACCGGCGCCATCATCGCGGCGACATCGGGCTGATCGGCATTGGCGATCGAGATGCTGCCGGCATGCGCATTGGCGAAGAGCAGCGCCTTGTCGCCGTAGTATTCCGCGAGGGAGTGATACCGGTCCAGATGATTCGGCGCGAGATTCGTGAGGACACCGAGCCACGGCGCGAGGTGCGGGCAATCGTGCAGTTGGAAGCTGGAGAGTTCGAGTACCAGCCATTCCGGCGCGGTCCCGTCGGCCGCGACATCGCAGAGCGCCGTGCCGATGTTGCCGGCCGTACCGGCGCGCCGCCCCGCGGCGGAAAGCACGTGCGCCACGAGTGAGGTCGTCGTCGTCTTGCCATTGGTGCCGGTGATGCCGATGACGCGCGTCTGCGCCGGCAGCGCCGTGAGCCCGAGGTCCACTTCCGCGAGGATCGGCACCCCGGCGGCGCGCGCTGCCGTGAGCGCCGGCACGTCGGGCGGGACGCCGGGCGCGGTCACCACGGCCACGGCGCGCGCAATGCGCAGCAGGTCATGCCCGCCGACCTGCGCCTCGGCCCCGTAGCCGCGCAACTGAACTGCTTGCGCCTCCGCTCTGGGCCCGTCGCCGCCGTCCGAGGCATACACCGCGACGCCGTGCTGGCGCAGCAGTCGCGACGCCGCGAGCCCGCTCTTGCCGAAGCCCACCACCGCCACCTCGCGCCCGCCGGCGCGCCACTGCTCGATGAGCGCGCTCACCGCAGCTTCAGCGTCGCGAGGCCGAGGAGCGCGCAGAAGATGCCGAGGATGTAGAACCGGGTGACCACCGTCGGCTCCGCCCAGCCCTTCTTCTCGAAGTGATGGTGCAGCGGCGCCATGCGGAAGACCTTGTGCGCATCCGCGTACGCCTTGCCATGCGTGTTCTTGTGCCACTTGTACACCGACGTCTGCAGCACCACCGACACCGCCTCCGCCACGAAGACGCCGCCGATCAGCACGAAGAGAAACTCCGTCTTCAGGAGAATCGAGATCGTGCCGAGTGCGCCGCCGATCGCCAGCGAGCCGGTGTCGCCCATGAACACCTCGGCCGGATGAGCGTTGAACCAGAGAAAGCCGAGCGTGCCGCCGAGCAGCGCCGTGCAGAAGATCGCGAGTTCGCCCGCGCCAGGCAGGTGATGCAGGTTGAGATACTGCGTGGTGTCGACGCGGCCCAGGACGTACGCGAAGAACGCGAACGCCGCCGCCGCGATCGTGGCGAGGCCGGCCGCGAGACCATCGAGGCCGTCCGTGAGGTTCACCGCGTTGCTGAATGCCGTCACCACGAACGTCACGAATGCCGCGTATGCGAACGGCGAGAAGATGACGATCACGCTCTTGAAGAACGGCAGCGTGGTGCTCGTCGCCGGGAGCCCGCCGGGCGGCACGACGGGATACCAGACCAGCACGGTCGCCAGCAAAGCACCGAAGCCCACCTGCCCCACGAGTTTCCATCGCGCAATCAATCCGCGCGACTTCTTCTGCACGACCTTCAGGTAGTCGTCGAGAAAGCCGATCGCACCGAACCAGATCAGCGCACCGAGCGTGATCAGGACGTAGGCATTGTCGAGCCGCGCCCAGAGCACCGTCGGGATGATCGTGGCGAGGAGAATGATCAGCCCGCCCATCGTCGGCGTGCCCTGCTTCGTCAGATGCGTCGCCGGACCTTCCGCCCGCACGATCTGTCCGACCTTGAGCGCCCGCAGCCGGCGGATGATCGCCGGTCCGAACACGAAGGCGATGAGCAGCGCCGTGATCGTCGCTCCGCCGGCGCGGAACGAGATGTAGTTGAAGAGGTTGAAGAGGAGATACTGCTTGCCGAGCGGCGCCAGCAGATGGTAAAGCATCGCGCCTCTAGTGCAGCGTGGCGGAGTGATCCGGGATGAGGGCCGAAAGTACACGCTCGAGCGCGACACCGCGAGACGCCTTCAGCACCAGCACCTCGGTTCCGCGAAGGCGTGCCGCCAGCAACGGCCCCAGCGTGGGGGCATCCGGCGCCGTCAGCAGCCGATCGCCGAGGGCCGCCCGATACGGTTCGAGCGCCGGCACGAAGTCGCCGACCGCCGCCAGAAGGTCCGGATCCAGTGCCACCAGCTCCGCGGCCACCTCCCGATGCAGGCGCTCGGCGTCGTCGCCCAGTTCGCGCATCGAGCCCGCCACGAAGACCAGCCGGCGCCCTGCAGCCATCTGGCGTGCGGTGGCGATGGCCGCCGTGAAGGAGTGCGGATTGGCGTTGTAGCAGTCATTGAGGATCGTCAGCGCGCCCACCTGCCGGAGCTCGCTCCGACCGCCCGGGACGGTGACGTGCGCCAGCGCGGCTCGAGCAGCGATCGGATCGACGCCGGTGGCCCGCGCCACTTCCCAGGCAAACTGGGCGTTGATCGCCTGATGGCGGCCCGGCAGCGGCAGCAGGACCGGCTCGCCGTCCAGCCGTATGGTGGCCCGGGCGAGTGCGTCGAGCGGCACCTCACCCGGCATGCGGTCCGCCTCGCTCCAGCCGACGGTGATCGTCCGTCCAGCCACCAGCCGGACCGCCGCCGACAGATCGGGCGGCTCCATCCCCACGATCGCGAGCGGCACGCGGCAGAGTTCGGCGGTGTCGTCGATGATCGCCTGCAACGTGCCGTACCCTTCGAGGTGCCCCTCGGTGGCGTTGGTGGCCACCGTGATGCTCGGCTCGATGATCTCGCGGTAGCGCGGCAGTTCGCCGGGCACGTTGGCCCCGGCCTCGATCACGAGGGCTTCGGCATCGTCCGGGGCCTCGAGAATCGAGAGTGGCACGCCCACGAGATTGTTGTTGTTGAGCCGGGTAGCGGACGTGCGGTAGCGGGTGCGCAACACGGCGGCGCACATTTCCTTCGTCGTCGTCTTGCCGTTGTTGCCCGTCACGCACACGACCGGACCCGGGATCTGCCGGCGCCGTTCGCGCGCGAGGTCACCATACGCCCGCAGAGTGTCGTCGACTTCGTACAGCACCAGGCCCGGCACGGGGGTCGTCCCGCGATGCACCACGGCGCCGGTCGCACCGCCCTCCGCGGCCTGCGCCAGGAAGGCATGACCATCGAACCGTTCGCCCACGAGCGCGACGAACAGCGTACCCGGCGCCACGGTGCGGGTATCGGTGCCGACGCGCGTGTAGCCCGCCCCCGTGCGCTCGGGCAGCCCCAGCGCTCGCGCCACGAAGGCCTCGTCGTACCGGCTCACGTGGCGCCCGCCGCGCGCACGATCGCGCGCTCGTCGAACGGGTGCTTCGTCGTCCCCACCACCTGATACGTCTCGTGGCCCTTGCCCGCGAGGAGCAGCGTGTCGCCGAGTGCGGTGGAAGCGAGCGCTGCATGGATCGCCTCCAGCCGATCGACCATCACTACGCGCGGTGCCGTGCCCATCCCGGCCTCGATGTCGGCCACGATGCGCGCCGGATCTTCGGTTCTCGGATTGTCCGACGTGACATAGGCCACATCGGCGAGTTCCGCGGCCAGGCGTCCCATGATCGGCCGCTTGCCGACATCACGATCGCCACCGCATCCGAACAGGACGATCAGACGCCCGGTCGTCAGCGGGCGGAGCGTGCGCAGCGCGCGCTCGAGCGCATCGGGCGTGTGCGCATAGTCGCGCAGCACCACGCACGGGACGGCGGCGATCCGCTCCATCCGTCCCGGCACCTGGGGCGCGGCAGAGAGCCGAGCGGCGATCGCCGCGAGCGACACGCCCAAGGCGAGCGCCGTTGCCGCTGCAGCCAGCGCGTTACTGACGTTGAAGTCGCCCAGCAGCGGCAGCGCCACCACGGCGCGCCCTGCCGGTGTCACGAGCACGAAGCGGCTACCGTCCGCGCCCGCCACGACCTCCTCAGCCCGCACGTGCGCGTCAGCGGCGATGCCGAACGTCAGACGGGGCTGCCGCGGCGGCATTGCGCCCCACGCCGGATCATCGGCGTTGACGATCTCCACACCCTGTGTACCGAGCAGCGCCGAGAGACGGAGCTTGGCGGCGAGATAGGCGTCCATCGTGCCGTGATAGTCGAGATGATCGCGCGTGAGGTTGGTGAAGATGCCGGCGGCAAAGGTGAGTCCGTCCAGCCGTCCCTGATCGAGCGAATGCGAGGATGTCTCCACCGCGACATCGGTGCAGCCATGCACCACCATAGCGGCGAGCGTGGCCTGCAGGTCGATCGGCCCCGGGGTGGTGAGGTTGCCGGCGGTCGACTCGACGGCTTCCCCCGCGCCATCGAACGCTCCCAACGTGCCGATGCTCCCGGCCGTGCCTTGGGCGTTCAGCAGATGCCGCACGAGTCCCGTCGTCGTCGTCTTGCCGTTCGTCCCTGTGACGCCCACCAGCCGCAGCTTCATGCCCGGGTCGCCATGCCACGCCCTGCCCAGCACATTGGCCGCGCGGCGACTGTCACGCACCACGACCTCCGGCACGCCGGAGGTACCCACCTCCTCCACCACGACGGCCCCGGCCCCGTTTGCGACCGCCGCGCCGACGAAGCGATGCCCGTCCGCATGTGAACCACGCACCGCGACAAACCAGCCATCGGTACGGATGGCCCGGGAATCCATGCTGATATCCGACGGCTCAGTGAGCGGCGTCGGTGCCTGCACGAGCAGATCGGCGCGACGCAGCGCGTCGAGGAGGGCGGACGCGGTACACGGCATCTAGTTGGTCCTGAGTGACACGAGTGTTCCCGCCGGCACACGCGTCCCGGCCGCTGGCTGCGTGGCCGCCACCGTCGGGCCCGGTGCAGCGGCCACCCGCAGGCCGGCCTGCAGGAGCAGCGCCGTCGCGTCGCGCACCGAGCGACCCTCGACTGCGGGGACCTCCACCGGCGCGACGGAGGCGGCTTGGGGACGCAGCGGCAGCGTCACCGCCTGATGCCGCGGCTCGGCGACGATGGCAGGCCCCGCGACGGACGGTGTCTGCGCGACGAGGGAGCGTGCCTGCGACTTGTTGGCGATCTCGATCCGATCGACCGGCGCCGACTCGGAGGCCATCATCTGCTCCAGCAGCATCTTGACCGCCGGCCCCGACACCAGACCGCCGAACCCGCGGCCCACGGCGGGCCCGTCCACCTTCATCACCACCGCGATCTGCGGATCATTGGCCGGGAACACCGACGCGAACGAGGCGATGTTGCCGCCGCGGTAGCAGCGGCAGTCGAGGTCGAACTTGTTGGCGGTGCCCGTCTTGCCGGCCAGCTTGTAGACCTTCATGTTCGCGCGGACGGCGGTACCGCCCGCGTCCGTCACCGCCGACAGCATCTCGATCAGGCGACGCGACGTTGCCCGCGAAATGGCCCGCCGCACCGGTTCGATGCTCCGCCGCCACCGCACCGTACCGTCAACTGACCGGACCTCCCGAACGAGCGCCGGCGACAGGAGCACGCCGCCGTTCGCAATGGCGCTGTAGGCCGCCGCCAACTGCATGGACGTCAGCCGGAATTCGTAGCCCATCGCCAGCGACGCCGAGCTTGCGCCTGTCCAGCGCGCCGGCAGCTGCAGCAAGCCACGATCCTCACCCGTCGCCTCGATGCCGGTCTGCGTCCCGAAGCCGAACGCGCGCAATGCCTCGTACTGCTCGTTCCACGTCAGCTTCGCCGCGAACTTGGCCAACGCGACATTGCTCGAAATCTTGATCGCCGTGTCCAGGCTGATGGGACCGCTGCGACCATGCTCATCGGTGATGCGGCGCGGCTTCCGCATGCCGGGAGCCTGCATCACCCAGAGACCGGCGCCGCCGTCGACGGTCTCGCCGGGCTTGACGCGGTCCAGTTCCACGAGCGCCGCCGCCGTGAACAGCTTCGCCGTCGAGCCCGGCTCATAGGGGACGGTCACGAAGCTCGGCGTCGGCGTCAGTACCCCGCTCGCGCGATCCCGCGCGATGCCGGCCGCCGCAAGGATCTCGCCGGTACGAACGTCCATCACGACCACTTCGCCGCCGAGCGCATTGAAGGCACGCGTGGTCGAATCGATGATGTGTTCGGCGATTTCCTGCAGGTTGGCATCGATCGTCAGCACCACGTTGTCGCCGGCCTGCGGTTCCCTCACGCGACGCCGCGGCGACTCGATGCGGCGGAAGCCCGGCGCGCGCAGATAGACCTGCGCGCCCGGCGTGCCGGCGAGCACGGAATCGAGGGCGCGTTCGATGCCGGATGCGCCCACGCCGCTGTCCGGATCGAGCCGTCCCACGATCGGCAAGCCGAGGGCGCCGGCGGGATACGCACGACGCAACTCCGACTCGAGATGCACACCGCGTACACCGTGCAGGCGCTCCACCGTGGAGGCGTCGTACGGGCCGTGGAAGTAAAGATACCGTTTCGCAGCAACGCCGAGCCGCAACTTGGCCAACGGCTCCTCGAGGGCGCCGGCCACCAGGCGGAGCGTGCGCTCGACGTCGGCCGGCTTCAGCTCCTGCGGCGCGAGGCCGACGTGGTAGTAGCTGTTGGTGATGGCCAGCGGTGCGCCATGGCGGTCGAGCACGGCACCGCGACGAGCGGGGATCTCTTCCCGCGTGACCGACTGCCGATTGAGCACGTCACTGCGGCGCTCGTGATCGACCAATTGGAGATAGCCCGCCCGGGCCGTCACGGAGAGGACCGCTACGGCGAAACCGAGTTCGAGCAGCGTGATGCGGGCAGCGGGTTTGGCCATGGGCTCACTTGGCGACATCGGGACAGGGTCGACCAGCTTCTGCGATGCACTGCACGATGATGGCGCCTTCCAGCGGCGGTGCCAACCCGATGCGGTCCTTCACCTTGGCCCCGAGGACCTGACGGCTCGAGAGCTGCCGAATGCGGCGCTCCAGATCCGCCCCCTGCGCCTCGAGAGCGAGCCGACGCTCTCGCAGTCGCGACATCTCCGCCGCCAGCGCCAGACCCTGCTGGGTGCGCACTGCCACGACACCCGTGGCCAGCAGGAAGGCCAGGAGCCAGAAGGCGACGAGATACCGCCCCCTCACGCCGGCGCCTCGTTCACGAAGACGCGCAGGCGTGCGCTGCGCGAGCGCGGGTTGGTCTCACGTTCGGCGGCGTCGGCCTCGATCGGCTTGCGCGGCTCCAGCCGGCCCAACGCGCGCCCCCGGCAGGTGCAGATCGGCTGGATGGGCGGACAGACGCACCGGGCAACCCACTCGCGGAACAGGTGTTTCACGAGACGATCCTCGCCCGAGTGATACGTCATCACCATCAGCTGCCCGCCCGGCACCAACGCCTCGCGCATCACCGGCAGGGCTCGGCCGAGGCCCGCCAGCTCGTCGTTCACGGCGATCCGCATCGCTTGGAAGAGCCGAGCGAAGTCACCCGGCCCCGAGCGCGGCCCGAGCACACTGCGGATGGCCTTCACCAAATCGTCCGACACGGCGAATGCCGCGTGGCCGCGGCGCCGGATCACCTCACGCGCCAACGCCCGCGATTTCTTCTCGTCCCCGTAGTCGTAGAACCAGTTGGCGAGCGTCACGTCGTCGGCGGTGTTCAGCAGATCCGCCGCCGTCGGCCCCTCGCCGCTCATCCGCATGTCGAGCGGCGCGCCGGGTCGGAAGGTGAAGCCGCGCGCGTCGTCGTCGAACTGCTTCGAGCTCACACCGAGGTCCAATAAAATTACATCGGGGCGGAAGGCCCGGATTTCGGCGAGCACCTCGCGATCGTCGTACGTACCAGCAAGCACGCGAAATGCCGGTCGCTCGCCGATGCGCGCCGCGGCGATGGCGCGCGCCTCCGGATCGCGATCCACCCCCAGCACCTCGAGTCCGAGGTCGAGCAGCGCGGCGGCGTGCCCGCCGTGTCCGAGCGTGCCGTCCACGGCGCGTGCGGAGCCGGCCGCGAGGCGGCAGACGGCCTCCAACAGCACCGGCGCGTGGCTGGGCGACGGAATCATGCAGACCCTCGAGGGGGAAGAAAAAACGACACCCCGCCCGGGAAGGACGGGGTGTCGCGGCGAACCTGAGCGGGGCTGACGGGGCTCGAACCCGCGACCTCCGCAGTGACAGTGCGGCACTCTAACCAAGCTGAGCTACAGCCCCAAATTCGCGAGCCCCAATCGTACCCGGACGGGGGCGATTCAGCAAGTCCTACTTGCAGTAGGCCTTGATCATCGACGCGATACGCGGACGGAAGACGCCGACGTTTTCCTGCAACTTGCCGACGGCCGTCGGGTTCTGCGCCTTGCCACGCGTCAGTGCGGCGTCCGACTCGGCCAACAGCGCCTCCTGGGCCTTGGCGCCGTCGCAGGCCTTGGCGGCTTCGACCTTCGAGTCGTTGCCGGCAAGCGTATAGAACGCGGCAATGCCGAGCAGATAGTTGGACTGCGTCGCGATCGAGCTGCCGACCGGGGCAAGGGCGACGGCGCGACGCGCCGGCACCAGCGCCTTCTCGAAGTTGCTCGGATCGGTCGAGCCGGCCTGCACGGCCACCGCGGCCGCATTGTAGTAGAACGCCGCCACCTGTTCCTTCGCCGCCGCGTCGCCCTTCGCCTCGACGACCGCGACGAACGGCTCCATCTCGCTGAACCGCTTGACGCTGGCCAGAAGCTGCGCCGTCTTCAACGCGATCGCGGCGGCGTTCTCCGGCTGCGCCTCCATCAGTCGGCGCGAGAGATTCACCGTCGAATCGACGTACGCCGGTTCCGTCGTGGCCTTCATCGCGTAGGCCGACTGGAGGTACTCGACGATCGTCGTGTTGTCCGGATAGCGCTTGTTGCCGATGCGCGCCCACTTCAGCAGCGCTTCGGTGTCCTCGCCCTGCTGCGCCGCCACACTGATCTTCGCGAAGAAGAGCGTATCGGCTGCCGTCGAATCGATGGCATAGGCCTGTTCCAGCGATGACACCGCGCACTTGAAGTCGCTCTGGAAGAGGCAGGCATTGCTCTTCAGGTCGTACAGATCGCGATTGAACGGATCGATGGCCAGGCCTTCATCCGCGATGGAGCGGGCGGCATCCGGCTTCCCGTAGCTCAGGAAGGAGCGAAAGATCTCCTCGCGCAGGCGCTGGTTGGTCGGCGCGACGCGGAGCAGCTGGCCGTAAGTGGTGATCACCTTGGCCGTGTCATCCTTCTGCTGATACAGGCCCACCAGCAGCGTGAGCGCGCGGAGCGAGAGCGAATCGCCGGTCGTGGCGTTCTCGAGATACTTGATCGCCTCGTCGCGCGGGCCCTTGGCCGCGATCGTCAGCTCGGCGAGACAATAATTGGCCAGACCATGGGTCGGGACGTCCTTGAGGACCTTCAACGCCGACTCGCGCGCCTTGTCCTGCTTCGTCTTCTGCTGATCGACGCAATCCTTCGCGTCGTCAAGGTGCTTCACGGCCGACGACAGCACCGTGGCCGTCGCATCGCCGAAATCGCGGAGCCGCTGCCCCTGTGCCTGATTCACCACCACGGCATATCCGGCGTCGTCGTTGGTGCCGGAAAGTCGCGCTTGGAGCTGATAGCGCCCATCGCGCTTGGTCAGCGTCGACGCAACGATCACCCGCGCCTGAATGTTCTTGGCCAGCGTCAGCGCCAGTGCCGGGCTGAGGATCGCGTCCTTCGAGTAGCCGTACTGGAGGAGCGCCGAGTTCATCACGGAGTCCGGGATGACCTGATACTCCCGACCGACAATGCGCTCCATGCGATCCCGCATGCCGACGGCGATTTCGACCGCTGGTGCGGAGTCTGCAGCCGCAAACGCGAACGGTGTCGCGATCATGATGCGCGGGCCCGTCGGGCGCGGCCGGGCAAGGCGCGAGAAGCCCTGGGATTCGGCGAGGCTGGGAGCCAGCAGAGCGGCGCCGACCAGCACGGCCGAGGAGAGACGGGTCAGATGCATTTTCAGAGAATCCTCTGCAACAGGAACGGGCCTCGGCCAAGGCCCGATATGTCGCCATGGCGACGATCGACGCGACGAGTGAAACATGGGCGAAGAGGGATTCGAACCCCCGACATCCTGCGTGTAAGGCAGGCGCTCTAACCAGCTGAGCTATTCGCCCGCTGCGCTCAGAGCGCGATCCCCAACGGTATGAGGACGCAGTAGCCCAGCACGAGCAACACGGCGGCCGGACTTGCAGCACCGGTGGACAGCACGGCGTAGCCCGCGACGAGTGAGAGCGCCCCGGCTACGAGCAGAATCAGGTTCCGCGTGGGCAGCGCGCGCTTTTCGACCTGCGGAGAGAGTTCGGGCATAAGCGACTGAGGTTAGACAGTACGACTGCCAAGATCAAGCGCGGGCGGCACTTCCGGTGTCAGGTGGAGGCAGTGGCAGGGGCGCATCGGCGGCCGCATCGGCCGGACTCGGCTCCTCCTCCGGCAGGGTCCATCCCTCGTCCAGCGCCGCCCGCCGGGGGACGTCCCGTCGTTTGCGCAGCACGACGCCGACGACCGTCAGACCCAGGATCACGAGCCACGGCAGCAGTCCCAACGTCCACGCCAACGCTCCGTAACGATATCGGGTGTCCTTGGCCCACGCCTCTTCGAACCGGTCGACGGATCGCCCCGTGGTGCGCAGCACGGCCGTGTCGAACGGCACCCCGGACGCCAGCAGGTCGAACAGCGGCGTCAGCGTCCCCGTGGGGTTGACCCGGGCCAGCATGAGGACCGACGTGGCGGCGAGGGCGTACGCCCGGGATGGGTTCCCGACCGGGCTGGCGAGCGTCCGATTGACGGACGACCAGGTCAGTGAATCACCGCCGGCGACGGCCAGGTGCAGATCAAAACCGTCGAGCCGATCGAACTCGCCGGCGGCCCACGTCGCGAAGCCTTCATCGAACCATCGCGGCACGCGTCCACGCACGGCGTCGTGCATCGCCAGGTGCGCGAGCTCGTGCCTGAGGAGCTGCAGGGGGTCGCCGGCATCGAGCCGCAGGAGGATCGTGCGAGCGGACGGCACGGTGATGGCCGCGCCCCACGCCGGCGCTAGGCCGCGAGAAAATCGCGTGTAGTCGGCGCTCCCGCGCACCACGATCAGCGAGAACGGCGGAAGCTGTCGGCGGCCAAGACCGGGCAGCGTGACGGCCCCATCGGCCTGCTCCGCGAGCGCCATCCCCACGTTCAGTTCGGCCGGCCGGCCCACGACCGTCACGCGGCCGACGATGCGGACGAGCGGCTTCGGCGCATCGTCCTCACGCTGCGCGGCCAACCGCACCGGCACCGCACCGCCGAGCAGCAGGGCGAGCAGCAGCACGAGAACCCGGAGCAGCGTCAGAGCCCCGGGCTGCTGTCGAGCATCGCCAGATTGCGGCGGGCCATGTCGTGGCCGGGGTTCACGGCGAGGGCCCGCTCCCATGACGTCCGTGCCGTGCCCAGTTCACGCGACTTGAACGCGATGTTGCCGAGCTTGAAGTACACGTCGTCGCCGAGGTCGGGGTCGAGGGCGGCGGCGCGCTCGTACTCGACGCGTGCCTCGTCGTGACGGCCCGTGCGGTAGAGCACATCGCCCAAGGCCTTCGAGATCTGCGGCAGCGCCGGCTGCACCGCGAGCGCCGCCCGCAGCGACATCTCGGCGCCCATCGTGTCCCCGATCGCCTCCTGCAGCACGCCGCGCACCTGCAGGAGCACGGCGTGCTCCGGATGCGCCGCCAAACCGGCATCGACGATCACGAGCGCTTCCGCACCATCGCCGCTCGTGGCATGCGCCAGCGCCGTCGCCCAGTACCAGAGCGCCGGCAGCGACTCGCCCAGCAGTTCACGGACGCGGGCCAACCGCCCGAGCGCGGCCGTCCGCTCGTCCTGACGGAGCGCCACCACCGCCCACCCGAGCAGAATGCGTGCGTCATCGCGGGACTGCGCCGCGGCTTCGGCGTACGCGGCGCCCGCTTCGTCGAACCGCCCGAGACGCTCGAGCGCATACGCGAGGTTGTGCAGGGCGGCCGGCCGCGGTCCGCCGATCTCGCAGGTGGTGCGGAACATCCCCACTGCGTCGATCCACTGGTGCTGCCGCAGCGCCACGAGCCCGAGGTGAAAGGTCGCGGAGGCATCACCCCCGCGCAGTTCGGCCACGCGACGGAATTCGCGCGCCGCATCGTCGAGCATCCCGGCCCGGTAGAACGCGACCCCGAGGTTGCGGTGCTCCTCGACGCGTGCCTCCGGGACCGGAGCCGGTGCGGACGTCGTCGTGCCGGTGCGGTGCACCATCCCCGTCGTGATCAGGCCGTACAGCGCCTTGCCGGCTTCGAACTCGGACAATCCGGTGAGTTCAAACACCGCCGCGACATCCCGCGTGCCGTCGAGCAGCGGCAGCATGCGCTCCTGAGCTTCGGAGAGCGGCAGCGTACGCCCGGCGGCGTGCCCCGCATCAGCGGTGAAGACGATATCGAGCGACGGAATCTTCTTCTCGATCTGCGACCACTCGTCGACGCGCCGTGCACCCTCGAGCAGCAGAACCTCGGGATTCACGCGGACGACGAAGTCCTGCGTCTCGGGCCGCAGCCCCGATTCGAAGTTGAAGGTGCCCTGCGTCCACGTGAAGAGCGTGTAGACGGCTTCCTCGATCTGCAGCCGCATCCAGGTCTCGAGTTCATCGCGCGAGAGGGCACCGGCCTCCACCAGCAGGTCGCCGAGCTTGCGGTCGCGGTGGTCGGTCTGCCGATCGATGGCCGCCTGCAGCTGCGCCGGGGTGATGCGTTCACTGCGCACGAGGATGTCGCCGAGGCGGTCGCGGCGATTCACGAGCGACGCGTAGGCGATCATCCCCTCGTCGAAGTAGATCTGCCCGAAGCTCTGCCGATCCGCGACGGCCAGACAACCTGTGCGGCGGCCCAGGTGCAGCAACTGAATCACGTCGGGAAGGCTGGCTTCCTTGAGACTGCCCTTGATGGCCATGTCAGCGCCACTCCTCGATCACGCGATCGAGCACGTCGGGCCATTCCCAGATCACGCGCTCGGCGTTCCGGAACGCCGGCCCCTGCACCGCCCCCGACATGCGACGTTCACGGCGCGGCGGCGCCTCGAGCGTCGCCACGAGGCCGCCTTCGAGACGCGACACCAGCCGGGGCGCCAAGCCGACCAGCTCGGCCGGTCGGCGCGACGACGTGAAGACCATCTGCGTCCCGCGCTCGCTCAAGGCATTGAAGAGCAGGAAGAGCTCCTCCTGCGTCCGCTCCCGGCCGGCAATGAGCTGCACATCATCGAGGCAGAGCGCATTGACCCGACGAAAGCGTGCACGGAACGACGGCACGGCATTGCGCTCGATGGCCGCGATCAGCATGTCGCTGAATTCCCCCGCGCCGAGGCATGCCACCCGCGACATGCCCGCGGCCTGCAGCGCCACGCCGATGCCATGCATCAGGTGCGTCTTGCCCGATCCGGGTGGGCCCACGAGCACGAGCGGGTTGTAGCGGACGCCGGGCTCGCTGGCGGCGGTGCGCGCGCCGTGCACCGCCATGCGGTTGCCCGGCGTCTCCGTCAGGGTCTCGAGCGAGAAGGCATCGACCGGGCCCGGCAGCGGGAGCGTCCGATACTTCGCATCATCGAGCAGCAGTTCCGCGGCCGCGAGCGCATCGGGATCGCGCAACGTCTGGCTCTCGACGAGTTCCGGGGCCAGTGCCGCAATCTCCTCCGCGATCGCCTCCAGGCGCTCCACATCGGCTTCGTACTGCCGAATCACGACGTCCGGCTCGGCCGGCGGCGTATCACCGAGCAACTGCTCCAGGCGGCGCGTCGCGAAGCCGCGAGCCCCGAAATCGGCGACCGCGCGCTCGGCCCCGAGTCGCCAGTTTTCGACCTGCGCCTCGAGCGTCGCCTGAAGTTCGGCCAGGAACGTCCCGAACTCATCGCGAGCCGTCGATGACTCCTCTGCCGCCGCGACCACCGTCTCCGTGACCTCGGCCACCACCTCGACCGCGGCGGTTGCGGCGGCCGCCGCATCGATGCCGAGCAGCGCGCGCACGCGCTCGGGCGTAAGCGGCCGCTCCGTGACGGCCTGCTCGGCGACGAGGCGGTTCAGTACGCCAAGCAGCTCACGCACGCTCTCGATCGGCGTACGGGCCACCGCCTCGAGGACGCCGGCGAGGAATGCCGTCTGCCGCTCCTCGGCCGTGCGCCGGAGGATCGCCACTCGCGTCTCGAAGTCGGGGGAGACGATGTCGGCGATCAGGCCGCCGCCGAACCGCCGCATCAGGCGCTCGTCGAGCTGCTCGATCTCGGCGGGCGGCCGGTCACTGGCCAGCACGATCTGCCGATTCTCGCGCTGCAGCGCATCGATGAGCCGGAGCAGTTCCGCCTGCATCTCGCGGCGCCCGGCCAGGAACTGCACGTCATCGAGCAGCAGCACCTCGGTCGCCAGGAAACGCTGCCGCCACGCGTCGCCGCGTCCGGCCGCCACCGCCGCGTGGTAGTCCTCGTTGAAGTCGTCCATCGTGAGGTACTCGACGACGCTCCCGGGCCGCTTGGCGAGCGCCAAGTGACCGATCGCCGTCAGCAGGTGCGTCTTGCCGAGCCCCGGCGGCGCATAGATGAGCAGCGGGTTGTAGATGACGCCAGGCTGCTCCGCCACGGCACGCGCCGCCGTGACGGCCAGGCGATTGGTGGCGCCCACGACGAGCGAGTCGAATCGGAACCGCGGATTGAGGCCGACGCTCATGCCGACGGTACCTCCGCCGCGAGCCGGCGCAGCAGCAGCCCCGACACCGCCTTCAGCGACTCGAAGACGCCGACGCCACGCAGCGCATCGGCGCCGAAGCTCGGTGCCGAACGGAAATTGAGCGCGTCATCCATCGCCGGCATCGCATGGATCAGTTCGGTCGGCAGATCCTGCTTGTTGTATTGCAGCACCGTCGGCATGGTGCGCGGCTCCATGCCGTGTTCGAGCAGATTTTCCTGCAGATCGCGCAGCGACTCGAGGTTGTCGTCCATGCGTCGGGACTGGCTGTCGGCGACGAAGACCACGCCGTCCGCGCCTTGCAGCACCAGTCGCCGCGTGGCGCGGTAGTAGGTCTGGCCCGGCACCGTGTAGAGTTGCAGACGCACGCTGAAGCCGGCGATCGTGCCGAGATCGAGCGGCAGGAAATCGAAGAAGAGCGTCCGGTCGCCCTGCGTCGCCAGCGAAATCATCTCCCCGCGCCGCACGGCCGGGACGCGGTCGAAGATGTACTGCAGGTTCGTCGTCTTGCCCGAGCGTCCGGGGCCGTAGTAGACGACCTTGCAGGTGAGTTCGCGCGCGGCGTAGTTGACGAGCGGCATGACAGGTCAGCGACCGAAGAGCGAGCGGAGACTCGCGTCGAGATCGCGCTCGAACGTTTCCGCACGCTTGGGCGGGGCATTGACGGTGGCCGGCATCCGGGCCAGCAGCTCGCGGGCGAGGACATTCCAGAACAGTTGCACGAGGCCGACGGTGGTCTCGCGCCCGAAGACGACGAGCCCGAGCCAGCGGCCGCGCGGCGTATCGATGGCGGCAAGGATCAGCGACTGCCGTGTGCCTTCGTGCACGATCGTGCCGAAGCCGCTGCTCCCCATCAGATCGGCAATGGCACCGGTGGACGCCATGATGCCGGCGCCGAGCGACGAGGCCGCCATGACATCGAGCGAGCGGGAGAAACCGTGCTGCGCCACGACCTGCCCACTGCTCGTGGTGAGCAGCACCAGCCGCGCCTGGCTCTCCTGCAGAAACCGCTCGAGCGGCTCCGTCACCCAAGGTTCGATGGTTCTCATGCGGCCAGTCCTCCCACCGCGTCGAGGAGCGCCAACCGAACAAGGCCGAGATTGGCCGATCGGTCGGCGAGGACGGCGATCAGCAGGGTGCCACCGAACGGCGCGGCGCAGAGCAGGCCGTCGTCGCCTCGCAGGTATACTAGCCGCGCCGGCCCGAGCCCTGCCGCATCCGATCCCCTTACCAGCCGCATCATGACTGCCCCGGCGAGCGCCGCGAGGGCATCGCCATCCTCGCCGTCCCGCAGCGCACCGGCGAGTGCAATGCCGTCCTGCGCATCGACGACGACGGCGCCGCGCACACCGCGGACACGCGTCAACTGCTCCAGCGCGCCCTCGAAGTTGGGCTTCATCCCTGCGACTCCAGCCAGACCCGGGATTCGCGCGCCGCATGCTCGGCTTCCATGGCCAGACGTCCCGGCGGCGTTCGCCGATCGCGCACGGCGATCAGCAGGGCATCCGGCGTGGGCGGCACGACATGCAGCCCGCCCGTCGCCGCTTCGACCGCGGCGTCCCGCCATGCACCGAGTCCGAGGAGTCGGGCAGCCCGCGCGGCCTCACGCGAGGCGCCGACGAGTTCCGCCGCCACCGCTTCGCTGACGTCCGCGCCGCCATGGCGCTGCAGCCGGCCGGCGAGCCGCATTCCGGCATCGTCCACCAGCATCGTACCCTCGGCGAGCACGGCGTCATCCTCATGGATGGTCACGTCCGCCGTGGGCACCGATTGGGCATCGAGTCCGGCGAGCGCCAGACGCACACCGGCATCGCCCGGCCGATCGTGCATCAGCGCCTCGAGGCCGGCGCGCGCGGCGGCGATATCGCCCGCCCGCCAGTCCAGGTACGCCAGACCCTTGCGGGCCTCGAGGTGGGACGCGTCATGGCGCAGCGCTTCATGCCATGCATCGGCGGCGGCCGCATGATCGCCGGCGTCACAATGCACACGGCCCAGCAGCGCAAAGCCGGCGGCTAGCGTCGGGTAGCGCTCCAACCCGCGCTCCACCACGGTGCGCGCGGGGCGGTAGAGTCGTTGCGTCCGCAGCCGCTCCGCGAGATCGAGGAAGAGCAGGCTCGACGGATCGGCCGCGACGGCGGCGGTCAGTTGTCGGATATCGTCAGTCATGCCGTCTCCCTGAGCGCCGCTGCGAGCACGGCTGCGGCGGCCCGCCACTGCTCCACCTGTCCCCGCCATGCGGCCTCCGCGCCCCCGTCAGGCACGAGCGTCCGCCAGCGGTCCCACTGCTCGACTGCGGCATCGAGGCGCCCGGCGGCGCAATGCACCAACCCGAGCAGCCGGCGCGCGTCGAGGCGGGCCGGCGCGAGACGCAGGGCCGCCAGAATTGACCGTTCGGCCGCCGCCGGATCGCCCGATGCATGCCAGACCCTCGCCTGCAGCAGCAGGGCGTCCGGCGATTCGGGGAATCGGGCCGCCACCGCATCGACGGCCACTGTCGCGGTCTCGAGATCACCCATCGCCAGATACTGCGCGGCATGCGCCACGGCCGACGCCTCGTCGGTCTGCGCGGTGCCGCGCGGTGTGACCTTCGGATCCCCGACCGCGACGACGCCTGTCGCGTGGAGTCCGAAGATGGTGCGGGCCGTGTCGAACTCCGAGCGCTGCAGCTCGTCCGCAATGGTCCGCACGTCGCGCACGCCGTCCACCGCCGCCAGCACCTCCCACTCGGCCGGGACGAGATCGAGCTGGCCGCCATCGGCAGCGCCGCTGGCGAGCACGGGGACGACGCCCACGTGCGGAATGATGCCGCGCATATGCGACCACTCATCGATGCGCCGGGCTGCCTCCATGAGAATCGCCTCCGTGGGGATGCGCACGGCCGCATCGACGTCGACGCCGTCCAGCACCGACTCCTCGAAGGTGAAGTAGCCCTCCGACCAGCTCATCAGTTCGAAGAGTACCTCCTCGACGTGCCGGCGCAGGAAGCGATCAAGCTCACGTCGGCCGATCGCCCCGGTGGTGACGAGCAGTTCGCCGAACCGACGCCCATCGCCCGACGCCTGCAGGGCGCGGACCCGGACGAGCTCCTCTTCGCCGATCTTGCCGGCTTTCACCAGTTGCGTTCCCAGCCGCGCCGGACTCGAGCGCATCTCTGCCCCGACCACCGCGCCGCGATCGAAGAGTACGCGCCCGGCGTTCTGCCGCACGTCGGAGGTGATGCGGAGCACGCCCGTCTTCCGGGTCAGATCCAGCAGCTGGAAGACGTCGTGGACGCCGAGTTCCTTGAGGGGGCCTTCGATCGCCATGGTCAGCCCGCCGGTGCGAAGAGCTTCTGCAGATCGGTCGCGGCACGAAGGCGCGTTCTCGCCTCCTGTGCGATGGGCTCCGACGGCTCGGCGTCGAGCAGGCGCTGCCACGCCGCGATCGCCGGCGCGAACTGCCGCTGCTGCACCAGCACCTCGCCACGCAGAAGGAGCGCTTCACCGTGCGAGGCGTCGAGCCGCAATGCGCGGTCTGCAGCCACCAGCGCCTGCGCCGGCCGCGCGGCCGTGAAGAGCGCACGCCCCAGCAGCGCCAATGCGTCCGGCGAGGCCGGATCGGCCGCGCACAGATCGGCGAGCACGCCGATGGCGAGCGCCGGTTCATTGAGCCGCAACTCCAACCGCGCCAAGCCGAGGGCCGCCTCGGCATAGGTCGGCAGCAGCTCGAGCGCCCGGCGAAATGCCCCGCGCGCCGCTGTCGCGTCACCACGTGCCAGTTCCAACTCGGCCAGACGACGCCACAGCCTGGGCGTGTTGGGCTCGCGCTCCAGCGCACGGCTCAATGCCTCCGCGGCGGCCAGCCGCTCACCGCGAGCGTCGAGCGCTTCGGCATGCGCCTCGTGCGCCAGCGCGGTCTGCGGCGCGAGGGCACAGGCGGCGCGGGCACGGCCGAGCGCCGCGGCCCCGTCCCGCGTGGCGAGGAAGACGAAGGCGGCCGTCGCCAGCACCACCCCGTCACCGGCATGCCGCCGCACCGCTTCGTGCGCATCGGCTGCGGCATCGGCACCGCGGCCCTGCGCCAACTGCGAGCGCAGCACGCCGAGCATCGCCTCGCGTGACGTGGGAAGGCCGGCCAGCGCGGCCCGGTAGCGCTCCAGCGCCTCGCCGTGCAGGCCGCGCCGCGCGAAGACATCGCCAAGCACCACCTGCGCCTCGGCCACCGCGGCCGCCGGCGACCGCACGCGCCGCGCGACCTCGGCCGCCGCGTCGAGCCGGCCGGCATCACGATGGGCGCGGGCGGTCTCGATCAGCCGTTCAGCTGGTTCGACATTCGGCTCGGGAGGCGGCGGCGCAAGCTCGGCGAAGGCCGCGTCCAGCGTCGTCCCGTCGAGGTCGAGGCCCGGCAGGTAGTTCAACGGCACATCCCCACCGAGCAGCGCCGGAATGCGGATCGTCGGATGCTCGAACTGCACGTCGATCGCGAGCATGAAGTGCTGCGAGACGTAGTACGGCTCGCGCTCCATCGCCTGCCGCGTCGCGGCGAGGGCGGCGTCGTGCTCGCCGAGGCGCGAGAGGACGAAGCCGAGATTGTAGTGCGCGCTGGCAAGCGCCGGTTCCGCATCCACCGCACGGGCGAACGCCGCGCGCGCCTCGGCCAGACGTCCGCCATCCATCAGCACGAGGCCAAGGCCGTTCCAGGCGGCCGCGCTGTCCGGTTCACTGGCCAGCACGTCCTGGTACGCGGCCACCGCACCCGCCGCGTCGCCGCGCCGCGCCGCCGCGAGTGCGGCGTTCAGTCGCGCGGCACCCAGGCGCGGCGATCGTGCCAGCGCCGTCGCAAACGCGGCGGCCGCCTCGTCCCAGCGATTCTGCCGGGCACACACCACGCCGAGGTTGTTCCACGCCAGGGCATAGACGTCATCCACCCGCAGCGCGCAACGAAATGCGTCCTCGGCTTCGGCAGGTTGCCCGAGATGCTGGAGCGCCACGCCGCGCTCGTTCCAGAGTTTCGGCGAATCCGGGTACTGGCGCAGCAACTGATCGTACGCCTCGAGGGCCGCCTGCGGCGCGCCCCGAAGCAGCTCGACCTCCGCAATGCCCTGCAGCGCGAAACGCGGCTCCTCACCGGCCTCGAGCGCCATGCGGTACTCGCGCAGCGCATCGACGTGGAGCCCCTTCTGCCGGAACGCGAGGCCGAGGGCGTAGTGCGTCAGGGCCGCGCCTTCCACGACCTGCGGCACGGTCACGGGTGCCCCGCGGCGCGCCAGCGACAGATTGGCCTGCGCACGCCCCAGCGACGGATTCAGCTGCAGCGCCCGGCGCGAGGCCGAGCGGGCATCCTCGTGGCGGCCCAGATCCCCGTACACGAAGCTCAGCAGGTGGTGCGCCTCGGCATGCTCGGGGGCGGCGGCGACGGCCTGCTCCAGCACCTCGAGCGCACGCTCGGGCTCGCCGCGCTGGTAGAGCGTTTCGCCGAGCAGCATGGCCGCCGCCGCATGTCCCGGCGAGTGATGCAGCACGCGCGTGAAGCGGCGGGCGGCCTCGTCGAGCCGACCGATCGCGTGCTCCGCCTGCCCGGCGAGCAGCAAGGCGGCGGCATCGTCGGGATGCCAGAGGAGCAGCGTGTCCGCTTCGCGCACCGCGGCCTCGTGCATCCCGAGCCGCGCGTGCAGCCGGGCCAGTTCGAGCCGCAGGTCGTGATCCTCGGGCGCCCGCGCCAGGCGCGCCTCGAGTTCGCTGCGCCGACGGTCGAAGGTCCCGCTCTCGCGGGCGGCCAGCTCAAGATTCGCCTGCGCGACCTGCATGCGCGGATCGAGATCCAGCGCCCGCGCAAAGGCGTCGACCGCCTCGTCGAGAAGCCCCTTCTGGTAGTAGAGCACGCCGAGATTGTTGTGCGCCCCGGCATCGGCGGGATCGATCCGCCGGGCAAACGACCGCAAGACGGCCAGGTCGTGTTCGGAGGGCGCGGCGGTCACGGCAGTCAGGGCAGACGGATCGCGTCGAAGATGGCGCGAAGCGATGGGGGATCGGGGAGCAGCAGGAAGTGCCCGCGCAACGGCTCGTCAGTGCCGGAAATACGGAAGGCCGTTTCGACGCTGATGACGAAATCGTCGGCAAGGCTGGGATCGGCGAGCGTCGTCGTGAGGATGACGCCGACCGGATCGAGCGCGAGGGTCGGCACCGACGGCAGCAGCATCAGTCCCAGAAAGTCGCTCAGCGCGGTGAGGTAGGCGCTGACGACGATGTTGCCGACTTCCTTCAGGCCCGACTGCTCCATGGCACCGAAGTCCACCGTGGCGCCGAACGCGCGTCGGAACACGAGATCGCAGAGCACCCGGGCCGACGGGAGGGGCAGCACCACGAGGGTGCGGCCGGTCACGTCGCCCATGACATGCATCATGACGGCGGCGACCTGTCCCTCGGCATCTCCGAGAATCGTGGCGGCCGTCTCGAAGGGCCGGACATGCACCTCGGGCACCGTGATCATGATGGTACGGTTGGTCATTTGCGACAGGGCCGTCGCAGCATGCCCCGCCCCGATGTTGGCCACCTCGCGGAGGGCATCCAGCTCCCGCTCGCGCAGGGCGCGCACGTCGCTCATCGATCCTCCCTCATGTCAGGGCGCCCGGCGCCAGCACGAGCGCCGTGGCCCCATCAGCCAGTACCGCCGCACCTTCCACCCAGGCCGGCACCCCGCGGGGTGCCGCAAACGCTTCCACCAGAATTTCCTGCTGCCCGAGCAGCGCATCCACCACGAGCGCCAGCTCGCCCCGCGCACCCACGACCACAACGGCCGGCCGCCGCCCCATCGCCGGACCTTCGCCCTCGCCGAGCAGCACGCGCAACGACCGCACGGCGAGCCGCCGGCCACGGACGTCGGTGTACGCGTCGCCCTCGCCCGTGATCCGCACCGCCTCACGCACGCCGGTGAACGGGACCGCGACCGTGACCCGCCCCACACGCGCCAGCAGTGCCCGCACCGAGGAGACGCCGACCGGCACCCGCAGACGCCACGTCGTCCCTCGACCCGCGAGGCTCTCGATCTGCACCGTCCCGCGCAAGCGCCGCACGGCCACCAGAACCGCATCGACACCGACGCCACGGCCGGCGGTACGCGTGGTCGCCGTGGCGGTGGTGAAGCCGGGGCGCGCCAGCATGGCCAGAAGCGCGTCATCATCCGTCAGGACGGCCCCGGCATCCGCCAGTCCTTCACGCTCGGCGCGCGCCCGCACCGCCGCGCGATCGACGCCGGCTCCGTCATCCTGCACCGTGAGGACCAGACCACCACGATCTCGCACCGCCGACACGCGGACCACCCCCTCGGGCGGCTTCCCTGCTGCCGCACGCACCGCCGGCGCCTCGATCCCGTGGCCCACCGCGTTGCGCACCAAGTGCACGAGCGGTTCCGCGAGCGCCTCGAGGACGGCACGATCGGCCTCCACCGCGTCCCCCGCGGTTTCGAGCCGGGCCTCGCGGCCAAGATCATGCGCCGCATCGCGCACGGCGAGCGGCAGCCGTGCGAAGAGATCGGCCACCGGCGTCAGGCGCGCGCCCGCCACCTCGTCCGCCATCGCCGAGGCGACCCGGCGTACCACCGAGGTCCGCTCCTCCAGTCCATCGTCCGCACTGCGCTCGGCGTACCGGATCAGGCGATGCGTCGCGACATCGAGCTCGGCGGCGAGCCGACCCAGCCGATCGAGCCGCTGTCGTGCCACGCGCACCGGCGCAATCGTTCCGCTCGCGGTGGAGACGGTCGCGGTGAGTGCGGCGAAGCGCTGATCGCCCGTGGCATCGGCAATCTGCTCCCCGAGCGCCTGCACGCCGTCGAACAATTGCTGCAGCAGTGCGGCATCCGCGGCCGCGGCACCCTCACGCACGGAGTCGAGCAGCGTCTCCAACGCATGCGCGGTCTCGGTGACGGGATCGTAGCCCATCGCCGCCGCCATGCCCTTGATCGTGTGGAAGGCGCGGAAGAGATCGTCGATCGGAGGCACATCGGGCGCGCGTTCCCACGCCAGCAGGAGACGCGTGCTCGTCGCAAGATGGTCGCGCGATTCCGAGGCGAAGAGGGCGGCGTAACGGGCGGGATCCATCGCGGCGACGACGCGCGTCAGCTCAGGACGCGCTGCACCGCTTCGAGCACGCGGGAGGGCTGGAACGGCTTCACGATGAAGTCCTTCGCCCCGGCCTGAATGGCCTGCACGACGAGCGCCTGCTGCCCCATCGCGCTGCACATCAGAATGCGGGCCTCCGGATCGGCTGCGCAGATCTCGCGCACGGCGTCGATGCCGCCGACCTCGGGCATGACGATGTCCATCGTGACCAGATCGGGCTTGAGCTTGGCGTACAACTCCACCGCCTGCCGGCCGTTCTCCGCTTCACCGACGATCTCGAAGCCGGCCTGCGCGAGAATGTCGGCGATCATCGTCCGCATGAAGATCGCGTCATCCACCACCAGTACCGTCTGTGCCATGGGCGTCTCCCGGATGCGAAAGGTCGAAGCTCAGCCGTCGAAGAGCGGTCCGAGGGCGGCTGCCAAGTCCCACGGCGCCGCCTCGCCCCCCACGCCAAGCACGTCGTCCACCACCAACCCTACCCGCCGGCCCTGCACCTCGCAAAGCACCAACGCTCCCGGTCCCGTGCCCTGCGGTGCCACCCCGATGAGGCGGCGGGCATCGAGAATCGTGACCGGCATCCCCCGGTGCGTTCCGACACCAAGCACTGCGGCAGGCACCTGCGGGAGCGGCGTAATGGGGACGACTTCAGCTACCTCACGCACGATCTCTGCCGACAGCAGCAGCGCGCGATCCCCCACCAGAATCCGCACGCCCACCGGGACGGCAGAATCACGCATCTTGTTCGTAGAACTGAAGATACGAGAGCACATCAGGGGCAGCAACGCACGCGGGACCGGCCACCGCCGCCAACGCCGGGCGGAGATCCGCCGGCCACGGTGCCGTGAAGCGCATGGGCGTGCCGCGAATCGGATGACGAAATGCGAGAATGGCCGCATGGAGCGCCTGCCTCGGCGTGAGGCGCTCGAGCTTCTCGGCATCCTGCCGAGCCGACCCGGAGATACGGCGTGCCCCGCCACCGGCATACACCGCGTCACCGATCACCGGGTGGCCGATGTGCTCGAGATGGACGCGGATCTGGTGCGTGCGGCCGGTGTGCAGTTCCACGCGCAACAGCTCGCAGACGCCGAAACGACCGACCACGAGGGCGTCGGTGCGCGCTTCGCGCCCCTCCGCATGGACCATCATCCGCTTGCGGTCGTTGATTCCCCGCGCAATGGGCGCATCGATCGTCGTCGGCGACTGATCCAGGTGCCCCCACGCGAGGGCGGCGTATGTCCGGCGCACGCGGCGGGCGGCGATCATCTGCGCCAGCCGACGATGCGCCAGATCGGATTTGGCGACCACCATCAGCCCCGACGTATCGCGATCGAGCCGATGCACGATCCCGGGACGCCCCGCGATACCACCGCCCAGCGCCGTGCCGCGCGCCACGAGCGCGTTGACGAGGGTGTCGTGCCAGTGTCCGGGCGCCGGATGCACCACGAGCCCGGCGGGCTTGTCGAGCACGGCGAGATGCTCGTCCTCGAAGATGATGTCGAGCGGGATATTGTGCGGGACGAGAATGCGCGGCGGGTCGTCCTCGGGCCAGTCGATGGCGACGGCGTCCCGTGCCTCGAGCACGCGCGAGGCCCGGGCCGGTGCGCCGTTCACGGCCACGGCCTGCTGAGCCACGAGCCGGGCGGCCTGCGTACGCGAGAGGCCCAACTGATCCGCGAGGAAGCGGTCGAGGCGCTCCGTCGGCCCCTGCACCACCGAGAGAAGGATCGGCGGCGTCACGAGGGTTCCCGGGGCCGCGCCGCGGCCGCCGACGCCGCCCGCTTCTGTTCGGCGGCCAGCGCGGCGTCCTCCTGCCAGAGCGACCACGCCAGGAGCAGCGCTCCGCACGTGACCGCCATGTCGGCCACGTTGAACGTGGGCCAGCGCACATCACCGATGCCGATGTCGATGAAGTCCACGACACCGCGTGGCGAGCGGATGCGATCGAGCAGATTGCCGAAGGCCCCGCCCGCCACGCTGCCCAGGGCGAGCTGCCGCGGCAGATCGCCGGTCCGCGCCGCGGCCGACATGCGCTCCAGCGCCACGACGGCCACCACGGCGATGCTCAGGAAGATCCAGCGGCTGTACGCCCCCAGAAAGAGCCCGAACGCCGCCCCCGGATTGTAGACCAGCCGCAACTGAATCCACTCGCCGATGACCGGAATGGCCGCCGTGCGGAGCAGCACGCCCTCGGCGGCGAACTTCGTGACGAGATCGGCCGCGATGACGGCGAGCGCCAGCGCGAAGAAGATCCGGCGTTCAGCGGCGCTTGGCATCCTCTTCCTTCGCCTTGCACGCGATGCACAGCCGCGCGTGCGGGAGTGCCTCGAGGCGCTCGAACGGCAGTTCGTTCCCGCACTGGTGGCACTTCCCGAACTGCTCGGGATCCTTGTAGAGCCGCTGCAGCGCCTGATTGACGTGCCAGAGGTAGCGTCCTTCGGAGGACGCGAAGAGGAACTGCTTCTCCCGCTCCATCGCGTCCGTGCCCTGATCGGCCATGTGGAACGAGTACGACGATGAGCCGCCATCCGTCTGCTGCAGCGACGCATTGAACGACTCGCTGTAGAAGCCGAGTTCCTTCTGCACACGAGTCCGCTCTTCGAGAAGCAGCTGCTCGATCGACTTCAGTTCTTCAGTGCTGAGAGGCATTGCATCAACCGGGTTCAGGAAGTGCCATCGGCGCGGGCGGCGCGCCGGAGACCGAGGACGGCGGAGCGGCCGTCCAGATCAAAAGTCTGCTCCGAGTCGGGCGTGTCGGTGCGGGCACCGACATGGAACTGCACGGCGAGGGTCTCGGCCTGCAGGTCGGCGAGGTGCCGGCGCGCGGCATCGAGGACGGCGGCATCGCCATCCAGCCAGATGGCAATGCGGTCGCCGACGTCATAGCCGGCATCCTTCCGCTGGCGCTGAATGCGGCTGGTCAGTTCCCGTGCGAGACCCTCGCTGCGCAGGTCGTCGGTGAGTACGGGATCGACCGCCGCCACGAATGGGCCGTCGCTCGCGACGAGCCAGTCGGTCGCGACCTCGCGCTCCACGGTGACATCCTCCGGGAGGATCTGCACCATCGCGCCACCGAACGCCAGCGACGCCGGCTGTCCGGCCTCGAGGGCTCGCAGTGCCGCGGCATCGAGGCCGGCACAGGCGGCCGCCACCTCCGGCGTCTGCTTGCCGAAGCGCTTGCCGAGCGCACGGAAGTTGGCCTTGGCCTTGAGCCGGACCAGCGATTCCTCGGCGTCGGTGAACTCGATCCGCTTCGCGTTCACTTCGGCCACGAGCAGCGGCAGCAGTGCGTCGAGCTGTGCCCCGCGCACGGCCGCGGGCACCGCGATCTTCACGGCCGCCACCGGCTGGCGCACCTTCAGATTGCCCGTCTCACGCGCCGCACGCGCCAGCGAAGCGAGCGAGCGCACGGCCCCCATCGCCGCTTCGAGGGCCGCGTCCGCTGCCCCGGCCTCCGGCATGCGCGCCAGGTGCACCGACGTCCCTGTCAGTGCCCGGTGCAGCCAGTCGGCCGAGAACGGTGCCGCCGGCGCCAACAGAATCGTGACATCGCGCAGGACCGCATGCAGCGTCGCCACCGCATCGGCGTCGGCCGCCCGGTTGGGCGCCCAGAACCGCTCTCGGTTCAGTCGCACGTACCACTTCGACAGATCGGCATCCACGAACTCCATCAGCGCGCGCACGCCCGCTGTGACGTCGTAGCCGTCGAAGGCCGCACGGACGGCGGCCGTGGTGCTGGCCAGCCGGCTCAGGATCCAGCGATCAGCAAGTGGCCGCTCCGCCACCGGCCGTTCTTCGCCCGGCGACCACTCGCCGGCGTAGAGGCGAAAGAAGCCGTACGTGTGCTCCAGCGTGTTCAGGAAGCCGCCGGCCACATCCGGAATCGTCGCGACGTCGAAGCGCTTCGGCAGCCAGACCTGTCCCGAGGCGAGAAGATAGAGCCGCACCACATCGGCCCCGAACTGCTCGACCATCTCCCACGGGCTCACCGTGTTGCCGCGGCTCTTCGACATCTTCTGACCCTGCGCATCGAGCACGAGGCCGTTCACGATGACATGCCGATACGGCGCGGCGTCGAACGCCGCCGTGCCGATCGCGAGCAGCGCGTAGAACCAGCCGCGCGTCTGATCGAGCCCCTCGCAGATGAAGTCGGCCGGAAAATGCCCCGCGAAGTCGCCCTGATGCTCGAACGGCCAGTGCCACTGCGCGTACGGCATCGCCCCCGAATCGAACCAGGTGTCGATCACCTCGGGCGCCCGGCGCATGGTGCCGCCATCCGGCGCGGGCCAGGTGTACTGGTCGATATGCGGCTTGTGCGGATCGAAGTCCTCGGGGAGCGGGCGCCCCACCTTCTCGGCCAGTTCCGCGTACGAACCGATGACCTCCACGAGCTCGGGATCGGTGTCGCTCACCCAGACCGGCAGCGGCGTGCCCCAGTACCGATCACGCGAGAGCGCCCAGTCGACGTTGTTCTCCAGCCACTCGCCGAACCGGCCGGTGCCGACTTCGGGCGGATGCCAGTCCACCTGCGCGTTCAGTTCGCGCATGCGATCCTTCACCGCCGACGTCCGCACGAACCAGCTGTCGCGTGCATAGTAGATCAGCTTGCTCTGGCAGCGCCAGCAGTGCGGATAGCTGTGGAGGTACTGCTCCGTCCTGAGGTGCCGGCCGTCCGCCTTGAGCCGGCGGATGATCAGCTCCTGCGTCTCCTCCGCCGTCACCGACAGGCCCTCCAGCTCGGGCCAGGTGGTGCCGATGAAGCTGCCGTCGGCCGCGATGGGCCGCAGAAAGGCGAGGTTGTGCTCCTGGCCCGCCTTGAAGTCGTCCGCGCCGAACGCCGGCGCCAAATGCACCATGCCCGAACCATCCTCGGCCGTGACGAAGTCGCCGCCGATCACGACGCAGGCCACGGCATCGTCCGGCACCGGCACGACGTCGAGCACGCGCTGATACCGCAGCCCCACGAGCGCGCTCCCGAGGAAGCTCCGCCGTGGCGTGGGTACGTCCTTGCCCTGTCCGAGCGCCGCGGCACGCGCCACCGCGCAGATCAGCACCCGCCCGCCGACGTCGAACTCGCCGTACTCGAGCGTCGGGCTCACCGCGATCGCCACGTTGCTCGGCAGCGTCCACGGCGTGGTGGTCCAGACCACCAGCTCGCGCCCGTCTTCGAGCGCGAAGGCCACGTAGATCGACTTGTCGGCGACGTCCTTGTAGCCCTGCGCAAGTTCATGGCTGGAGAGCACGGTGCCGCAGCGCGGGCAGTACGGCAGCACACGGTAGCCGCGATACAGCAGCTCGCGCTCACGCAGCCGCTTGAGAATCGCCCAGACCGATTCGACGTAGTCGTTCGAATAGGTGATGTACGGGTTGTCGTAGTCGAGCCAGTACCCGATGCGGTCGCTCAGCTCTTCCCACTCGCCCTGATACTTGAACACCGACGCCTTGGCGCGGCGGTTGAACTCGGCGACACCGAATGCCTCGATCGCCTTCTTCCCCTTGAGCCCGAGTTCCTTCTCGACCTCGATCTCGACGGGAAGACCATGCGTATCCCAGCCGGCGATCCGCGTGACGCGCTTGCCCTGCAGCGCCTGATAGCGGCAGATCAGGTCCTTGATGGTCCGCGAAAAGACGTGATGGATGCCGGGTCGGCCGTTGGCCGTCGGCGGCCCTTCGAAGAAGACGAACGGCGGGCCATCCTGCGTGGCGTCCTGCACACGGCGGAAGAGCGCCTCGGACTTCCACGTCGCGAGGACGTCCCGTTCAAGAGCGTCGGCGGAGCCGGCTGGCCATGCGGGGAACTGCGTCATGCGGCAAGCTCCGGCAGCAACTGCATCATGAGGCGCGTGAGCGACGGCTCCGCCTGTGCGGCAACGGCCAGAATCCTGGCCAGCGTGGCCTCCTCGAGCGCATCCGGCAGACACTGATCCGTGATCAGCGACACGCCCAGCACCCGGAGCCCCGCATGGCGCGCCACGATCACTTCCGGCACCGTGGACATTCCCACCACATCGGCCCCGATGCGCCGCAGCATCCGATACTCGCCACGTGACTCGAGGCTGGGCCCCGGCACGGCGACGTAGACACCTTCGCGAAGCGTCAGGCCAAGCGTCCGCGCCGCAGCGTGAGCCGCCGCCCGAAGCGCCGCGTCGTACGGCTCCGTCATATCGGGGAAGCGCGGTCCGAGACGCGCGTCGTTCGGCCCGACCAACGGGTTGTCCCCGAGCAAGTTGATGTGATCGGCGATCACCATCAGGTCGCCCGGTGCCCAGAGCGGGTGCATTCCGCCGCAGGCATTGGAGACGATCAGCGTCGTGGCCCCCAACGCGTGCAGCACGCGCACCGGAAAGGTGACCTGCGACAGATCGTAGCCTTCATAGCGATGGAAGCGACCCTGCATGGCCACCACCGGCACACCGGCGAGGGTGCCGAGCAGCAGACGCCCCGCATGCGACTCGACGGTCGAGACCGGGAAATGCGGAATGTCCGCGTACGGGATCACGGTCTCGATCGTCATGGCGTCCGCGAGGCCGCCAAGGCCGGTGCCGAGGATCAGCGCCACGCGCGGACGGACCGTCGTCCGCGCGCGCACCAGCAGCGTCGCCTCGTTCACGCACTCGAGCACATGCAGCCCTGCCGTCATCACCGCGTGCCGTCTCCATCGCCCAGGAAGGTGGCGCCGCTGTCCGCATGTCCCTCGAGCAGACGGATCTCGCCCAAGTGCCGCTCGACGAATGAACGGAACCCCTGCACGTACGCCGTCGCCTGGCGCGCTGCGGCCTCGGCACGCTGCCGGGCCAAGCGCTCCTCGACCCGGGCCTTCTCGAGAATCGATTGCGCCTCGACGCGCGCTTCACGGAGCATGATCTCGGACTCGCGGTCCATATGCTCACGCGCATCGGCCCGAAGCTGCTGCGCGGCGATGAGGGCTTCATTCATCGCCTTCTCGCGCTCGCGGAAGGCGGAGAGCTGCTCCTGATGCGAGCGGAGGCGCTCGTCGGCCTGCACGCGCTCGCGGGTCACCCGCTCGAGTTCGTTGGCCACGCGCTCGCGGAACTCGTCGACCTGGGACCGGTCGTAGCCGCGCATCGTCCTGGAGAATTCCTGCGCGCGCACATCATGCGGCGTCAGATGGAAGGCGTCGTCCGAAGTCATGAATCCCGTTTCCCATAGAGCACGGTTCCGAGCCGCACCAGCGTGGCTCCCTCTTCCACAGCGACCGGATAGTCGCCTGACATCCCCATCGACAATTCCGGCAGTCCGTGACCCGCACGCCCCGCCGCGTCCCGCAAATCTCGCAACAGCCGAAAGGCGCGCCGCTGCACCGCCTCGTCGTCCGTGAACTCGGCCATCGTCATCAGCCCTCGCACCGCGAGCGCCGGAAGATCGCGCAGCGCATCGAGCAGCGCCGGCAACGCCTCCGGCTCCACTCCGCCCTTCTGCGACTCCCGCGAGCAGTTGACCTGCACCAGCACCGGCTGCACGAGTCCCGCCGCGGCGGCGCGGCGATCGAGCTCGGCCGCGAGCTCCAGTCGGTCCATCGAATGCACCAGCGAGAAGCGGCCCACCACCTGACGCGCCTTCTTGGTCTGGAGCCCGCCGATCAGGTGCCATTCCACACCAAGGGCCGGAAGCGCGTCCTGCTTCGCCAACGCCTCCTGCACCCGATTCTCACCCACGGCGTCGAGCCCTGCATCGGCGGCCGCCTGCACCGCCTCGGGCCCGTGCGTTTTCGTGACCGCGATGACGCGGACGGGATGCGTCCATCCGCCCGCCGCGCGCCGGGTCTCTATCGTCTCGCGGATCACCCTCAGGCGCGCCGCGAGGTCATCTTGTGCCATAGCCTTCAAATATAGCGGAATCCGGGCGTCCGGGGCGTCTCAGTCAGGCTCGATCCTGTCACGGCGCGCTCAGCGAAGCCGATGCTCTGACGATCCCGCAGCGTGGCGCCTACGGCCGCAGGGGCTGACCCGCGGCCTCGAGCGCCTGGCGGAGCGATGGGTCGTCGGAGAGGAGTGCCGCGCGACGCAAGTTGCTGATGGCGCGCGTGCTGTCACCACGAGCCGTGTAGGCGTAGGCGAGCTGGGTGAAGGGAATCGAGAGCGAATTGAGGAACGCCTCCGAGGTCGTCTCGAGGCGGAGGCCGCCATGCCGGCCCTCGAGTCCGCCGTAGCGATACGTCGTCCAGGCGAGGGAGTCGGTCAGCGCCACGTCGAGCATCGCGCCCGAGAGGCGGCTCCGATCGAGCCGCGGATCGGCGGGGTCCGGTGCCACCGGATCGAGACGGAACACCAGCCCCTGCTGCACGGTCCGGCCGGCAAGCCCGAGCGGCGCCCCCCCGGCCGTGACCGACCACGCGATGGGGCGCCGCCCCAGATTGGCGCGCACCACGCGCAACGTCAGGATGTCCGACGGTTCGACGAGCGTGCGCTCCGGAATGACATGCGTGAACGCCCCGAGGTCCACCGGCGTCGGCCGGTCGGTGTACGCCGCCTGCGAAGCCGCCTCGGCGATCATGGCATCGGTGAGGTCATGTAGCGGGCCCGTCGGCGTCGGGGTCGCGCCACGCGCGCGCCACAGCGCCGGTGCCGCCGCCGGTTCGAATGGCCGCGCGGGACGATCGCGGAGCTGCCGCATGTACCAGTCGGTATTGGCGAGCGCAATGCAGATCACCGTGACGTCGCGCCGGATTCCCTCCACCTCCTGCGCCCACCAGAGGGGGAAGGTGTCGTTGTCCCCGTACGTGAAGAGAATGCCGTTCGGCGGCATCGAGTTGAGGAGATTGTAGGCGACATCGGCGGGCAGCCTGGCATCGGGCCCGTTCCGCGTGGCGGCCGTCCAGTTGAGCGCCGTCGGCCACAGGGCCACCGCGCCGAGTGCGGCAAGGCGCATCGGCGTACGCAGACGTGCGGCGAGGTCCGCGGCACCGATACCGGCGACGAGCCCCCAGACGATGAAGCTCACGAGAAAGAAGTAGTCGCGCTCACGCACTTCATGCTGCGCACCATCCGGAAACTGCGGCCATCCCAGACTCGCACCCGGCTTGAAGTTCATGTAGGCCATGAGCCCGAGCCCGGTGGTGAGCCAGAGGGCGCCGAGCAGCCACCAGCTGTCGGCATCACGCCGACGCAGCACCCGCTGGCCGCGGAGCCCGAGAAAAAACGCGAGCAGCGTGAAGATGGTGCGCACGGGAATGAGGCCGACCTGCGTCGCGATCCCCTTCGCCCACTGCCAGTCGAAGTACTGCACGTAGTTGAGCAGTTGCAGCCCGATGATGAGCGGCGAACGCCCGGGGTTGTCGGGACCGTGGTACTGCGTCGGATCATCGAGCGGCGTGCGCACCGGGTACTGCGCACGCCGGATCACGGCGAGCAGCGCATCCCATGTCGATGGATCGGCCTCGTTGATCGGCGGCATCTGACCGGCGCGGATGTAGAGCAGCCCATACGGCGAGACGCCCAGCGCGGCGATCGCCAATGCCGCCAGCACGAAGCCGAACCGCCCCGCACGCATCGCATAGATGGCCGCACCCGCGAACCCTGCCGCACCGACGCCGAGGAGTGTGCTGCTCCCGAGTCCGGTGCCCACGAGGAGAGCCCAGAGTCCGCCCAGTACCGCCACGTCGGCCATCTCGCGCTGCCGCTGCGCCGAATCCGCGGCGGGCGTCCGCCAGAGCACCGACACCGCAAAGGTCACGAGCGCCGGCCCCGCCAGGAGCGCCAGCAGATGCACGCTCACGCTCAGGCCCAGCAGATAGCCGGTGAGGAGCAACCAGCGCGTCGCGGCCGGCGTTCCGCGGGTCGCGCGCCAGCGGAGCATGCTCCACGCGCTCCACGCGATCATCGCCGTGGCCACCGCGTAGACTTCCGTTTCATTGGCGTTCTGCCACGCCGTGAACGTCATCGATGCCATCACGGCCGCCGCCGCCGCGCCGAGTGCCGGCCACGTCAGCCGCTCTGGCGCCGGATCACCATCGGCCGCGCCAGCCGCCAACGCTTCATGCACCACCAGAAAGAACCCCGCCGCCGCCGCCGCACCGAAGCATGCGCTCAGCAGATTGGTGCGCATGGCAACCTCGCCCACCGGCACGAGCAAGCCCCACACGTGCGCCAGCGCCACAAAGAGCGGCGTCCCCGGCGGGTGCGGAATGCCGAGCGTCCGCGCGGCGGCGATGAACTCGCCGGCATCCCACCAGGTGACGCTCGGCGCGAGCGTCAGCGCATACACGGTGAGCACGGTGCCGAAGACGGCGGCGGCAGCGCGATACGGCGGCGAAGCGGTCATGATGATCCGGGGGAACCGTTCAGGAGTCGGGCGGCAGTACGGAGGGGTCGTGCATCGCGGCAGCAAGCGCTATCGCATCGACGGTCGGCCGTACCGCATGCACGCGAAAGATGCGCGCGCCGCGCTCGTAGGCGAGCGCGCATGCCGTGGCGGTGAGCGCATCGCGCGCCTCAACCGGCTGCCCCGAGACGGCACCCAGAAAGCGCTTGCGCGAGGGGCCCACCAAAATCGGCAACCCGAGGGCGCGCAGGCCGGCGAGTTCGTGAAGAATGGCGAGCGTCTGCGCCGGTGTCTTGGCGAAGCCGAGGCCCGGATCGAGCACAAGCTGCGCACCCGAGAGTCCGGCCGCGCGTGCGGTCCGGACGCTGACGGCCAGTTCGCGGAGCACCGCCCCAGGCACATCCGCATACGCCGCGTGCGCGTAGCTCGCGAGTTCGAGATTGGTCCCACGCGAGTGCATCAGCACCACGCCGGCACCGGCGCGTGCAGCCACCGCGAGAATCGCCGGATCCAGACGCCCGCCACTCACATCGTTGACGATGGCGACGCCGGCATCGAGTGCAGCCTCGGCAACCGTGCTCTTGACGGTGTCGATGGAGAGCAGCACATCGGGAAATTCGCGCTGCAGCGCCGCGATGACGGGAATGACGCGGGAAAGTTCGTCGGCCGCATCGAGCACGGTGGTTCGGCCCGGCCGCGTCGATTCACCACCGACGTCGAGCACGGTGGCCCCGGCCTCGAGCATGGCGGCCGCCCGCACAAGCGCGTCGTGCACACCACCGGGTGTCCCGCCATCCGAGAAGCTGTCGGGCGAGACGTTCACAATCCCCATCACACGGGGCCGATCGAGCCGCAGCACGCCGCGAGCGGTGCGCCAGATCGGATCGGGATCAGTCGGCATCGCTTCGCCAAGGGCGGTGGCGAGCGGGCGGATTAGCTCGGGTAGCAGCCACGGCCGTGCCATCGCCCCGAGGCGCGCGCGGCTCCCCGCGAGGACGACCCAATCCGCTCCGGTCAGGCAGTCCAGGCCGAGGGGACCGGCGTGCCGAAGGACGGCGAGCACGACCTCCTCCGATACCCCCTCGAACAGGAACGCGGCGGGCTCTGTTCCGCCCGCCGCGTCCGCCGCCAATTCCGGAGTCCAGCCGCGCGCCCGTAGCCGCGCCGCAAGCGCGTCACGCGCCTGCGGCGGGATCGGCGTGACGATCACGCGCCAGCGAGATCCGCGGGCGGCGCACCCAGAACGCCGGGGGCGCGCACGGGCGCCGATGACGGCTTCGGCATGCTCGACGCATCGGCCGGCGGCATCACGGCGATCGGCCGCGGCGGCAGCGGCGGCAGCGGCTCATTGCGTACCAACCGCACGAGATCCTCGCGACCGATCGTTTCGCGCTCGAGCAGCGCCTTGGTGACGCGCTCGAGTTCGTCCTTGTGCGCCACGAGGAGGGCGCGCGCCCGCTGGTATGCGGTGTCGAGCATGCGCTTCACTTCATCATCCACCGTCTGCGCCACACGCTCCGACGATTCCCGGCGCGACCCGAAATCACGGCCGAGGAAGACCTCCTGCTGCGGCTCGCCGACGGCCATCATGCCGATCACGTCGCTCATGCCGAACTGCGTCACCATGCGGCGCGCGATGCCGGTGGCCCGCTCGATGTCGTTCGAGGCGCCAGCCGTGACCTTCTCCGGCCCGAAGATCAGTTCCTCGGCCGCACGACCACCGAAGAAGATGTCGAGCTCGCCAAGGAGGAATTCCTTCGAGTAGTTGTGCCGATCGACATCGGGCAGACCGAGCGTGATGCCGAGGGCACGGCCGCGGGGCACGATCGTCACCTTGTGAATCGGGTCGGCGCCCGGCGTGTGCGTGGCCACGACCGCGTGCCCCGCTTCGTGGTACGCCGTGATGGTGCGCTCTTCCTCGGTGAGCACCAGCGAACGGCGCTCGAGACCGAGCATCACCTTGTCCTTGGCCGCATCGAAGTCGGCCATCTCCACCGTCGCCTTGTTGGTACGCGCCGCCAGCAGCGCCGCTTCGTTGACGAGATTCGCCAATTCGGCGCCGGCCATGCCCGGCGTACCGCGCGCAATGATATCGAGGCGCACATCGGGCGCCATCGGAATCTTCTTGACGTGTACGCGCAGAATGCCTTCGCGCCCGCGCACGTCCGGCGCATCGACCATGATCTGGCGATCGAAGCGGCCCGGCCGGAGCAGCGCGGGATCGAGCACGTCCGCGCGGTTGGTGGCCGCGATGAGAATCACGCCCTCGTTCGATTCGAAGCCGTCCATCTCGACGAGCAGCTGATTCAGCGTCTGCTCGCGCTCGTCGTGCCCGCCGCCCAGGCCGGCGCCGCGATGACGGCCGACGGCATCGATCTCATCGATGAAGATGATGCACGGCGCATGGGCCTTGCCCTGTTCGAAGAGATCGCGCACGCGGCTTGCGCCGACGCCCACGAACATCTCGACGAAGTCCGAACCCGACATGCTGAAGAACGGGCGCCCGGCCTCACCGGCCACGGCCTTGGCGAGGAGGGTCTTGCCGGTACCCGGCGGGCCCACGAGCAGCGCACCCTTCGGGAGACGCCCGCCGAGCCGCGTGAACTTGGCGGGGTCCTTCAGGAACTCGATGACTTCCTGCAGCTCGACCTTCGCCTCGTCGGCTCCGGCCACGTCGGCGAAGGTGATCTTCGGGGTGTCGCCCGAGAGCAGCTTCGCCTTCGACTTGCCGAACGAGAAGGCACGGCTGCCGCCCGCCTGCATCTGCCGCAGGAGGAAGAGCCAGAGACCGATGATGACGACCCACGGCAGCGCCTGCACCAGGAAGCCCGCAAGGCTCCCCTTCGGCTCGCGCGCCTGAATCGGCACGCTGGCATCCTCCAGGCGCTTCACGAAGCCTTCGGAATCCTTGACAGGCAGGAGCGTCACGAAGCCCTTGACGCTGCGACCGCTCGCGGTGACAGGTGCGCGGAATTCCCCCTCCACGCGCTTGCCCTCGTAGATGTCGACCTTGGCCACGTTGGAGCGGTCCAGCTCGCGGCTCAGTTCGGTATAGGAGACTTCGACGATCGGATTCTTCTGGCCCTTCATCATCTGGAAGAGGGCAAGAGCGAGCAGCGCCAGCAGGAGCCAGAGCGCGACATTGCGGCTCAGGTTGGTCCAGGCGGCGCGCGGCGGGCGAGACGAGTTGCGTTCAGCCATTGAGTTAGGCCATATCCACGATGCAGGGCAGGTGCCGGTGCTGCTCCGCATGGTCCAGCCCATAGCCGACCAAGAATGCGGAGGGGGCGGTGAAGCCCGTGAACTTCAGTTCCTTCGGCGGACGCGCGGCGAGCTGCTTGTCCAGCAAAGTGCAGATCGCGAGCGACCGCGGGTTGCGCGCCTGCAAAAGCTCCGTCAGGCGCTCGAGCGTCAGACCCGTATCAATAATATCCTCGACGAGGACGACATGTTTGCCGGAGATGTCGATCGCCGGATCGTACAGAAGCCGGACGTTCCCGCTCGAGGTCGTGCCCTTGCCATAACTGCTCGCCACCATGAAGTCGACCTGGAGGGGCCGGGGAATGGCTCGGCACAGATCGGCGAGGAAAAGAAAGCTGCCTTTCAGGAGCGCAATGAGCAGCAACTCGCCCTCCGGGTAACTCGCGGCGATCTCGGCGCCCAACTCCTTCACGCGCGCCTGAATCTGCTCCTCGGAGAAGAGGACGCGCGACACCGGCACGCCACCGGTATACCGCAGAATTTCTTCAGCACTCAACGACAACGCGCACACTCCCCAGTCCCGGCTCAGGCAGTTGCCCTGCCCCTCGGCAGATGCCCACCACCCAAACCACTTCGGCGTCATACACCAAGACGGGCCATCCGGATCGCCGACCACCCGAAACGCCCGCATCCTGCAGGCATCGCACGACTCGGCGATGCCCATGTCCGCCCAGCGGGACGATACGATCTCCGGGCAGCATCGGCCGAAGTTCGTACCGGCCCGGCGCGAACCACTGCTCCGTCCCGGTGCGCCCCACGCTCGAGTCGGCCGGCCGGACGTCGGCGGACCAGCGGAGCCGCCACGGATTCCCCGAGACCGCACCCGGATCTGCATCGCTGATCACCGCCATCACCGGCCGCGCCCGCCCCACGCGCCGGAAGGCCACGCGCCCCTGCACGAGTTCCGCGCGCCACGCCTCTCCCACCGGCACCCAACCCCCACGCGAGGCCCTACTGAGCCAACGCAGCACTCGCGCAGCGCGCGCTGGCCCGACGACTGCCCCCGTCTCCGACGCCAATGCCCGAAGGAGCGCCGAAGCGAGCGCCGAATCATACCGGCCAAGCGGTGACGCGACAATCGACGATACCCCGTCCGAGCCGATGCGATACCCGAGCTCGGGCAGCGCACGCAACGTCGCACGCCATGCGTCCGCGTCGCGCGCGGCATGCGCCGCGAGATCGCCGAGTCGCCGCACCGCCGCCGGGTCGCGAAGCAAGAGGGGCGGAAGCACCACCTGACGCAGCCACACGCGCGCATGCCGCAGGTTGGTATTCGCGGGGTCGTCCCACGCCGTCACTTCGCGTCGGGCGCACTCTGCAGCCAGCACGGCGCGAGGGACATCGAGCAACGGCCTGACCACGACGCCACGCCGCAGCGCCATCGCCCGGAGGCCCAGCGGTGCGCTCCCGCCCAGCACGCGGAGCAGCACGGTCTCGGCTTGATCATCCGCGTGATGCGCCATGACGATGCACGTTGCCGCCGAGTCGCGGCGCATCTGCCGGAGTGCGCCATGCCGGGCCTTCCGCGCCGCCGTCTCCGTTGCGTCCGCCCCGAGCGTCAGCTCCAACTGCACGAGCGGGACGTGCCTGGCGGCGGCGCGCGCGGCAACGCAGGCCTGCCCCGCGCGCGAGGCGGCCGCGATACCGTGCTCCACGTGCCCGACCACGAGATCGATGTCGCCGGCGTCACGCAGGTCGGCAAGCAGTTCGAAGAGCGCCAGCGAATCGGGGCCGCCGCTCACCGCTGCCAGCACGCGCGTGCCGGACACCCCGGCGTCCGAGAGCCTGCGCCGCAGATGCGCGCGCAGTTCCTCGGTATCCATCACGTCAGACGTCTTCCTGGCGGAAGGTTCCGGCGGCGTCAGCGTCGAGGTCGAACCGGGGAATCGTGGTATCGAACTCGGCGCCGTCATCACGGCGGAAGCGGTAGGTGCCGTGCATCGTGCCCTGCGGCGAGCGCAAGGGGCAGAAGCTCTGATACTCGAAGACGCCGCCCGGCGCGAGCACGGGCTGCTCCCCCACCACGCCATCGCCCTGCACCTCCGATTCGCCGACGGCGGAGTCGTAGATGAACCAATGGCGCGTGAGCAACTGCACGGTCACCGGCGAGACGTTCTCGATGCGCACCGAATATGCAAACATGAAGTGCCGCTCGGCGGGCCGGGATTGTTCCACGAGATACCGGGGGCGGACCGTGACGCGGACGCCGTGCGTCACCGCGTGGTATAGAGGAAGTCGCATGGGCGAAAGTTAGACCCCCGCGGCAGGAAGCGCGACGAGGATACCGGAGAGGAGCAGTGCGAGCGCCGCCAGCACGAGCTCGGCCGAGAGGCTCCGGCGGAACCGCGAGGCACCGCCCTCCTGGGACAACCCGGGGATCGCGCGCCGCCAGTGCCACGCACCGAGGGCGAAAATGCCGAGTGCCACCACCACCTTGAGGGCCAGCACGCGCACATAGCTGTCGGTGCCGGCGAGGAGCACGGACCAGCCGCCGGAGTACTCGAACCCCATCGCCGCCCCCGCGCTGACGACAAGCGCGCCGCCGAGCAGCGCGACCGGTGTCACCGCCGCGAAGGTCGGTCCCACCAGCGAGCGGCGCGCCGCATCCGCCCGCAGGTAGAGCGGCAGCGTCACCACGGCGATCGTCCCCAACCAGAGCCCGAGGCCCAGCATGTGCCCCGCGTGCAGACCGACGCCGACGACACCGGCCCACGCACCTGCCATCCCGTGTCCGGCGTGGGCCTCCGCCACCGCCGCACCGAGCGTCAGGACACCGAGCAGCGTGGCTCCGGCGGTGGATGGCCGGGGCAGGACAAGGCACGCGGCCACCACCGCAACGCCCGACACGACTTGCAGCAGCCAGGTGCGGCCCACCGATGTCGCGGTGAGCACCGTCGTCACCCATCCTGCCGTCACCGGCTCGGCGGGATCTGCGAGATCGGCGAGCTGCGCCAGCCCGCGCACCAGCACGGCGAGGAGGAGCAGCCCGCTCATGGCGCGGCCGATCTGCCAGCACTCGGCACGCAGCGATGCCCATCCATCGCTCGCATGCCGACGCGCGGCCCTTGGCACCAGCCACCCGGCACACGTCCACGCACCGAGCAGTACCGCCATCGCCACGTAGCCGAGGATCCGCCCGACGGTACCGATGTCGACGAGTTGATGTTCGGGCGGCGCGCTGTTCGGATCGAGGGAGCGGGCGGCCCATACCAACCCGGCCGTCACGTTGGCAAGCGAACCGGCGACCAGCGCAAGCGCGAGCGTCGCCGTGACGGCTGGCGCCCGCCGCTCCGCAGCGGCCACGGCGCGGGTGCGTCCCGGCGATGACCAGAGCATCATGATGTCAGCGGGCCTCTGCGCCGACGATGCAGGTCGGGCAGCGCACCTCGAGTCCGGCCGGCGCATCGGCGAGCGCCGTCACCGGCTCCCAGCGGCCATCGCGTCGCTGCACCGCCCGACAGCTCGCGCAGGTCGGCACGAGCGCCTCCAGCGCGCGGACCTGCGCCAGCGCGCCGTGCAGCTCGCCGAGCAGCGCCTCCCGGTGCGTCTCGAGCCGCTTGCGTTCGGTGATGTCGGTGCAGGAGACGACGGCCACCGGAGGCTCGCTGTACTCGAGGCGGCGCATGCGCACGAAATACCAATTGAACCCCTCATGGTGCGCCGCCTCGGAGCGGATCTCGTACTCGTCGATGCCACCGACGGCGAAGAGACGCTCCAGCCGCCGGAGGTAGTCGGCCTGATGATCGGGGTGCAGGTACGACAGCGAGGAACTGCCGAGCACGGACGCCTTGTCGAACCCGGGCAGCACATGATTGATGTAGCGGATGCAGGCGTCGGCATCGACGGCAAAGACCACGTCGGTGATCGCCTCGAGCACCAGACGCAGGTCGAACGGTACGGTCACGGTCATTCCCTTGCAGCAGGTTCGCGTGAATCTATCGCCGGGCGCGTCATCGCCGTACATTGTGTCAATCACGGAGCGGCTGTCAGCGGCCGCCCGACACGCCCTTCCAAAGCCCCCCATGACAGCGCAGTCCGAACGCACCAGCAGTGGTTCGGCCATTCTGGGTACGACCGTCATCCTGACGCCCTCGGAACTGCACACGCCCACGCAGCGCGTGGCGCTGCGCGCCGTGACGCACGTCGGCCTGATTGATCGTCCGGCGCGGACGCCGACACGGCGCATTCTCCAACTCGGCGCGCTGTGCTCGGGCCTCGTGCTCGCGCTGGTCAGCTTCGCGCTGCAGAACGACCCCACGCTCGCCGGCGTGCTGGTCCTGCTGCCGCTGCTTGCCAGCGTGCTCCTCTCCGACCGCGTGGAGCGCCGTTTCCCGACGCCGGGCCGGTACGGCATCGAGGTTGCCGCAACGACGGGTGTCGTCCGGATCGACGGTGTTGCCTCGGAAGCGCGCGCGCACGAACTGCACGAGCAGGTGGCGGCCGCCGTCCGCGCCGCGCAGGGTCTCAACCCGTAGCGACCGGCACGTGCGCGGCAGTCTTTTCTGCGCTCGGCGCGGCACATGGCGCCACCGCACTCAAACAACAGCGGCGCCTCGGAGACATCTCCTTGGCGCCGCGTCGCATCTTCAGTAGCTGGGGCGGGACTCGAACCCGCGACCCCGGCATTATGAGTGCCGTGCTCTAACCAGCTGAGCTACCCAGCCATAGCCGTCCAAAATATCCCGCGAAACCCGATTTGGTCAACGCGCGCTCAGTTTTCGCCAGGCCGCACGATCCGATAGAGCGTCTCGCCAGGACGGATGTAGCCCCAACGCTCACGCGCCAAGCGCTCCTGCTCCGCCGGGTCGGACTCGACTGCCTTGGCGCGGCGCTTGAGCCCGGCGATGCTCTGCTCCAACGCGGCGACCTGCGCCCGCTCCGCCACCACCTCGCGCTGCAGCAGGAGCCAGTTCGCGGTCGAGTATTCCCCGCCCTGCACCGCCAGCGCCGTGAGCGCCAGCACCATCAGCAGGGCGGCCCACCGAGCCCGGGTCACAGGGCGTAGAGATCCCGACCCGGGTAGTGCGCCAGCTCGCCCAGCTGTTCGGCGATGCGGAGGAGCTGGTTGTACTTGGCCGTACGATCGGTGCGGCTCGCGCTGCCCGTCTTGATCTGCCCGGTCCCGACCGCCACCGCGAGGTCCGCGATGAAGGTGTCCTCGGTCTCGCCCGAACGGTGCGAGATGACGGCGCCGTAGCGGTTGCCCTTGGCGAGTTCGATGCACTGCAG
>Ga0163144_10001862_pt1 | contig 49365 bp, 46 predicted proteins | sample OliLak19BULKMAT1_FD_123175 | JGI IMG/M metagenome (GOLD analysis project Ga0163144, IMG submission 123175) | Freshwater microbial mat bacterial communities from Lake Vanda, McMurdo Dry Valleys, Antarctica - Oligotrophic Lake LV.19.BULKMAT1 | ecosystem: Environmental > Aquatic > Freshwater >... | reverse complement strand
CGAGCTGGTTTGAGCGCTCGCCGTGCAGATGTGAATTTTGCCTACTGAAGGCGAGGGACGGCGAAAGCTGGGGTTGGTTAGATAGGTCAGGCATTTTTTGCCATCGGCTCCTGGAGTGTCCCCTTGAAAAACAAAAGGGCCCAAAGTGGCGGGTGGGCCTTTGCTTTTCTTAGGCCTAGGGAAGAAAAGTGGGTGAGCCAACGCGCGTAAAAGGTCTGGCTGCGGGCGATCGGTTTCGATTTTAATTTGATGTGGATTGGTAGCTTGAATTTTTGCGTTTTTCCAATTTGGAAATCGCTCCAAAACTGCGCGCTCTTTTAGATTGTTTTTCCACGCTTGAACAAAATCATCCGCAACCAATTCGTTGCCATCTGTCCAGCGAATATTTTTTTTAATTTCGATCGTAAAAATATTTTTTGATTGCTCAGAATTTTCTGCGAGAGCAGCTTCTAATTCCCAGTCACCATTTTCGAAAAGAAGTTTGTACAAACCTTCCATAATCAGCGTCGTGTGTTGATAGCAACTCGGCGCAGCACATCTTGTCCAATCTATCGTCGATAAAATCAGTGGCGTGTCCCAATTGATCGTGCTCTTCGTCGCAGTAGTTTCACCACGCTCATTGTTTTTCGAGCACTGCGACAATAAAATTAAAATGACAAGAAAACTTAAGCATGTTTTTCTTTTCATGCTCTGAACACTACTCGATTCGGTTCGCTAGTCTACACAAAGCGAACTAAAGCAATTGACCAGTATCTGAGCGTTTGCTAAAAGCGTGGGTTATTGTCAGTTTCCAGTAAATCGGGACAGTATCTAATCGAGAACGTATCTAATAGGGAACATTGGGAGGAAACAATCACATGAACAAGGCACAGCTAGTTGAGCAACTTGCAGCCGAAATCAAGATCACGAAAGCAGACTGCGAACGTGTTCTTGATAGCACCATTGAACACATCAAGAAGGCCGTCAAAAAGGGAGACGATGTCACCCTAGTTGGCTTTGGTACTTTCACTAAGGCAAAACGGAAAGCGCGCATGGGCCGCAATCCGCAAACCGGTGAAGCGATCAAAGTTCCGGCATGCACTGTTCCAAAGTTCCGTCCTGGCAAAGCGTTCAAGGACTTTTTGAACTAAGGACGATTTAGAAGGTTCTGCAAAGAATCTTTGAACGCCTCTGCAATCCCGATGGGTATGCAGGGGCTTTTTTATTTGCGCTGAGCCAGACGGCGGGCCGCAGCCACGCAGCGCTGAGAGAGAGTGGTGAGTTGCACTACAGGAGGTTCGACCGTCGCTGATAGAAGCCTGTATTGGCTTCGCAACTCGAAGGAAGCCCAACTATCGTTCGCCCACTTGTATCCTTTGAGCATCGTTAGTGCCGTCATGAACCCGAAAAAGGTTTGGCGAGCCGCATATGTGTCCATATAGGGCTCTATTAGCCGGTAATTAAGTTCAATTGCCAAAATCCCAAAAGCGGCGGTGCCTAACATGGCGGCAATTACGCCCGCATCTATCGCGACGCTGATGCTCTTGTTTTTGAACTGGGACTTTAAATCTGCAAGTTCTCGCATGTAAAATCTATAGAACTTAGATCGAGAGTCTGGGTGTGCAGAGGAACGGCCTCTTTCTTGCTCCGCAAATTTTCTTACTGCTTCAGCGGTCGACTTTTTTGCCATGGCTCGCAGCACTGCGGGGTGGAGGTCCGACACAAAATCCGGGTCTGGCCATCGCGTGAGCGAGTCTTTGGATCCGTCGGGAAATGACTGGGAAATGAGTTCAGTAGTTTTTTTTTCAATAGCAGCGTCGTCTGTTTTTTCTATAGCGGCCAACCTTATCGCCAACGCAGCGAAAAAGGCGGGAGTGAGCTCCCCGCCGTTCACCAGAGGCAGATCTCCCGAGTAAAAGTTATTGCCTTGACCTGGCTGCGCGCTCTCGGTCGCAGTAGTGGGGGCAGGAGGCGAGACTTGATATGGATTTGTGGGATTTGTTGATTCGTCGGGCGCCCAAGATCTGGAGCTCACGAATAGAAAAGCAACTAGAAGATAGAAAAAGACGGGAGCGTTCTTCACTGATACGCCTCAGAATTCTCAGTTAGCTGTCATTCTATCATTTCAGGAGCCATTCTGCCGTCGTGCTAAATCAAAGTACGGGTCAATGCGCCAAGATGGTGACCGGTGCCGATATCGTCGACACCGACCCATCGAATCTTTGGAACTAATAGAGCTTCAGGTTAGAAGCTTTATCGATACCGCTCACTACGCGGCTAGCGAGATCGGCATCGCCTTTTTCAGAAAGGTGAAAGCAATCGACTGCAAAATGCTCTTTTTGATAGGACGCATCGTGCGTGTTAGTCAGGTAAACGTAGCGATTATCTGAATCGGCTTTCTGTTGCGACAGAACTAGCTTCTCCAGAGCTGTATTCATCAACGCAATTCGTTCCTTTAGATACTTGTCCAGTGTGCCGGCTTTGTGGCGTTTGAAATTTGCACGGCAGTAAGGGAAGTTGCGTTCCCAATTTTCATCGCAGGTGAAATCATGCGATGCCGTTTTCTTCCAGGCATATCCCGCCAATAATTTGTAGACCTCGTCTACTTTTCCTACCGGCAAAATATAGGCTTCGCTCTTCTTATGTGATTTTCCCCACTGCTTAAGTGAGTCTTCGACATAAGAAATGTACGTATCCACCATGTCTTCTTTGGTTGGATAGGCATCACACAGATCGTTGTGGCCAATGAAGAAGAAGGCTATCGACGAATCGGCGATCTTATTGGCCTGAATTTGGCTTTCCATTTGGTAGCTGCGGCTACCCGAAACAGCATAATTATGGAGCTGAATGTCAGAATTTCCGCGGGATTTAAGCTCGTTTACTACCTGCTGGGGCCAGGCTAGCTGCGGGTAGTGATGCTTATTTAATTTGGATTTGTCGGCGAGCTTAAAGCTCGTCATGTCGGACATCATCTTGCTGACCTCTGCTAGCGGAGGAGGCGAGGTCACGCTAGTTCCTGCCAAAAAACCAGCCGTCAGCGAATCTCCATAAGCTTCAACATGGAGCGTTGCTGCGTTGATCCAGTTACACCACACACCAGTACAAAGGACTGCAAGTAGGTATCGCATATTCTCTTTTCGTTACGGATTGGGGAACTCGAGTAACTCTAAGAAGGGGATCTCGGTCTGGCAAAAAAAGAAATGGAGGGAAACAATTTCCTGTTAACAGGAAAGTTCTGCCGGTTTTTTGAATAGGCGGCGGGGTTTTGAGGCTAAAGAGTTTGGTATCGGACTTGCAAAATAAAAGGGCCTAAGAGGCGACTAAAGAAGAGAAGAAGCTCTCCTTCACTCATCGTCAAACCCCACCGGAGACATTAGAAAAAAATGGATAAGGGAATTTACACAGCACTGTCCGGCGGTATCGCGATGTCTCACGAGATTGAACTCATTGCGAACAATCTCGCCAACGCAAACACTCCTGGCTTCAAACGCGATACGGGAACTTTTAACGAGTACCTCACCGAGCTGCGACGCAATGACTCAGTAGAAGGTTTGCAGCGCGACATCAATGCGGCAACGATCGCCGACGGTCGTCCCAGCGGCGACAAGAGCTTTGTTGAGATGGATGGAATTTACACTGACTACAATCAGGGAATGCACAAATCGACTGGCCGCGCACTCGATGTCGCAATTCAGGGACCTGGCATGTTGGAGGTACTAACCCCTTCCGGCATTCGCTACACCCGCCAAGGCAACATGAGCTTGAGTGCAGATGGCCGCCTAGTCACATCGAACGGATTTTCAGTCCTGTCAAAGAGCATAGACCCCAACATTGCTCCCGAAGCACGCATCATTCGCTTGGGAAACTCGCCGATCAACATCACTCCGGAAGGGAACATTATGCAGAACGGCGCGACAGTCGCTACTTTGGGAGTGCAAGAATTTCACGAGAATCAGTGGTTAGAGAAAATGGGCAATTCGTATTACAGAAATACGGACGTAAAAAACTTAAAGCCTGCTGGCAACGGTACTCAATTGCGCCAAGGCTCTCTGGAAGGTTCTAACGTCAATGCGGTGAGTGAGATGACCCGCTTGATCGAAGCGACTCGGACTTATGAATCGCATATGCAAGCCATTAAGACCTATCAGGCAATCGATGGCAAAAGCGTAACCGACATCGTTAAAGGTTTCTAATTTTGAAAGGAATGCTCGAATGGTAAACGCACTTCAGACAGCAGCTAGTGGGATGGAAGCTCAGATGGAGCAGATTGAGCACATCACCAACAATCTCGCGAACGCGAATACGAACGGGTACAAAAAGACTCGCGCGGAGTTTCAAGATCTGCTTTATGAAACGCTTCAAGAGCCAGGTGCAAATACTTCTGCTCTCACGCAATCGCCAGTCTCCTTGCAGCGGGGCATGGGCGTAAAAGTCGTCGGAACCCAACGAAATTTTGAAATGGGCACACCTAAGAAAACCGATCGCGATCTCGATGTATTTATTGGCGGCGACGGATTCTTTGTGGTGCAAACGCCAAACGGCGAGAGCGCGTATCGACGAGACGGAACGTTTTATCGCTCGCCAACGGGGCGGGTAGAAACAGTGGATGGTTACCCAGTTCAACCCGAAATTATTATTCCGGGCGAAGCTCGCAAAGTAGAAATTTCTGAGAGCGGTACGGTGTCGGTGTTCTTAAATAACTACGATCGTTCCACCATTGGCCAGATTCAATTGGCCACGTTTATCAACCCAGGCGGCTTAAAAGCATCGGGTAAGAATCTCTTTATTGCATCGGAAGCAAGTGGACCAGCGAACGTCACCGTTCCGGGTCAAAACAATGCCGGTGGGCTGCTTCAACGCTACGTCGAAAGCTCGAACGTCGACATGGTGAGAGAGATGACCGAAATGATTCAGGCGCAGCGTTACTTCGAAATGAATTCCAAAGTTCTTCAGGCGGTCGATCAAGTCCTCCAACACACAGTCAACGTCCGCTAATTCATGCAACGACTAGTTAAATCAATCTCTCTCGCATCTGTGGCCCTTACCTGCACATTAGCCGGGGCACTTAGCGGTGGTACTGCATTCGCCGGGATGTGGGAGGACAAATTAGTGAAGCAGATTTCGACGTACTGGCCAAAAGGCAGTGCAGTGCGTGCGCAGATAATGGGTAGCACTGCTGGCATTCCGGCAGGTGCTGAGTTGGGATTGCTGACGACAGACTCTTATGTCGGACTAGTCCCAGTCGAATGGAAGTGGACGCAAAACGGACAAGCGATGCACCGCAGTGCTACGGCCACCGTGCAGGTAAGGGCGAAAGTTGCTGTTGCTAAAGTGCCTTTGGGACACGGCCAAGCGCTAGCAGCAGATAAAATCGCTTTTATCGAACATGAAATCGGACCGCTTTTTTATCAGGGGTTTTTCTTAAACCAACAAGAACTCGATCGCCGTAAGGCAAAGGGTTATGTCGCTCCCGGATCCGTTCTCTGTTTAAAAAATACGACGGCTCCTTTGCTCGTGGAAAAAGGGCAGACAGTGCAGTTGACTCAAAAGGCTGGAGCGCTCCAACTCACCGCCGCCATGGAATCTCTTGAAAGTGGGGCACTCGGTGAATGGGTTCGGGTTTCTCATCCAAAAACTCGCAAAGTTATTCGCGCCAAAGTCACCGGCATCGGTGAGACCGGCCTAAACTAAAAAGGGAAATTTGTATGAAGTTCGCTGCTATTTTGCTCGTCGTTCTTAGCTTATCTGCATGTTCTACAATTTTGGTCGAGCCACCCGAGACCGCACAGTCGATTAGTTCACCGTTGCCAAAGACAGAAGAAATTAAGTCTTCCAAGACACTTGGCTCTCTATGGAGCGGTAACTCTTCCTGGAACAGTCTTTATTCTGCGACTGCATCGCGCACCGAAGGTGATTTGCTCGAAATTTCGTTAGGCGGGCAGGCAAAGACTCGCATTGAAGCTATGAGAAAAAAGATTCTTAAAGAGAAGTACGGCGATGAGAATTACGAAAAACCAAGCAAAAAGGACGAGGGCTTAATCGGCGGCGAAGCTTCTACCGAAGCGCCAAAAAGGATCGCCAGTGACCCACTTCCTTCGACGCTCCAAGCAGTCATCAAGAGTGTTGGGCAGCGCGGCCTCTATGAGATTGCTGCTCTCGAGACGATTAAGGTTGGGGAAGAAGATTCCAGACTCATTCTCGAAGGCTTAGTTCGAGATCGCGATATCGATTCTGGCGATAAGTTTTCATCCGATGCTATTTACGGCCTAAAAGTAGAACTGCGCCCAATGTCCGCACAAGCTTCAGCCCCTGCACAAGACAACAAAGTGATTTCTACCGGAGGTAACTCGAATGTCTCTTGGTAACAAAAGCGCAGTTCGAAAATGGGTCCTCGTTCTAAGTTGCTCTTGGATGTCGTGCTCGTACGCTGCACGCATTAAGGACATCGCGAATCTCAAAGGCGTTCGCGATAACCAACTCAGTGGCTACGGTATCGTGATTGGTTTGCCAGGTACCGGCGATAAAGATTTGGAACTAACGTCGGCTTCGTTAAAGCAAGTGCTTAAGGGCATGGGCATTTCGCAAAAGCTGGGCGATATGCCGACGAAGAACGTAGCTTCGGTCTTAGTGACCGCCAAGCTTCCTCCCTTTGCCAAAGTAGGGAACAAGATTGATATCCTTGTCAGCTCTATTGGAACTGCTAGCTCGTTAGAAGGCGGAACGCTGGTTATGACTGCGTTGAAAGGGCCTGACGAAAATATTTATGCGATGGCGCAGGGAAAGTTGTTGGTAACTCCCAAGGGAGCTTCCTCTGGCGCCATGGCAATTACCGCCGAGTTGCCTTCGGGCGCGATCCTAGAAAAGGAAATCCCCTATCACTGGGGCGACTTAAAAGAACTTCGCTATCAATTGACGATGCCTGATTTTACGACCGCAGCGCGTATGGCTTTCCGCATTAACGAAGAACTCTCGGGAAAATACGCAGTGCCTGTCGACGCGGGAACGGTGAATGTCACCATTCCTTTTGGCTTTGAAGGGACAACCGTGGAGCTCATTGCCTTGATTGAAGGCGTTGACGTGCAGGCCGACCGCAAAGCGCGCGTCGTTGTGAATAGCCGCACTTCTACCGTCGTTATCGGCGATGGCGTGCGAGTGCTTCCAGTCGCTGTTGCTCACGGTAATTTGAGCGTTGAAGTCAAAGACGACGGTAAGGATGCGAAGAAATCCAAGACCGCTGACGCTACAACGCCAGATCCTGCGGCAGCCGTGGCCAACAATCCCTCAAGCACTCTCGCACCACCTCTATCGATGACTGACCGCGCTCCTGCGGCCGTGCAGGCACAGTTAGCAGAAGCTGCTCCCGTGGCACCTCCACCCACAGCTGGCGGTGGTAACAAAGACAAAAAAATGAATCACACTTTCATGCTCGATGGCAGCATCACGGTGAAGCAGTTAGTCGATGGCCTTAACGGCATGGGCGCAAGCGGCGAAGACTTGGTGCACGTACTGCGTGCCATTCAAAGTGCTGGCGCTCTGCAAGGCGAATTGGAGATTTTATGAACGATATTCAGAATCCAGCCATCCCACCTATTCGAGCCGAGATTGATATCGGCGGCGAAAAACGCACTGAGCTAATGCAAGCAGCAAAGAGCTTTGAAGCGGTCTTCATTGGCCAAATGGTAAATGCCATGCGGCAAACGGTGCAGAAGGGCGGAATGATTCCGGAAAGCCAGGCCGAAAAAATTTATCAAAGCATGCTCGACTCGGAGTATTCCCAACAACTCGCCGACACAGAGCAGATAGGTTTGAGTCATATGATTTACGAGCATTTATTGCGAGCAGCTTCGCGATGATGCTAAACTAAGAAAAAAGGAGTGACCATGAAGGTCAACCAAAATCCTCTCGCTGGTTCACAGACGCTGGGCAACCAGTCCACTAAACAAGTTGATAAAGCCAAGACGGCTGACAAAGCGTCTGATGTAAAGAAAGTTAAGGCTGAATCGACGACAAATCCGAATGCTCCGACGGCTTCCCAAGTGGAAATCTCTGAGCAGGCGAAATTGTTGCGGCAGGCAAATGAAGCGGTGCATGCGCTTCCAGATGTTCGCCAAGACAAAATTAATGATTTGAAAGAGCGCATCCGCGCTGGCACGTACAAAGTTGATAGCGCTTCCATCGCCGACAAGTTGGTGGAAGAACACTTCCTGACCGATTTCGGCAAGAACAACGCCTAATCGTCTCAATCATTCATTAGAGGTTCTCAACTATGGCTCAGCCTTTTGAGCAGCTATTGCTGCTTCATGACGAAAGTGTACGCCAATGTCGTATCATCGTGGAGCTGCTCCAAGATGAGCGCTTGGCTTTGATTGCGTTGGACACTCAAAAGGTTTCAGAACTTCTTCTGCAAAAAGAGCATCACGTTTCCAGTCTGGAAAATGTCAGAGGTAAAATCTTTGATATCTTCACGAAGCAATTTAAAGTCGAGACGCCCGAAGCATTCGAGGCGGTTCTTTCTGCGGATCAGAACATCAAATGGCATTCTGCGCGAGCAGAGTGGCACAGTGAATGGGGCAAGGTCAGTACATTAGGAATGCAGAACCAACGGTTTTTAAAGCATTCGATGAAAAATCTCACTCGTTTTGCAGATCACTTAAAACAACTTTTAGGTGAACCCGGTCGCTATTCTTCCTCTGGTGACAAAATTGATTCGTCGTCAGAAGGACGCGTTCTCGAAACGAACGTCTAGCCACCTTTTTCAAAAGGGCGTGATTCATGCCAGTTATTGATATTTTAGAGATTGCAAAGCAGGGCCTGAACACGAACCGCGAGGCGCTTCAAACGACCTCGAATAACATCGCCAACGTCAACACTCCAGGCTACTCCCGCCAAAAAGCAATTATTCAAACAGTTGAACAGCATCCGCAAGGACAACTCCGCATGCACGGCGTGGAGTTGAAGCAAGTTATTCGCGTTCACGACGGATTCGTTCGCAATCAGATTTTAGAAGAAGCAAAAAACTTCGGTGCTACATCGGCAAAAGCGGAGGGCTTGCGCCGCATGGAAAGTTTGGTTCACAACGACGGTTACCGGATTGCCGATCTCGTGAACGGATTTTTTAACGATTTTCGGGAGTTATCGGTGAACCCGGAAATGAATACTTTGCTTACGAATATTTCTTTCTCTGCCGAAGCCGCTTCCAACGGCTTTAAGGGCATGCACGAGGCGATGACGGGCCTAAAACATGATCTCGATCAACAGATCGATGTTCAAGTCATGGAAGTAAATACGCTGGCTCGCGAAATAGCTGGCCTCAATGGTTCGATTGCACAATTCAAAGCGCGCGGAGAAGCCCCGCTTGAACTGCTCGATCGTCGGGATCTGGCGCTTAAGGCAATGGCCGACAAAGTAGGGTTCCAGATGACCAAAGACGAACATGACAACGCCAATATCACCGCGGGCGGAATCGGGGTTCTCGTCAACGGCCAGAACGTCAGTGATTTGGTCGTCATGCGCACACCGGCTCGAGAAGGCAAGCCAGCTGGCTCTGTCGATATTTTTGTAAAAGAAGGCGAAGGCCTTCGCCGTGTAACCAACCACATGGACAAGGGAACCATTGGCGGCATGCTCAACGTTCGCGACAAAGTGATTGATCCTTCCATGCGCCACTTAGATGCGGCTGCCTTTCAATTTGTGAAGACGGTGAACGAAGTTCACAAACAAGGGGTCGGTCGTGATGGCATTGGCAACCGCGATCTCTTTGCCGATCTTAATCAAGTCGAAGGCGCTGCTTCGATGGTCGGCTTGAGCAAAGATGTGCAGGGAAATTCCGAAGCCATTGCGGTAGGAATGACTCCTGGGGCAAGAGGCGACAACCGAGTTGCTCTGAGAATTGCAGACATCCAAAATATGGCGCTCGTATCGGATGATCCGGGAAAATTAAATGCTGGCGAAAAAGTCAGTATGGATGGCAGCGTTGCACCGAAATCTATCGACGGTCGGCAAACCCTGAACGAAACCCTAAACGGTCTCGTGGGTTCTATTGCCGTGCAAACCGAGCACACGGATCAAATTTTACGTCACCAGGAAGCCATTCTTTCTCAACTTCAAAACTACGAAAAATCGGTTTCGGGTGTGAACCTGGATGAAGAAGCTATCAGCTTGGTCCAGTACCAAACCGCATTTAACGCTTCGGCAAAAGCGATGAAGGTCGGAGATGAATTGCTCCAGACGATTCTCAGTCTCCGCTAAAAGGCAGGTAAACCATGTCTCGTATCGCCACCAGTCAAATTTATGAGCGCTCGCAAAAAAACGTCTCGACCGCGCGTGAGCGTGAGTCGATTACGTCGGAAAAAGCTGCGAGCGGCAAAGAACTCACACGTCCCAGCCAAGATCCTTCCGGTTACATGGTCGCTGCTTCTCTAAAAGACGATCTCTCTGTCAGTGAAGTTCAGCAAAAAAACGCAGAACTCGGAACTCGCGTATTGGGAATGACTGAAACCGTTTTCACTCAGCTCCAAGAAGCCACCGGCCGCGCATATGAATTAGCTATTGCCTCAAGCGGTGAGAGCCCATCAAGCCAAGCCTCTAGAGAATTCACTATTGGTGAGATCGAAAACATTTATCAAAGCGTGCTGCAGACTTTAAATACTCGTTACGGTAACCGTACTCTTTTGGCCGGACATCAATCGAGCAAACCAGCGTTTGATTCATCCGGAAATTTTATGGGCGACGCAGGGGAGATCAATATTGAAATCGGCCGCGGTTTAAAAGTGCCGATCAATATTTCGGCAGAAAAAGCGATATTGGGACAGGGGCTTGAGTCCGGAATTAACGTCTTAAAACCCTTCCAAACGCTTATCGCCGGCATCCGGTCAAACAACACCGAGATGATCCACAGCACATTGGAAGATTTCAGCCGTGCCACGAATCAGCTTTCTCTCGCACGCGGGGAAGTTGGAGCACGCATGGCGCAACTCGACAGAGCTATGTCGAATCACCGCCAAATGAAAGTCGATAGCACGAGCGCGATTAGCGCCATTGAAGACGCCGATGCCATTAAAGTGTTTTCTGATTTAGCTCGCGACCACACTGTGTTGAATGCGGCTGTCTCCACGACAGAAACGCTGCTCAAAGAAAATCCCACCGACAAGTTTTATCGTTAATTAATTCCAATGGCCTTGAGAGTCTGAACAACTCCGGCTGCCAACGAGTAGGCCAGAACGTTAAAGCCTATCAACTGCGCTAGCGGAAACTTCCAATTGCCAAACTCACGTCGTGCAACCGCCACAGTCGCCATGCATTGAAGCGCAATCATAAAAAAGATTATCAGCCCCCAAATCGACGCCACGGTGAAAAGCGGAGTGCCGTCCCTGGCCTTCGCCTGTTGCATTCGCCCCAAAAGCGAAGCGGAGTTCTCATCCTCCTCGGGTACGCGGAAGACAACAGCCAACGCCGAGACAAAAACTTCACGAGCCGCGAACGCGGAAATCAGCGCAACGCCTGTTCTCCAATCACCACCCAATGGCTCCATCAGCGGATCGATAAAGCGCCCCGCTTTAGCCGCAAAACTCTGCTCTAATTTTTCAGCAGAAGTGGGCGCATCGTATTTAGGGAAAGTCGTCGCAGCCCATAGCAGTACCGCTAAGGTAAAAATCACTGGCCCGGCTTCTAATACGTAATTAAGAGTTTTCTGATGAGAGCTCTTTAGTACCGCACGCCAATTCGGCCGACGATAAACCGGCAATTCGAGAATGAAGAACGACTTCTCCTCGATTTTTAAACGCTTTCTCAACAGCGCTGCGACTACCGCACCAAAAAGCAGACTTAAGAAATAGAGTCCCGCTAAAGCTAGTCCCGGTTGCCAAGCTGGCTTGCCCCAAAACAAAAAACCTAGCAGCAATGCAAAGACCGGCAGCCGTGCGCTGCAACTCATAAGCGGGATAATTAGTAACGTCAGGAAACGCTCTTTGCGACTGGGAATTGTGCGTGCCGCCATCATTGCCGGAATCGCACACGCGAATCCCGAGAGCAGGGGGACAAACGAGCGCCCATTCAATCCAATTTTCGAAAGCGGTCTATCGACGAGGGAAGCTGCACGCGCTAAATAGCCGGAATCCTCTAGCAGCGAGATTACTACAAATAGAATGAAGATCTGCGGCGTGAAGACCATCACCGCACCGAGACTCACCACCAAGCCATTGCCCGCCAGATCTGCCCACAGAGAATCGGGCGCATAACTAGTCACCCAGCGTGCAGCATCATCAAAGCCCACGGAAATAATTTCCATGATTGGCGCTGCCAACCAGAACACCGACGAAAAAAGACTGCCCATAATGAGGCCAAAAAACAAAATGCCAAAAACCGGGTGCAGCACCACTCGATCAATGCGCCTAGTGAGCTGCGTTGGACTCTCTGTATTGGTTCGCGGCACTGCTAGGCGAACTTGCCCAGAGATAGTGGCGATGGTTTGCAGTTCTTTCCACTGCTTTTCAAAAGTCCAAGTAGAGAGAGGATTGGGATGGGCCTTATCTACCAATTGTTCTGCAGTAGTGAGCAACTCTGGGATTCCCTTACCCGATCGCCCATCGACAGGAACTACCGGCACACCTAACGCATCAGACAACCGGCCGTGATCGATCTTAAAGCCTTCTTTTTCTGCCAAATCACCCATCGTCAGTGCCAAGATCACCGGGAACCCGGCTTCCTTTAATTGACGTAACAAGAATAGATGTCGGGAGAGTTGCGTGGAATCCGCCACGCAAATCACAGCGCGTGGCCGCCCTAGCTTAGGCGTTTCGAACAAAACCTTTACGGCGACTAATTCTTCCGGAGACTTGGGAAATAGGCTGTACGTTCCCGGTGTGTCGACGACTTTAAGACCAGTGCCCCAGGTCTTATTCAAAGGCGCTACCATGTAATCCACGGTCGCACCGGGGTAATTCACCACGCTGGCGGACATTCCTGTCAGACGATTAAAGAGAGTTGTCTTGCCACAATTCGGAGATCCCACCAGCGCCACAAAATCAGGCGCTAGGGTGTTGTCCGTACTCTTAGGATCGGAATGGCAGCTAGAATCGTTCACCAGAAAATTCATCTCTTAGGTCCGAGTTACTCGTACTTGAAGGCAAGAGGCCTCCTCTGCTCTTAGCGCCACGGGAACGCCTCGTACTTCGAGAATGAGGGGCCCGTTAAAAACTAAGCGCCGGTGAAAAAGAATGGTCTCGCCCTGCACAAATCCGATCTCGCCCAAACGCTCCACCAATTGCCGGTCGCCTTCGATAGCTACGAGAACCGCTACAGTGCCGGGTTTTAGGTCCGTTATTTTGGGGGCAGACATGTGGAGTGAGGTACTCATTCTTCGTCAGCCAAGATCTAACTGGCCTCCAGTTCAGAATCAATCTGAATCCCCGAAACCCTTAAAAGGGGCCAAAAGGAGGGCTTGGCAAGCTGAGTCAAAGCAGTTATCTCGGATCTATGGCACATGGGTTTAAGGGGTTTTTATCAGGGGTTTTCTACGTACAACTAGCGGTTTGGTTCGCTCTTTGGGGCGGGTCGGCCTATGGCGGACCTGCGGAGGATGCGCTGAAAATCCAAGCGGAATGGAGCGCTCTGCTCCTCCGGATTGAGTCGAAGGTTCAAGCTTTAAAGCTGCAACTTTCGACGGCGGGTGTGGAATACGAAACAGATGATTTAGATCGTCTCTGGCGAAAGGTAGGCCCTCAGGCGCGCCTTCAGACCAGGCCCTTGGTCATCATGTTGATGGGCCAGCACAATAGCGGCAAATCAACAGTTCTAAATCTCCTCATTGGCGCCACTCCCAAAACACAAGTCACCCAAATCAGCGATATTGGCGGTTCGACGACCATGCCAGTAGCACTTTTAAATAGTGCGTTTCCCGACAAGGACCTGCCGCTTCTCTTTGGCGGATTTGAAATTAAAAAACTTTCCAGGCCTACGGATGCCACCCAGACGGTGCCCGAGGGGAAGTCTCAATTGCTTTGGGCAAAGAGCAACTTAGTGCCGCCATCGGTAGCGTTGGTGGATACGCCGGATTTGGATTCGTATCACATTGAAAATTCCGTGCAGACACGCGCGATGATTGATGTCGCTGATGTGGTTGCGGTGATGATCACCGATCAATATGCCAACCGAGATGTCGTTAAGGCGCTGAAGGAAGTAGCGAGCGCTAAGAAGCCTGTCATTCTTATTTTCAACAAAGCAGATTTAGAGAATGAATATGAACTCTGGCCTAAGCGCTTAGCGGAACTCAAAAAAGTCACGGGCATCGAAGTGCTGGACGCGTTTGTGATTGAAAAGAACGCCGCGAAAGCAAAAGTAGGCGAGCCGCTCGATTTCTTCCGCGTTGGACCTTCTGCTAGCGAACGCGCGGCGCAAGTGCCACCGCTAGATGCTGTGATGGATTTAGACGTGCAGCGCATTCGGATTCAAACCGAGTTAGGCGCGTTACAACAAGCTATCGACGGGGCCACTGGCTTAGAAGCATTTGTAAACCGAGTTGCTGAAATCAATAGCGCGTTGGCTACTTTGCGCGCGTTATTGGATGAAACCTCCAAGCAGGCACCGACCATGGTGGAGTGGCCACGCATGCCCGCCGGTCCCGTGGGCCAAGCGATTTTGGAAACGTGGGGCAAGTACCACCGTGGAATGACGACTAAACTTGTTCGCCAGGCGCCTTATTGGCTGCGCAAAGGGCTGGGAAACTTCATGCGCGCACTGTGGAACGATACAAAAGCCAAAGAAGAACGCGAATACCGTCAGGCAGAATTCGAGTTCTTGCGCGATCACATTGTAAAGCTCGTCTTAAACGAACTTGAATCTTTGAGGAACTCAAAGAAGGCCTCTGGCAGATTGGCAGCGGTTATCGAGGAGGCATTGCATCCGGTGGCTGTATCGACGATGCAATCCAAACTGCAGGCCACTCATGAGCACATGAATCTGGTGGATAAAGAATTAGAAGGCGCTATTCAGGTCGAACTCAATCGCCTGAAGGACAAGCATCCAACGCTTTACGGAATGTTCCAGAACGGCGACACGATTTTGGCTGGTATGGAGCTGTTGGGAGCCGTCGCGATGTGGCTAGGATCGTGTTACCTGCTCCAGGCACCGCTTCTTTCTAACTTTGTGACCTCTGTCATCTCCGCACCGATACAGACGACAGCAGGGGCTGCAGCGGCGACCGCAGCAACTCCAGCGACAACTGCAGCGAGTGACAAGCTTCGCAATTTTGCTTTGCGTCAACCGTTTGAAAACATCGTGCGTCAGTACGCGAATAAAAGAATCGTGTGGACAATGAACTGGCTGCGTCAAAATTATTTGAAAGCGTTTTACGACGAATTAGAGAAAACATCTGCGGCAACGGGCGTGGTGGAAGTAGGAGATTTGCGAGAGACGATCAGTTGCGCGCGTCGACTAGCAGATACAGTTCGCGCGACTGCGAAAGTAGTAAAAAAGACCTAAGAGAAACGCAGCGGGCACCGATACATATGATGTAGGAGCCACAAGCCACATGCTCGTTCTCACTAGAAAACTCGGCGAAAGCATTTCAATCGATGACGACGTAAAGATCGTCGTTCTCCAAATCAAGGGCCGCCAGGTCCGTTTGGGCATTGAAGCGCCGCGTGATACCAAAATCCACCGCGAAGAAGTGTACCTCGCCATTCAAGAGCAAAACAAAGCTGCCGCCGAAAGCAAACCTGCTGAAGTCAAAAAAGTTGCTAAGGTCCTTCGCGCAAGTTAAGTTATTGCTAGGTCCATCCAGAAAAAAAGTGAACAAATTCAAGGAGCCTAGACCATGAACGTCGAAACTACGCGTTTCGGCAGTATAAAAGTGGCCGAAGAGGACATTCTCACGTTCCCAGAAGGAATGTTGGGTTTTTCGAAGGTTGAAAAATATGTCCTTGTGGAACGGGTGGATGACTCCCTGTTTCTGTGGCTGCAAGCAGTGAAGAAGCCAAGCATTGCGTTTCCTCTCTTGGAGCCGCAGATCTTCCAGAAGAATTACAAAGTCGAATTGGGCGATGAAGATCAGTCGATTCTCAAGCTAAAGGATCTCAAAGTCGCAAAAGTTTTTGCCATCGTTACGATCCCAAGTGATCCGACGAAGATGACGGCAAATCTTAAAGCGCCGATTGTGATCAACTTGAAGAATCGTTTGGCGAGACAGGTGATCTTGCACGAAGAAGATTATCCGATTCGTCAGAGCATCTTCGCGGACTTGCAACAATACTGCGCAGCTACGCACCGTACAATCTTCCCAGAAACGGAAGAAGTAACGTATCAAGCGATTCACCTGGCGGCAGAATTAGAGCGTCCGTTAGAGAAGTCGTTATAAGAACGCAGCTTAGAGAAGCAGCTTAGAAATTTTAAAAAAATATTATTAGAGCGGCTGACCTAGAGGTTAGCCGCTTTATTTCTTTCGTAGAGGCGCAAGACTTTCGCGACATAAGCGCGAGTCTCACGGAACGGTGGGATGCCCCCGTACTTTTTCACATTCGCGGGTCCGGCATTATAAGCGGCAAGTGCTAGATCATTTGATCCAAACTCAGTCAGCAATCTTCTGAAATACTCACAGCCACCCGTCGCATTACTTAAAATGTGAAACGGATTTGCTACGGGCAATGCGCCTGCAGTTTTGGGCATTAATTGCATCAGGCCTTCAGCGCCGGCAGGTGATTGCGCATGGGGATTGTAATTAGATTCGGCTTCGACGATGGCCAGGACCAATCGGGGATCCAGGTGCGTGCGAAGGGCGGCCCGGCGTACTTTGGCGACCAGTTCTTCGGACATCGATGCCTTGGCATCTACCGTCGGCAGATACAGGCAAAAAGCAGCAAGGATGAGTAGCCGTTTCATAAAGTCTATTCCTAGCCTAGAGACGTTTGAAAAACACGGATTTAACGTCGGTATCGGCTACAGGGAGTAGGACACGCCGTACGTGCCCATGAGGATATTGGCCTGGCCAAACAACCAGCGAATTTCGCCCCGGATGCTAGCGCCTAGCAAGGGGACTTCAAAGCTTAGACCGGGGCCAAAGAGAAACTGTCCGGTCTTAAGGTTCGCAGAATTAAAGCCACGATTTTGCGTCACTACTGCAGCCACCTGGCCGATACTGCCGTCTAGGTACATCGACAGGTAGTGCTCTCCAAAAGGAACCCGGTACTTCCAATCCATCTGCAAGAGCAGGTAGGAGAAGATACTGGCACCCAGTTCCACTCTGAAAGAGTCGGACAATCTAGCGCCTGCAAAACCACCAATATTCACGGTGCTTGCCGCATTATTCTTAGCAGCGAAGCGAGCCATCCCTAAGTTTACGCCGATATAAATCGGACCTTCTTGTAAGGCGGCCAATTCCTTAAAAAGTAACCGAGCTTTTTCTTCGCGAGTAAGTTCTTTCGCTGGTTCCTTTTTCGCGTCTGCTTCGGCTTGTTGTGTCGAGGGTAGGGGCTGAAAACGACCGATGTTGTACTGCTCCATCATCGTGTTAAACGCGCGGCGAAATTGCGTTTCAATCATCGCCTGCGTTACGGAGTTCGCAGATGTGATCGAGACAGGCTGCGTAGAAACAATGAATTGACCTTTGCGGTAGGCATCAAAGAGAAATACGGAAATACGTTGTTGCTCTAAATATAAAAAGCTGATGACTTCAGTGTCGTACTTTCGAAATGCTTTTTCTAATTCGACTTCAGAGAAACCTGCGAGTGAATCCTGAACCAGTGTTGCTTTAAAAGCTTTGGTGTCTTCGAACAAAGCGCCTAATGCTTCTTGAAGAGGGCCTGCGATATTTAATCCCGATGAATCCGTCGACGTGAAGATCGCTATCGGCCTGGCCGCAGCCGACATTTTTGTGGTTTCAGCATACGAAATACGGCCAGCAAGGACCGTAACCAACGCGATGCCGAAGCTAAAAAAACGTAATAATTTAGGGAGGGTCACGTAACAATTGTAACACGCGACCCACCCATTTGTTAGACGCCTAGCTTTCCAAGATGCTATCTAAACGCCCCGAAATCGCCTTCGGAGGAAGTTTTGAGATGTCCTTCGGTATCCCCATTATTTCCGCGGCACGCAGCTTTCCTTTTCTAAACTGTTGGCGGAGTGGGCCAAGAACGCTTGGCGATGCCACTAAGACAAACCTGCGGACGTCGGCCGCAAGGGACGATAGTTCTCCAATGATGTGACGATAGAAATCGCCGGTTAACAGACTGTTCTCTAGGGTTTTAAGAATTACCGGCGTACTGCCACGACCATTCTTCTCAAAGATATGAGCCGTGGAAGCATTGGCTACGATAACGTAACTGCGAGAGTTTCTTTTCTCCGGCATGAAGTGAGTACGCGTGATGTCGACACCATTCCGAGTTTTCCCGTTGAACATTATTCTGACCTCCATGTGATCTGCTTCTAAAATTCAGACGTACACGGCAAGCCTTTTCGTGACGAAAAAAAAAGGATGAGTTTGTAATTTGTGGGGAAGGTACTACGCGGCCATACGATCAGTACGGCTCTTCTTCTTGGAGAAGTAGTAGTTCGAGGCACGACGGTACGCGCTGGAGAGCGGTACACAGTTGAGTGCGATACCCACTGGCGCTTTGGAATATACTTTGCAGGTTTGAATCGCTTCCAACACGTCACGAGGACGTGTGACGTAGATACGAGCAACAATGACAATCAAATCAGCAAGACCGGCCCACTGGTGCGCCAGATTCGACGCGAAGAGGGGCGGAGTATCGATGAAGATCATGTCGAAGTTTTCGCGCAATCGCTTCAGCGTCTGTTCCATCGGTTTTAGCAAGTGAGGGAAGGAATTCGGATCGATACGCTGACCGCGCGGCATGAAAGACAATCCCGGTTCAGAAGTGCGCACAATTAGATCTGACATGTTTGTCGTTGTATCTGGAGTGGTCAATAGATGCTGTAGGCCCTGAGTTTGACCTTCTTGAATACCGAAAAACTCGTTTGGTCGATTGGTCAATAAGTCACCGTCGATGAGCAGGGTGCGTCGATTCGGTGCCTGAGAAGTCAGAGTGAGCGAATTAATAATCGTGCTCTTACCTTCGCGTGCGTGCGCGCTAGTAACGATAACAATTGGGCACTTCACATCTTTTGTTTCGCGCAGTAGCCGGTAGTTCATGATCTTCAGATACTCGATTGCGTACGACGGAATATCTTCGATGCGGCTAGCGCCTTGTTTGAAGTGCGGAACTTTTCCAATAACGGGGAGGTTCAATCGATTTACTTCGGCTTCGCTATCCAATCGAGGGAACAGAGCCATCAAGAGGATTAAGCTAAGCGCCAAGCAGAACACGCAAATCGATAAGCTACCGTAGAGATACTTGGTCAATAGCGGCGCAACAGGAACCATGCTGCGAGAAGGTTCGCGCAGACGATAGATTTCAGAATTTCCGGCAGATAGAGCAAGTTCAGTTTCTTGCTCCAGCTTGTATAGGTTGTTGAGCAAGCGGCGTTTGTGATCGAGTTCTGAACGCAGGCGCTTGTAATTTAGTTTTAGCTCAGAGTATTTCTTCTCTTTGACGTTTAGTTCTTCCATCTGCGCCGTGGTATTGCGCTTACGAATTTCTAAGGTGCGGTAGTCGACCTCGAGGTCGGCGAGTTTAGTGCGCAGATCTTTGGAATTCATTGGATTTGTAACGAAGGCCTTTACAACGGCTTCGTTTAACTTCGCTAGTCGCGAACCAGTGGAGCTAATCTCCGACTTGAGGGCAGCCATGCGTGCTTCTTTTGCAGGGTCTTCAGACTGCTCGGTAAGCTTCAAGCGGTACTGCAAATCAGATAATTGCGTCGTCAACGCTTCAATCGTCACAGTCAACTCAGTGTGCTCGCCACGTTTTGCTTGGGGGACTTTTAAGAGGAGCTCGCGAGTCGCGCGGTTAGTGGCGACTTTGTCTTGGATATCAGAAAGTGCGGCCTGCAGTTTGCGCCGGCCTTGGTCTTCGCTATCCAAGAGAAGGTAATCGAAGAAATCTGCGTTTTCCTTCTGCATTTCGCTGACACGGATTTCCGTATCAGCAATTTGGCGACTTACAGAAGCTAATTGTCGGCTTAAGAACTCGCGCTTCATCAGAGCATCGCGCTGACCAATCTCTGGGTAGTACTTCTCGATCGTATCCATGTACGCGAGACAGAGATCGTGGGCAGATTCTGCGTTTTCGGCACCGCAGGTAAGCGTAAAGGTATCGCTCTTCTCATCCCAGCTTAGATAAACGAGCGGGCGGAAGAACCCAGTGTTTTGAGCGACGCCCGCCGGGAAAAACTTTGCAAGATGCGCAGGCCGGCCATTGCGATCGTAGATGTCAGTCAAAGCAGTGCGGAAACGTTCCATCACTTCTTCGGAGGTGAGCAGCTGACTAACGTTCTGCTTTCGTACGTTCATCACGCGCGAAGAAGAACCCATGAAGCTTTGGTACATTCTACGTCGGGAATCGTCGATTAAAATGCTAGCAGAAGATCTGTATTCAGGAGTGGCGGAATAGTAGCGCTGAAGGGAATAGCCATAGATAAGCGCGATCTCGAGTACCAATAACCACCAGTGGGTTTTGATAAATCCCAGCGCTTTTAATAAAAGCTGGAATTCGTTGCTCGACTGTTGAAGCATTTAGATCGCCATCCTTTGGCTCTAGAAATTGATTCCGTATTTCTTTTCGGAATTTCCGGTAGTTGCACTTAGACTTTTCTGTAGCGCGCTGCGCGGGTTACAATCATCCAATGGAACCCCGCGACAAAAAGAACGAGAAGAAGATCCAAGGTGAGGTGGAAGTATCGCGATTTAAGGGCAGTGGGCCTGGCGGTCAAAACCGCAACAAGCGCGAAACTGGTATTCGTCTCAAGCACTTGCCAAGCGGCGTTACCGTGTCAGCGACTGAGCGTCGATCGCAGGCACAAAATTTACACGCTGCATATGAGCGACTGGAAAATCGACTTGAAAAACTATCGCACCGTCCCAAGCCGCGGAAGAAATCAAAGGTCAAAGCCGGCGCTAAGAGAAAGCGCTTAGACAACAAGCGTCTTCATTCCACCAAAAAGAAATCTCGCTCTCGGCATTTCTCCGACGATTGAGAAGGGATTTCGGTATAATTTATCTGTGGACCTCTTCCGCCCAATGATCGACGGACCTTACGCCCTATTACTCGTATTGCAGATCCTGATCGTATCAGGCCTGCTGCTTACACTAATTTGGCTGTTTATCTATCGTAGCCGCGACTTAGCCGCTGCCGCAGAGATGGACTTAGACGCACACAAGCCATCCCCTTCGACAAATACGACGACCGATGCGTCAGCCATTACACCCACAGCTCCAAGTCCCATTAGTTTGGTTATTCCTGCGACGAAGGATGAACCCATTGTCATCACTGGCGGCTCCGATCGCCTGATTGATCTTACGAACGCCACCATCGGAGAATTCTCCGAGGCTGTTCCCGCGATGGGCTTGCACGCTGTACCTGACAAGCCTTCCACCGCACCTGGCGAAGGCATCATGGCAATGCAGGCCAATCCACATTCCAAGTCCGCCAGCGATCATGTCGGGGGCGCTGCCGCTGCACCCACACAGAACTCCGAGCAAGCAGCCGTTGATCAGCACCTGCTGCAATCTGCGCGTGCGGAAACGGACGAACTGAAACACAAGATTGACTACCTAGAAGGCAAGTTACTGGAATACGAAATTGTCCAAGAAGAAATTGCGAGTTTGTCGTCGTTAAAGGTCGAAAACGAAAAGCTGCGCGAAGAACTGGTGCAGATGCAACGTTCTCGTCCCGCGCCCAAGCCAGCGCCCGATTCAACTCCGGCACCTGCTCCTGAAGCAGCACTCTTTGCCGACCAAGCCCGCGACACAACTATTTACGTTCCCGAAGCACAACGTCCACAAGAGACACTGGGCGAGGGCACTGAACCTTCCATTGCACTTGGCAGCGGCCCTTCGGTTGCGTCGGAATATCCGCCAGAGCCAAACAACAATGTGCTGCCGTTTGATCCAAGCCTCGCAAAGGCAAAGCAAACAGCCGAGGCCTTTCAAGATCCCGCCACTAATACTCAACTCGAGAAGATCCTCAGCAAACTCGAACAGCTCACTTCTAAGTAAATCACCGCCAATCTCGTCGCGCAGCGAGTTACCGTGTAGGACGACGTAGAGGAGGGAAGCCTTCTCAATTCAATTCGAGATTATTGGTCGGAGAGTTGCTGATCCATCTGCAGAATGTGCTGGATGCGATAGAGAAGTAAGTTTTCTTCGAGTCCATCAGACTGAAAAGGCGTCCAGCCTGCATAGAAGTCCCGAAACTTTTCTAGCCCCTTCACAATCCGCACTCTAGTGAGCGATCTATCGTCGGAAGCTTCGAGCTTCGCAAAATTAACTTTCACCGAATAACGAAAGCGTTCGGGCAATTCGATCGGTTCTATCGGCGAGAAAAGCAGATCGTTATAGGGCCCGTTGATAATTTCGGATTCAATTCGGCCCGTATCCTTATTGCTCATCTTCAACGGGTAGTCGTTCAAAGCTTTTAACGTCGCCAGCCAAACTTCGTCGTAACTGCCTGAATAAATGCGTGTGTGAAACGGCTCACTTTTCGGCGTGGAGGCACATCCGATTATTAGACCTGAAACAACCAACAAAGCAGCTAGTGTTCTATGCATAAGCGCAGATATGCCCCGGTTTTTGTCATTATAAAAGGTATAGGCCATTACTACAAACCGCTGTGGCGCTTTAGGTTTCGAGGAATTCAGAAGGCTATATTGCTAGTCTTTTAAGGTTGGTTAATCGGCTTGACCGACAGTAAGCGCTGCACCGCGGGCCTTAAATGGTCGGGGAATTTGCTGTCGGGAGCTAAGAGTATCTTCGCACCTTCCGCCACGGCGTCGAATTCCATTCCTCTGCCTGGCGGACGGTTTTTCGACCCGACGAGGGCTTCGTTTAGTCCATTAATTAGAATTGCATACTCGTATTCGCCACCAAGCCCTTTGGAAGCCAAGTCACAAGCGTAATCAATGGCGACCTTGCGGCTGAATTCCATATTGCTTTGCCCCGTCGTAAAGCCACTCTCCGTTAAAGTGTGATCTATTTTGAAATCATCAAAGATAGTCGGATCGGCACCCGAGTGAAAGACCTGGACGAGATGTTGGAGCGTTTGACGAGTTGCTTCGCGGTGGGCCGCCGGCCTAAGCGCTAGTTGATGCATTTGCTGCAATGAGACAGTTTCTGTAAACGTTCCCCAATTCGCTAATCTTTGGGAAGCAAAAATATCGACAATATCGCTTTGCTCACGAGGTGACGCCGCGTCAAAAAGTTCCAGTTGTTTGGACGGACTTGAGGCCCGTAGAAGTTGTTCGATATTTGCCAACCGAGCCGGCGAAAGCTTGGAAAAGGGGCATTGGTCACTGGGCCAGACAAAATTAGAAAAGACCAAAAATGCTAGAAGCCCCATTGGTAGTGACATTGCTAGATTTTACTATGGTTCGCGAGAAATGGCTGCCGATTGAGTTTCAAGGCCATAGAACATGCAAAATACCCCCAAATAAACCACCCAAAAACCCGCAAAAAAGTGCGTTCTAGCTACCCCTTTTTAACGGCGTAAATTCCTTTCCAACCTCTTCCAACAAACGAAACGCCGAAAAAAGAACCTGTCTATTGTACTTTTATTAGTTATAATTTTAGTTATCACCAATAAGAAACGACAATAGACGGTGATGGTTGGTTTAGACGCTCAAACGTAGTTTTAAGCACCTTTTTAGGAGCTTCATCATGAATCGCATCGTTAGCAGTTTAGTGTTCCGCGTCACAGTTTTCTTATCGGCATGGCTCGCAAAAAATGCGCACGAAAAATGGGAGCAGGTTGTCATAGCCCATTCAAAAATCGATACCCTCGGTGGCCCCCCTTCTTCAAAAGACGCGTATAAATCAAATAAAGAAAAAAGCTCGGAAACCCTTATCCAGCAAGGCTTTCCAGTCGACAACGTGCGGCAATTGCGAGAGGTCAGGATCCTTCCACAATGGGCGCGTGAAATTGAGCCGTTTTTGATGAATCAACTCTCTGACCATACGCGTCGAGCATATGAGACAGATCTCAAACAGTTCTTTTTGTTTTTAGAAGGCAAAATCGATGCGCAAAGTTTGGCAGGATTAAAAACCGATCACGTCATCGCGTACAGAAAAGCCATGGAAGAAGGCCGTTTATCAGGTCGTCCGATGGCAAAATCCACCATCAATCGAAAACTGGCCGTTATTAAGAGTTTTTTCAATTGGCTGAAGCTTAATCACATCGCAAGCGAGAATCCCGCGCAGTTGGTAAAAGGTTTTCCGCAATCACAGGAGTCGAATTTAAAGGGTCTATCGGATGAAGAGACCGCGCGCGTTTTGGATTTGCCGCGTCTGAATAGCAAATCGGGAGCTTTGCACTTTGCGATCTTACATGTGCTGTTTTATCTCGGACTTCGTAAAGGGGAGCTCATTGATTTGAAGATGGGCGACTTGGATTCGGAGCGCGGAGTGGATGTCATCAAGGTCCGTGGTAAAGGCCACCGTGTCCGCATCTTGCCGCTAACGGAGAAAGTAAAATACGCGCTCGAACATTACTTCTACGTCTGTCAGCGCGACAAACACGCTAAGGAATCGCCCCTGTTTATACCCACCAAAAACCCACGTTTTGGAGTGTTAGAAAAGGCCTTAAATCCCAATGCGATTACTTATCTCGTGAAGAAGTACGCCACTAAGAGCGGGATCTTGAAGCCAATCTCGCCGCACTCTTGCCGCGCGACTTGTATCTCGAATGCACTCGATAAGAAGGCCACGCACCGTTCGGTGCAGCACCTAGCCGGTTGGTCTACGCCTTTGATGATTCAACGCTACGACAAACGCCGTGAAGATCTGAAGAATTCAGCTGCATTCCTCGTCGATTACGGACTGCCAGAGGCCGAAGCCTCTAGTTAATCAATTCTCCTTCGGTCTATCGTCGCCATAACCTTTGACCTTCACATCAGCCGGCAAATCGCCACGAATGAGAAATTCATCCAGCTCGCCCTCTGCCAGGCTAGCGTCGTCCACGTTCCTATAGACGTAGGTGGGATAAGCCAGCGCCATCTCGCTATCAAACTGCAACCCGTACTTCACCGCTTGATTGGGATCCGGATTCTTGGCGTTTGCCGTCGTATTGTCCCAGCGATAGGTCACATACAGCTTATCTCCCCGCTGCAATTCTAACGGCGGATCCAATTGGTAGGTGTTCTGCCACTCATAATCCCACTTGGGGATGTGCAGGATCGTTTCCCGACGACCATCTTTGTACTCGATCACCGCCGTCGCATTCTCACCACGGTTATGCATATGTGGCCGCAGACTCACCAACCTCACCGGCGCAAAGAACGGCACGACAGAAGTTAGCTCCTGTTTTGCATTCGGCGGAATCTGGATTGCCGCCATTTGAGCAGCTGCGCGCGTGTAGACTTCTTTACGGTCGTTTCCGGTGGGGACTTCTTTGGCAAACCGCAACCCTATCGCTGAATTGTCGAACGTCGCTTTGCCATTCGGTGTGTAGTGGCACTCAAAAATTAGCTCAGCACCCTTCGGGAGATAGAATCCGTGTCCATCTGGGTAGGACCGGATCGTCATCATTGGATTGAAATTGCCGATCAAGTGAAGTCGACGATTCATCTTTTGGCCATAGAGCTTAAAAGTCCATTTCAACTCGTCCTTGGTAATACCGTATTTGCGTCGAGCGATCATCGCCGCAATATTAAAAGATGTTGGGTTATCGATGATTTCATCGCCCGATTGGTAAGGCTGAACGACAAATACGTTCACATGATGCACAACTTCCGGTGCAGAAGGCCGAACTTCCACAGCGGTGACCCACTTATCTTCTGGGAAATTCGTTTTCACTCGGAAGTGCTGATACGGCACGGTGCCAGATTCCGGAACCGCGTACCCCTCGATATCTGTAAAACTAGAATCGGGGCCGATTGATTCAATCACAGCGTCCGGCACACCCATGCGCCAACCGCGCGCAGTGGTTGGCCCTTTGTATTCCAATTTCCCCGCACCATGCGCAAAACCATCTTTCTTCCACTCCGACAGCGCTTGGATCTGCTGCACATCAAGGCTCATATTGTTTGAGAAGCTGCCGTAGCGATGGTCGGCCCTCCACGGCGGCATCAAGCGTTCGGTCACACGCTCTTCAACCGTATCAAACACACTCGTAATCTCGTCGTAGTTAGTGAGCGGAAAATACCCCGCGATTTCTCCCGGGCGATGGCAATACGTGCAATTGTTGTGAATCAAAGGACCGATATCACTGGTGAAATCGACCGGTCGACTCTTGATCTTAGTCTGAATCAGACATCCCTGTGGTAACGTAACTGAGTGAGGGATTGGCTTGTCGTCGATAAGCGCAGTCAAAACAGCCTTCAGAAACTCTGTCTTGGGCGCGCTTAAAGTTCCGTCCACTCGGTATTGATCGTCGATCCGGCCGCGATAAATCAGCTCCTGTTTAGCATCGAACACAAAAACCTCAGGCACGCGCTTCATCAACAGATGCTCACGCAAATCGCCTGAGTCAGAATAGGCTGGGAAACCAAGCTCGCGATCCTTTACAAAGGTTTCAATTTTCGCTGCGGTGTCATCGGCGCCGGGAAAAATCCCCACCACGCGAACACCCCTAGCGGCGTAATCTTTGGCAAAGGCATTGAGCCTGGGAACATACTTGCGTGTAAGCGGACAAAACGTATTCATCGCCGCAACCACCGTGATGACCGAAGTTGCGCTATCGAAGGACGCCCCCGAGACTGGCTTTCTATTTTCTAGAAGGGTGAAGAACTTTTTATGGTGGGCGCCCCATTCTTTCTTGGGCGCTGCCAGTGGAATTGCAAACGCTGAAACGCTCAACAGAATTAGCGTTGCCGAAATAACTCTCCGCATGTTTATGCCCCCATCGTTAACTTGGTCTTAACGAAATCGCGGGTGCAGAAAGTTTTGTCAAGAAGCTTTGACCTAGTTCGTCCGCTTGTATCGCAGATCGATGAAGTACTTTCTGGCCGCGCCAGGAAAGGGTTTTCCGCTACCAGTATTAAAATCGACTTGGAATACTAGACGCAGAGTTCCGTCTAATTGCGGCTGCGCAGTTGCGCTGATTTTCTCACCCGTAGTGCCGGTTACAGAATAAACATCGCCACGATGCTCGCCTCGTCGAAACGCATCGAAGACGAGCAAACCATTTTCGCTTGGGAAGAAATCAAGCGCGCCCTGTCTCTCACGAACCGTTGGCTTGTAGTAATTGCAATTGCTCATGGGTCTATCGCCCGCAGTCAGCGCTAATTTGACCGGCATACAAAATAGTACGTAGAGCACCTTTTGATCATCCTCGGGTGCCCACTCGCTTACCGATGAGAAACTATCACTCAAATCCATTTTGCCTGGCTGCTTTAGGAGGTGAGTCGTGATGGCGTTAGAATTGAATTCAGCTCCCCAGAGAGTGACTTCTGCGCCGGTCAGTTCGTATGTTCCCGAAACGCGCCACAAGTCGGTGGTGCCATCTCCACTCGCCGGCAGATTGCGGTCGGCAATTTTCACTTGTCCCTGATCGCCCAGAAGCGCCTGCAGAGTATTTTTGTCGCAGCTGGAGAGCAGCAATAGCGTCGATAGAGTCAGGAACCGCAAACAGATCTTCATCATAGGCTTACTGTTTTACTCCTCAGTCGGAGTTAGGCAAGCGCTGACAAATTCTCTGAAGAAAGCTTCCTGGTGGGTGTTCGGTTTGAGAATCTGTATAACCTTCTCTGTTAATAAAGGCCGCAAGTCTGTGCCATTTTCCTGAGCGAAGTCCGCCAGCATCTGACGCGCGCCCATAGTCAATACAGGATCCTGCGGCATAAAATCAGACGAGTACGTAAGCCAAATCGGCGGCACTGCACTGGCAAAAGTTCGCGCCAGAGAATTCAAACGCAAAGCGGTTGGCTCCTCGAAATAATTTACCAACGCGCGATGCGCAGCCAGCCAGCGAATGGCAGAAGCCAAGTCGGCATTATTGGTAATGCTGCGACCTTCGTGTTCCAAATTATTCATCGCCGCATTGGAATTTTCATAGCGACGTCGCTGAAATAGCAATGCTGGCATATTCATCGTCATCGACTGCACGCCATTGCGAATTCCCCAAAACAATTGGCGGATCTTTCCCGAAAGCAATTCTGTTTCGATGGAGCTAGCTTCTTTCATTAATTCTAAATTGAGAAACGCCCACACACCATAAACCGCACCACCCAAATTTCCCGGAACGGCCTGGGCGACAACGTGCGCCACCCCAAACGAAGCTCCTCCGCAAAGGACCACAAGTCCAGAAGCACCAATCCGCCGCACCCACCGATTTCTACCCCAACCATGTTTTTTGGAAACCCTGGCTACAGCCGTCCTTGCTGCCGCTGCAAGTGCATTCCCATCTAAATGACCGCTCGCAGATGCCCGTTCCCGCAGTTCTAGCTCCAGCATGTCGGATGTTTCTTGTACGACCGTTTCCACGGCGGGAGGCATCTGTTGGTGGACCCCCGAGCCACACGCACCATCTACGAGTACTTGGTCGGTGCCGGGCGACCCGCCAGCAGTGGCGAGGTTTCCGAGTCCAGAAAGCGAAAGGAGCGCCCCTACGAGGGCGAGAACCAAACGAGTTTGCAGCATGTGTCCGGTATAGTAGATGCGGCGCGTTGTGACTAGCTCTCCTTTGATATTTGGGCCCAAATCTCTTAAAAGAACGTCAATGCCCGAACTCTCTCCCCCATCCAGACTGGTCACCGTTTTAGGTGCCGGTGTTGCTGGCCTAACCACCGCCGTAGTCCTCCAAGAGGCGGGCTATCAGGTGAATGTCTATGCCCGCGAGTTCTCGCCCCATACGACGTCGGATCTGGCCGGAGCGATTTGGTATCCCAGTCACAACGCCCCTGTGGAGCGCACCAAAAACTGGGGCCTCTCGACGTTAAAAGAGTTGCTGCGGCTATACGAGGAAGAGGGCGCAGAAGTAACCGGCATTCGATTGGTGAAGGGTGTGCGCCACTTTTTCCGGCAAGTGGGGAATCCCTGGTGGCGCGAGAGCGTGCCGCAGTTTCGAATTTTGCCGGAGTCGGAGCGCGCAGAACGCGCCCGCACTTCGTATGAGTACACCGTTCCGCTGATGGATATGCCCCACTACTTGGGTAGCTACCTAAGCAATCGCTTTCTCAAAGCCGGCGGCACTCTCACTGAAAAAACTTTCTCCACTTGGGAAGACGCCCTGGAAGCTTCGGAAGCAACGCTTGTGAATTGCACGGGCCTTGGATCGTTTGAGCTACTGCAAGACAAGGCGCTGTACCCAGTGCGCGGACAAGTCCTCCAATCAAAGTCCGTTCAGGTCGACGAGTTTGTGCTTTCAGCGGATCATCCCGAAGGCAGCATCTACGTTCTCCCTCGTCGAAACGGCGTGATCCTCGGTGGCGGATCGCGTAGCGGAGTTTGGGACAAGCAGATCGATCCAGTCCACGCCGAACGCACCCGTCGCTTGGCTGCGATGTTGTCGACAAAAACCGGCGAAACCGACGATTGGGAAATGAAAGTAGGATTGCGTCCAGGGCGAAAACAAATTCGCTGCGAACGAGACGACTCCGCCGGAAAAACCATCGTGCACAATTACGGGCACACAGGTGCTGGCGTTACTCTCTCGTGGGGCTGCGCACGCGAAGTGCTTAGCCTCCTGTCGGAGTCGCAGTTACATTAGGATTTCGGGCGAATAAAAAAAACTTCACCAGAATCGCCGATACCACACCCATCGCTCCGATTTCGGCAGCCGCAATAGGATGATTGAATGTCCACTGTACGGCCGAAGGTACCCAGCTGCCGAGCAATCCGAAGACGATATAAGCGTCGACAAAATTTAGTCCCAAGCGGTACGCCCACTCCAAACTAAATCCTACGGCAACGCTTCGGCGCACTTTACTTCGTTCAGCCGCTAGAGTTTTTGCTTCTGCTTTTAAGAGGCCAGCTTCCGAACGGCCCATAATCTCACGGTAAGTAGCGCCAAAGTCGGAATTCCATGTCGAATAGGCCTGCCGTTCATTGGACCACTCATTGTAAAGCTGCGAAATATTCTTGCCACGAGCGGATACAGCACGCTTCACGAACGACCACGTGGAATTGACCAGCGGCTTCTGAATGACCTGACTTTCCTCGAGCAAGGATAAAAGCTCGTTGTCGATTTGCGCCAATTTCCCGTCGATAACTGCGGTTTCACGATCGGCAATTTCACGTTTGAGTTTCTGATAGCGGGTGAGATAGCGCAAATTAAACATGTAATCGACGACGCTCCAGCGAGTTGCCAGGTAGCTGCCAAAGATTCCCATCGAAACGATGCTGACTGCGGCAATCAACGCCGGCGTCTGTTGCGCAAACGCAGCGCCCCCACCTTGAGGCGAGAATAGCTCTCCCATCACTTTCATGATGCTGATGACAGCTACTTCCAGTGGCCAAAGTGCCAAGAAGCCCGCAAAGCGTTTCTTGAATTCAGGAACAAAGCCATCGACACCCGCCAGGAGTGCAGGGATTTGCGAATTAAGTTCGCTCACCGTTTGAGGATCGGGAAGCCCAAGATCCGGCGTGGTGTTTTCAGCACCCTTCGCGCCCTGCCAAGTCATCATGGCAAAGGTATTCACCAAGATAGGGATAAGAACGCTGGCCAGAATGGGAACCAGGCCTTCACCGCTCATTACCTTTTCACCGTACTGAGAGCCGAAAGCAGCCAATTGAAAGGCTAATGCCAATGCGAGGTTCTTCACGAGATTGGCTCTGGCATCGGTGTAGCGAGTACTTTCGCCGACGTCTGTGCGAAACAGCGGCTTAGCCAGAAGGGTTTCGGTGGTGAGGGTGGAACGCAATTCCTCTACCATATTGGTCGCAAAACTTTTTGCATGAGGGTTTGCGGCTGCGAGTTCACTGCGCAATCCGATTTCCAAAGGCACGGCGACAGAAGCTAGGCCTTCAAGCATTTTGCCAATAATCGGGCATTCAGCGGCATTTTTATCGGCGCACTGTTCGCCAACTTGTTCGGCTTGATCAATCCAGGTTTTAACGGTGGCGTGCAGTTGTGCGATTCTTGCATCTGAGCGATCCATCGCATCTAAAACACGAGCCCGCACATGTGCTGGCGCTTCAGCCAAAATTCCTTCACGGCAATTGGCGACGGGCGCTGGAAGAGCTGCCGGTCCTGGGAGCGCGGAGACACTCGAAGACGATTCGCCTGCGCCCGCCAGCGCATGGCTAGAAAAAATCTGCGGTGGAAAAACTAACACCAATGCCAAAAGAGTGCGTAGCAGCATCCCAGATCTCCAACTATTCTTTTGTTATTTCCCCCGAACGTCTTTTTGAATATCTACAAAGGCGGAGCTTGTCTACGCAAAGCGTTGATTTAACAAGCCCAACAGTGGGATACCTCAATCATGCGACAGAATAGAAAAACACAACGAGTCCTTTTTATATGCGTTGCCAACTCCGCGCGGAGCCAAATGGCAGAAGGCTTGGCTCGGCATCTCTTGCGAGACCAGTTAGAGGTGCAAAGTGCGGGCAGCCGGGCCACGGTTGTGAATCCCCTCGCCATCGAAGCCATGGCGGAAATCGGAATCGATATTCGTCATCACAGAAGCCGCTCCGTCACCGAAGTCGATACTTCGAAGCTGGATCTGATTATTTCTCTGTGCGCAGAAGAGGTCTGTCCGCTTGTTCCGGCCGCGGTGAAAAAACTTCATTGGCCCGTGGAAGATCCAGCATCGATGCCGGAGCATGGTCGGAAAGAAGCATTTCGCCGCGTACGTGATCAGCTAAAAGATCGCATCTTAGACTATTGGGACAAGCAGTAGCTTCCCAGCGAGTAATGTCTGATTCCTCCAGCGTATTCCCTAGAATACGCCCAGGGCTGTACACATCGCTCAAGAACTCGACGCTTTTACCTTCGCAAAAACAGAGACTTACCCTGTATTCTCAAAACGGTCCTTTTTTCGATCGCCACCCGCATCGGTTGAAGACAACGCGTGCACAGATTTCATGCGCCCGAATGGGATCAGGCCAAGAAACCCAAACCTGGTCCCTCGTTTGCAAATTTAGACATCTGAGATTTGCATCAGTACCGTTCGGGGGAACAGGTTATGAAGCGCACCTTGATTTTCTTCAGTCCATGGATCTTCGCACTCTTTATTGGTTGTGGAGGAGATGATTCTCCGCCGCCTAAGACGGCGAATGCCGATGCCGAGAGTTTAAAAAATCTCGAGTGCATTTCTAAATTAGCCCAACAAATTTGCTGCAACGAACAGACTGCCGCCGCAGCGACTTACGAACAATGGTGCGCAACGGCCGTACAACCTTCGCCAGTTGGCGGAAGTTACACTCTGCCAACGCCACCACAGCCCAAGACACCTGTGGCGCAAACGCCCGCGCAAATTCCTGGCTGCCAACCTTCCACGCAGCCACTGACTTGCCAGCAAGCGATTTCAAATTTTGAGCTTCAATATTCGACGACCTACGCCAAGGACAAGAATTCTGAGACAGAAAAATGGAAAGAGAATCAGGGCAAAGCCGTGATTACCTGTGTTGGTAACAACATGGGAATCAGCACGCCTGAAGAATTCTATTCTAATCCGACGGCGCAGTGCCAAGCCGCGCAGACGTATCAGAACTTTGCTTCCCAAGCGCCCGCTACGATCACGGGCGCAGTTCCGGCCGGGGTCGTACCTCAAACGCCAAGTGCGGCCTCGGCCAACACTGCTTCTACAATTGAAACGATAACAGCGAGCGCAGGCACCACAGCTTCCGGAGCTCCGGCGCCCATCACAACGGAGTTGCCAACAGGGAATGGGTTTACTGGCAGCACGAGTGTGCCGCGCGGAATGACTGCAAGCCAAGTGCAGTCCCTAACAGCTAATTCGATTCCTAAGGAATATTGGAGTGAGATTGCTTGGTAAGGCTACGGCAACTTTGGCAGCAAATGTGTATTGCATGCATCGAACAAGGCCTGGTTGCGGTCGGAGAGCTTCACTTCATAAGCCAGTTCACTCCGGCGAACTTCTAATTGCGGCAACACCAGCGCTTCTAACTCACTTCTTAAAGCACCCGTGATCTCAATCGGTGCCGTCATAAAGTTACTCAGCTTCACTAACGCTTTTTTAGAAAGCCGCACGCCTTCTGGCCATGCCCTCACTGCAAGACTCATTGCGAAGCCATCTCTCGCGGCGGCCGCGTCTAATAGTGCTTTCTCTGCTGGACGATCATCGACGACGGTCCAGGTGACTTCAGGGGAAGGAAGGGGTTGCGCAGTTTGTTCAACTGATACCGGCGCTGGAGCTTTAGGTGCGTAGCTGGCTGTTGGTAGCGGAGTCCCCACAATTTGCTGGGCAAGTTGTTTTACTTCTGCTCGCACTTGTTCAAGTTCTTCGGTGAATTCGGCCTTCTCACTGTAAACTTCCGATGGCAGCGAGAGAAGAATATGTCCTTCAATTCGCTTTGCCGTCTGCAAAAAACCGAATTTCAACGCTAGTCTTGCCGCACGTAGGTGGAGCAAGAGCATTTCATAGGCGGCTGCTTTCTCATCTTTTTCATACCGTGAACCGAATCTAAAAACTTCGTGAGTGCCGGCCAGTTTGCCACCCGTCTCTAAAAACAGTCGGAAATTTTGATAGGCGGCCAATCGCTTCGCATCTGCCTCTATTAATGCTTCAAACCACGTCAAAGCTTGGTCGAGAAAGACATTGTAGATTTCAACGCAAGTACACTGGTTCTGCGGCGTTTGAAATTCAAACCGCTCGCCATTGGAAACGCTTAACATTTCGAGCGCTGCTTCTATGGTGAAGGGAAATTTACTCAAACGACTCATGTGTTCGGGGTGGTGGTTCTGCAATGCATACATCACCGCCAACGTGACTTCCCGATCCCGATGAATTTGAGGCTCGAATAAGACCTTGTACTGCACCGCAGGCAGGTTTGGATCCTGCGCCATTCTCAAGATCATTTTTTTTTTGCTGCTACTGCGCACTCGCGGGTGAATCAGCGCGCTTACTAAAGTCTCAGGCAAATTATTGTAAAAAATGCGGTCGTACGTGAACTCAATGGAGCCATTCCTGATTTCAAGCGCCCAGGCGGGGGAGGCCGTAAAAGCCAATAGGAAAGCGGCGGCCAAAAGCGAGTTCAGTTTCATAGATGGGGAGGGTATGCCACAGACCGCTAGGGGGATCAAGAAGTGGCATCTTGGACCCGGAGGAGCGATCCGAAAGTGAACTATTTAACGTCGTTTACACGCAGAAGGTGAACGCCCTTGATTGCAGGCGAGAGTAGACAGAGTCGTAGGTAATGGGCCAGGGGAACATCTTTGGCGCGGGCACCGCTCCGGCTAACGTGGCGAAAGAAGGTGCCTTCTTTCTTTTGAATCACAAATCCCTGGTGCGAAATATTCATCGCGGATCCCGGTACCGAGAATCCTGGTCGCACAATATTCAATACAGTTGCGTTCGGAATCGCAGTTAGGAAAACGGGATTTACCTCTACGTCCTGGATCAAATAGCGAAGTCGTTTATCAATCAGCTCGTCGTGGATCTTTTTCTCAAGTGGACTGGTCTCGCCTTGAGGTGCGCGCTCTTCCTCTGTGCGCAAACGATTCGCCAATTCGGATTCCTCGGCTTTGCGGCGAGCAACTTCTTCGGGCGCCACTTCCTTGCGGGTAATGATCTTTTCTAAAACAATATAGGGCACTGCGGGCGTAACAGGTGCAAACTTGGCGCCGGCCGCATGTAATTCTACGAGACGCTGTTCACGTTCCACATCTGAAATGCCTTCCACGCGAATGGTAGAAAGTGGCAATTTCTCAAACCACTGCTTCTTGGTGATTTTTGCCGATGCAGTTGCCGTGGCCCAAGGTTTTCCTACCTCAGTAGTAATGTCGGTAAGCAACCCTGACTGCGTATTTTGCGAAACCCAATCGACGCAGGGAAAGTGATTGCGCTCTACAAACGAAACTTTGCCGCCGCGGTACCGAATGCGCACCAGGCGTTTTTCGAACTCACTCGCCTTTTTTGCCGTCGCTAAAGCCAAAACTGTTTCCACATACGTCGTGCAATCAAAAGCATCAAAGCGGAAGAGCGGGCCCTGATCGAAACGAGAGCCGGCACCATCGCCCAGTGGCGCGTCGACATAGGGCAAGCCATAAAAGGCCATGCCGGCGGAATCGATCCGCTCCTCGAGTGTGCTTCCTTTGACGCGTGCAAAGAGACTATCGAGGTCTGAGGCCAAGCAGGAAGAAGAGACGTAGGCCAGAATGGTCACAATTACCGCGATTTGGGCCCTGATCCGCATCCTTTCTGATCGGAGATTTCGACGACTAACTTGAAGTTAACGCGGGGCGTGAGAAGGGCTCAGGCCCCGCGCTATCGATGCTTAGAAAATAGTTCCGCTTAGCCACAAGTTGATCGAAGCGGTCTGCGTCCAAGAGGGCGGGTTGTCGGTTTTGAGTTGTGCGCGCCGCAAACTATCGTCGAGCGGAGTACTGGTGAGTAGATAAGTATAAATGTTGAATTTGGGGCTCAACGCATAAGTGACGCCTACTTCCATCGGCATAAAGTTCCGTCTTCCGGATTCCCAGCCAATGTTTTTTCGATACTCAACTGTCGTTCCCAGCCGGAAGCCAATTTTTTCGTTCAAGGCATAGTTCACAGATGGATTGATGTAGATCGAGTACTCAGGCTTGTTTCGCGTCCCACCATTAGCCACGTCCTGAATCGCGACGGCCTCGCGGTCGCTGTACAACCACATACGCGGTGCTAAGAGCGCGAAGAGAGACCAATCACTTCCTTTGGGTGCATAGTTAAACGTGGCAAACATCCCCGGATTAACCAGGAGTTTGCGCTCCGAGGGAATTTGACCCAGGATCGCTCGGATAGGCACATCGGAGTTTACAGCTCCGGACAAAGACCAATCCTCGCCCTTTAGAAGCGTACCGCTGATTCCAAAGCGTTGTCCCTGGTGTCGAAACTCCCATTGGTTCGTAACGACCAACTGGTTACGGAACTGAACGTCCAAAGCAAAGCGCTCGCTAAACTTCCACTTAACCGATACCAAGTTGAAAAAATTGAGCCCCGTATCAGAGGGCGCGCCAGTCATGCCCGGCGGCAGATCGAGCGGCAGACCCAGGCCAGGCCCGTAGAAGAAGCTGTTGTAGTTCATTCCAAAATTTCGCTCGACCCAGTTTTTCTCGGGTGGCTTCTCCATTTCGGAAGTGCTTTCAGTGCTCGGTAAAGCGCTGCTACTTGCCAGCAGGCCCGCAAGTAAAATCACAGCCTGAATTCTAGTATTGAGGCATCGCCAAAGTCTCATCTGCATTTTTCCCCCTGGTTTTTGTTCCCACCAGAAGAAATAGCAATTTGGATGCCAGCTCAGCGGGCGTAGGAGCGGCGAAAAGCATGTAAAGAATTCTCGCTAAATTTCCAGCTGGGGCCACATGGGGTCCATCCTCTGTGCGCAAGCGTAGCTACCGGCTTGGCCGCCATCTGGTTCTCAAACAAGTAAAAATTAGCTAAGGCTTTACGCCGATAAAGCTGCTGAGTTCGCCTACGGAAGGGTCATTCCCTCGATAGACTAGGTTTTCTGGAAAAAGCCGGCGAAGGTACTTCGCTTTGATTTCCACGAAGCCGGCGGCGAGGCCGCATTGCTCGAGTACTTTGGGTTCCAGCAGGTGAAAGAAGGTTGGGTATTTGAGTAAGTATTCCTCTAGGTTTGGCAGAAAAGGTCTCATCTCCGGAACCCGTACGTCTGGTATCCAACCCGGAAACGAGTCCTTCAGAAAGTCTCTTCTGTGCAGATAAGTGCTCTCGTATCCGGGGTATAAATTCGCGTAAGGACTAATCGCCGTGAGATACAAACGGCCACCCGAGGGCAGGAGATCAAACGCCCAGTTCATAAATTGCTGTAGCTTCTCCGGATCCAGATACATCGCTACGGAGAACATCCCGATATCAGTAATAGCGAAGGTCTGAAATTCGGAAGCTAACGTGGCACGCGTTTCCAAATCATCGGCTGCAATAGGAAATTCCGCTCTGAGGGTTTGGTACTGCGAAGAGTGAACCTGCGCTTTCGAGAGTCTGCTTTCCGCTATGTCTACGTGAACGCGCTCCATGTCGATGCCAAAATAAAAGGCACCTGGGCTATTCGTCTTCCGGTCCGGCTTCACGATTTCGAGCGCTAAATCGCCGTAGGCCATGCCGATCTCCAAAACCATGGGCTGGCGTTGAAACCCTCCACCGGAGGCAATTCTTAATGGGGCTCTCTCTTTAGCGCGAGCTACAAATTTCAGCTGCGTTTCATTGAATTTGGTGTCGGCGAAGCCTCGCTTGTTGTAAGCGGGGCGGCGGCCATTCTTATCCTTAGGGGGCAGCTTCAGTAGTTTTTGGCAGGGCTCCATGCGGAGCTCCATGCCGCCAAAAGGCATCGCCGGATGCTCTCCAGCGTAACCGAAGCAGGTCACCATCAGGTGGATAAACAGTATGGCCGAAGCTCTTTGCACTTAAACCTTCTTAAATAATTAACGCGGCGTTTCCATGTTAAAGATCTGTAGGGTATAGAGCCCTCCGACGGAGAGATCAAGGGTCTGAGATTATGTATGAGCTTGGTTACAAATGGTGGAGCCGCCCGTTGCGTCTGGTTTTCCGGCTGGCAACCTTTCCTTTCCGTTTGCGGATAGTGCACAAGCGGTCCTTCCAAGGCCTTGCGCTAGCGGAGTTTTCTTTCCGCAGCACGGTCGAAAATGCCGTGGAAGGGATAATTCGCACCTCCGGCGATAAGCGCTTCATTTTTTCCAATCCCGCGTTTGCCCGCATGCTTGGATACAATTCTCCAGAGGATTTGCTTTCTTCGATCAAAGACGTCTCCCGCCAGGTTTACGTTAAACCAGAGGTGCGCAAAGATTTTTTGGAGCGTCTCCAGCGCGATGGACAGGCCCGATGCGAGTACGAAGCCTGGAAAAAAGATGGCACAACAACCTGGCTCCACGTCAGTTCGCGCGTGGTAAGAGATAAGAAAGGAAACTTTCTCTACTACGAGAGCATCGCGGAAGATGTGTCCGAGCGCCGAAACCGTGAAATCGAGTTAGCCAAGGCTGTCGAAGCGCTGGCGCGTTCAAACGCAGAACTCGAGCGTTTTGCTTTTGTCGTGGCGCACGATCTGAATGAGCCCCTAAGGACCATCCGCACCTATGGTGGGTTATTGGCGAAGATAAGTAATGACTCCCTAGGGGAATCCGCAAAAGAAGCTATCGCGTTCATGACCGAAGCAACTGGTCGCATGAAGACATTGATTGACGACATCCTCGCCTTTTCTCAAGTGGACTTTCGTCCGTCACTGCCGCAGCCAGTGGATGTCAATAAAGTCATGGCCAACGTATTGGCCAATTTGGAAGTCGCTGCCAAAGAGGCAGGAGCGGAATTCTCGATTGGAAATTTACCTGCGGTCAAAACGCACGACGCAAAAATGGAGCGCCTGTTTCAAAATCTGGTCAGCAACGCGATGAAATTTAGGAGAGCAGTACCGCTTCATATTTCGATCGATGCCGTCGGCGAAGGTTCCTTCTGGAAATTTGCGGTTCGCGACAATGGAATTGGATTTGACCCGAAATACTCTGAAAAGATTTTCGAGTTTTTTGTTCAGTTGGATCGTCGGCGCTACGCTGGTTCGGGCATGGGTCTGGCAATGTGTCGGCGCATTGTGGAATTTTACGGCGGCAGAATATGGGCGGAGTCGAAACCCGGTTGCGGAACTACATTTTATTTCACTCTGCCCAAATGCCACGCCACCAATCAAAGAGACTGGATAAAACTAACAGCTGTGACCGAAAAGATGTTGGCTAATCCTCAATTCCATCGCCTTAAAGCGAAATCCGAGGAACGAAGTTAGGATTCTTTGGTAGCCTGCGTGCTTGGACACACGATTTCTAGAGTTGGATATTCACGATAGCAAAGGCCTCAATTTCGGGCAGGTGAAGAATCCAGCCCGCACCCTCGCGGTATTCTATATTTCTATCTTCTAACTGCTTCTCGACCAGTCGGGAGCTGGTCGGGTCGAGAACGAGCATTTTCGCAGACTGAAAAACCATATCGGGCGACTCGGTGATGTGAATTGTCGCTCTGGCGATTGCGGTCGCGGCAGGATGGGGAGCTTGGGTTGGCGCGCTATATTCTAAAGCCTCATTTTTGAAGCCAAGCCACTGGGTATCGAAATGATTGATTTGGACCCAATCGAACGCGTTGGATATGACGACAGAATAACTTTTTGCTCGCCGGTGATGGGTTGCAATCGCTTTAGCTGGCAGGTTAAAGACACGGATGGCACTTTTGCGTTGGAAACGGTCAAAAGAATCAGCGCCGCTCTTTGGATCTTCTATATCAGATAGGCTAAAGACGGATTTGCCCTCGGCCTTAAACGCATTGATAAGTGAAATCTGCTTTGCATTCAAGAACGGCTCATCGGGAATTATCAAAGAGTGGTATTGGAAAAGAAGAGGTTTGGAGGCGAGCACTTCGTCGGTGACAATGCCTACGCCGACACCTCTCTGGCTTAGTTGCTCAAATGTACGAACAGCTGGCGCAATGAGGTTGTGCCAGATGTTCTTAAGACTTGGTCCCGCGATTGCTTGGCTCTCATAACTAAATAAAATCCCAATATCGTGGACCGGTTTGTGAAAAGAGAGGGCGCTGGCCGCTGTTTTTCCGTTTTCCAGCATCGTCGAAATAGAAGCAGTGTTCGCATCGGGCTTTAAGTTTGATAGCAAAAACTTTTCTCTGACAATATCTATGTTGGCAATGCCGCCAGCAGCCAGCACTCCGCCTACTAGAGCGTTCATATGCGACTGATTGGGGGTGCCGGATATCCACACATGCGGGGGTTGCCCTCCGCCAATGGAATCCCGTGCCAGCGCTAATCCGAAATTCAACCGGGCAGCAACCGATACGCCTTCTGAGATGGCAATCGGTTGGACAACGCTCTGATTTGCGAGTCCGTGAGTAAAGGAAAAGGGTTCCATTTTAATTGAGTCGGCAACCAACCCGATATTGGATTTAAAACGAGGAGTGTAAAGCGTAGAAAGATAAGGCGCGCTAATGACGAATCGAACGTCCGGAAAGCGAGATTGCACAGCAGATTTTATAACTCTAAAGCTTTCCACGATTTCATCGTTCGTAAATTCCATGAATCGTCGGACCGTTTTATTTTCAAGATTCAGATTTGAGGGCAAGTCCAACTTAGTGACCGCTCTGAATCGATTGGTAATCCGCTGAGTGATGCAACCATTCGGGGGATAGTGGGTTTCGTCAAAGTAGAAAGCTTTATAACCTTTGCCGGCTGCCACTAACAAATCCGCAATGATACGATTTCTGCGCGCTGGATCGTTGAGATCAAGATAAATCCCTCGCTTGCCAACGACGTATTTCACCTTGTCGATAGTCTGCGTTGAGTCCCCAGTGTCAAAAGCTGGCCGGCACCAAAGGCTTCGTTCGGTTTCGCGAATGTCAGAGGGTAAGTAGTAATATCCAATCAATTGGAAAGGAGAGTTTGGAGTACTAATACGTTCCGCATCTTTGGCAAAGAAAGCAGCGATATCTGTTGTTGAGAAAGCAGGTCCAAGTTTATCCGCGACGGCGGCATAATGTTTGTTGAGTAAATCTGGCCTGATCGGAGTGGACTGCCGCTTATATGCGTCTCGTTGTTGCCAGAACCGATTCCAAAATGGCGGCTCGTCGCTAAACTTGATTGCTCGCACCATCACAGAAGTACCGAGCTGCTTGGCCACTTCTTGTGCGCCGGAATAGCCAGCGTCATTCAGGTCGTAGCTTGCAAAAGTCGAATTGTTTGGAACTAATCGGGTATGGAGGTGAATCCGAGTTCTATCGAACCAGGGATTTGCTCCGACGGGTGCGGATTCACATTGGCCGGAAGTGGCAAAAGTGAAGGCCAAAAGTAGCGTGGGTATTCTAAGAACTTGCAGAAATGGGAACATTATCCAACTCTCCGAGCAAACGTGCGCAATAGTAACTTCGTTTCAGGGTATCAAGAAATTGTGAAGGAAATGTGTTTAAGCGGCTAGTGCGATTTCCCAGCTAATCGCCGATCGAGATGAGAGCTCCGCTTCGAGACGAGGTTTGCTCATAGTTCTTGAAGGGCTATCAGATTTTCGATTACTTTCCCATGCATGAAGAAGCAATACGGACCGTTTAACGCCCGCGACGCCGCCAATATCGAGAAGCTGCTCACAGCAGCTGACGCTGAATATACGCGCACGGTGGACGAAGACCTATTTCGTCAGCAGAACGAAAAGTTCCAGCAAGTCGATCCGCTCTTAGGCGGCGTGAAAGAAGATTTTGCCTGCGTGTATTTTGATATCGGAGATAGCGATATTCTGCGACTGCGCGATGAGATTGGTGCTTACGGAATTGATCCGAGTAATTTTGTCGCGGAAAAAGCCCCAGTGGATTTTGATCACTCAGCTCATTACTGCCCCAAGTGCGACTACGAAAAAGACGGCCCGGGGCTGTGTCCGAAGCACCAAGAAAAACTTCTAAGCGATGACGAGTGGTTGAAACTGAAAAACACAAAGACCGAAGGGGATAGTAAGGGCAGTTTAATTCTCATCGTGGTCATCGCCGCTTTGGCAATTTTCTTTTTATTCAAATAGAACTGCTATCGGCTTAACTCAAACCGGAAGGTGAATCGCTTATATAGATGCTAGATATCATCTTTATCTAGTTTAACAATTTATGAGACTCTCTTAAAATCGGCTCTTACTGGATATTATTGGATAGGCACTTTGGCCTATAGAAAGAAAAGGGTTGGGATGATTCACGTAGAATTAAAGGATGTATATCGGAAAGAATATACGTTTTTGTGGTTATTACTCTCCTTCAAAGCAGGTCTTCTAAATGCTGCAGGCTTTCTTATTGCGGGGAGTTATGTTTCGCACATCACGGGGTTTGGAACTCAGATAGGTCTCGCCTTGGGCCACCATGAGTACACGTTCGGGGCCGAGCTGCTGGTCATTCCGATTGCATTCATCGGCGGCGCACTTTTCACGTCAATGGTACTAGATGTCAATTACTCGAAGGACAGAGTGCCGCAGTATCCTGTTGTTCAACTTACGATTACTTTCTTAATCGGCCTCATTTCCATTGGCTTTGCCACTGGGTTTTTCCAACCTGATGTAGTCGCTGGACACACCGAGAGCTCAGTGATCCTCATCGGTCTTCTGTGTCTCGTATGCGGAATTAAAAACGCTTTAACCACTTGGGCCAGCCACGGAAAAATTCGTACGACGCATATCACGGGGCTTTCGACCGATATTGGTTTGCATTTGCCAAAAATATTTCGTTCGTCCGGATCGAGTTCGCGTTACCCAGAATCTAAAACCGTGACCTATGTCAGATTAGCAACTCTGGCCAGTTTTTCTGTCGGGTCGTGTATTGCGGCTATGTTGATACCGACCGCTGGCTACGGAATCTTCTACATTTCCTTTTTCATCTCAGCGCTTCTTTCCGTTATTTCGGTCGTTCATCGCCGAAAAACAGTTTCGGCAACACAGCAAACCAGACATGGAGGACTCTATGCGAACGTTAACTAAGGAACTGCAACAGAAGATCACCCCAAACGACGCTATTGAGCTTTTAAAGCAAGGCAATAGGCGCTTCGTGAATAATCTGAAAGTGAATCGAAACTTGCTGCAGCAGGTGAATGACACGACGGACGGGCAACATCCTTTCGCGGTAATCATTAGCTGCATGGACTCTCGTACATCCGCAGAGCTTGTTTTCGACCAAGGCTTAGGAGATGTCTTCAGCATTCGCATTGCTGGAAACGTAATCAATGAAGATATTCTAGGGAGCACGGAGTTTGGCTGCAAAGTGGTAGGAGCAAAAGTAGTGCTCGTGCTGGGGCACTCTTCCTGCGGAGCCATTAAGGGGGCGGTTGATAATGTGGACCTTGGCCACCTGCATTTTATTACTAGCAAGGTTCAGCGCTGTATTCCCGCTGCAAAGAAAATGCTCGAATCGAACACCGATGAAACTCTAATTAGCGCGGTTACCAAAGAGAACGTGCTCCTTGGTGTTCAGGATTTGCGTACCAGATCATCAATTATTGCTGATATGGAACGCAAAAAAGAAATTCGACTCGTCGGTGGAGTTTACGACGTGGGAACGGGGATCGTAACGTTTTTCGAGGTCTAAGGAAAAGCGGTGAAAATTACTTCACTTCGTTCACCCGCATCAGGTGGACTCCTTCGCACCAAAAAAGGGCCGGCATTCGCACTCTCGCGATTGCCGGCCCTTTTTTTTGAAAACTAACTAATTACGGACAGTCGCCCGGATTCACGTTGTAAAGGCATTTGCTGCCAACGAGAGGAGCGCCAGTGTCTGCCATCAAAGTTGCAGCAGCAACGATTTCGTTGCTCCCGTTCCGACCGACGAACTGCGTGCAAATTCTCTTGTTAGCAAGAGTCTTTCCGGTGCCCGGATAAGAAACCACGGTGCCGACAGTATCGAATGTCCAGCCAGTCGTATCCGATGGATCAAAGTTTGGGCAGCCAGAACCAATGGCCACTACCTGGTGGTAATATCCAGTGGTCGTTCCGCCAGGCATCGTGATTCCCGAAATTTCATACGCTGCCGAAGGAATCGTGTACTGATTGCAAGCTGTCGTATTGGGGATGGTGGCGGAATCGCTAGCGATACATGCCGTATTGATCGCGGTGAATCCGACGTTGCCCGAAGACGGCACAACGTCAGTATCGGAAAGCTCTCCATAACTGATTGGGCGTGTGACGGTCGCAAAGGTCACAGCCGAATTGGAGCCGACATTTACCATCAACGCTCGGTTGGAAGAGCCGCGAGCTGTGGAAGCCTGAAAAGTAGAGCCTCCCTTTAGCGATGACATCGGACTGTAAATCGTGCGTCCCCGCGGTGCTTCCGCATGGAGGTTTGACGCTCCAGCAACTAACAATAGGGAAAAAATGGCCAAGCGCATTAGTCTCTCCAGTTTCTATGAGTATGTGTGTTTAAGCGGTTTAAGAAGGCTTAACCATACCCGTTCGAGGCCGATTTGCCCAACAATGTGTCGAAGCTCGTACTCCCTAGGGCAGAGCGAGTGGGCGAGCCAGGGTTTCACCTTGCTTAAATAACCACTGTACTGTGGTGCGATATTTTTGGAGATCCGAAATCCACGGGGTCGTGAGGAAGAATTTTTCAACTGTTATGAGCGACCCGACACATCGGTAACACTTTTCCCTTAAACTTTGTTGTAGGGGGAGGCTCAGTAGAAGGCTCCAATGTGGCGATTCACTCCGATGTGAAAGCATCCAACGGCGTGATCCACATAATCGATCATGTCATTGTGCCTAAGAACCTCGACCTCTAAAGCGAAGGTCTCCCGCTCAACTCTCACGAAAAGTCGACCGGTTGCTACACAAAGCGCTGGTCGGCTTTTCTGCCGATCAAAGAGGTTAACGATCGGATTCGGCTTGGGGTTCTTCGACGACGAAGACAGCCGGCGTTTTGAACCCTGAGTGAACCCCAAGGTGCGCTCGCACGATGAACGAGGGGTGTGAATGGATAGCAAGTACGACCCGCCCATTTTCAGGGGTGACCACGAACTTCGTGGTCACCAGCGAAAAAGTCCGCGAAGCGGCGACGAGACTGAACCTGCTCTAGGTGTCACTCTCCTTTTTTGCCCAAATGGGGAGTGACCTACGTGCGCGTGCGGCCCCGCTCGTTCTGACTAAGGCGCGGACATCGTCCAGCTTTTAGGCCATTCTGATAAATGTTCGAAGTTGTTCTGAATTGGCGGGAGAGTTGAATGAAGTGCTTAAAGTTTAGTTGTTTGTGCGAGCGTTGGGCAGCCTAACCGTGCGGCATGGCAGTTGCAACAGCATAGAGTATCAATTCCATAACAATCCGATCAAGGGAGTTTCCGTGCGTGCCAGTCTTCTTTTGTCCGTAATAGCCTTTGCCTTATCTTCAAACGCTTGGGCTTCATGCTCCATGCAGTGCAACTGGGTTACGATTTCAGTTGAAACCGGAGAGAACGACGTCATTTTAATTGAGGAGGTTTTCCCTCACTACGAAATGCAGCCGATAGTTGCCTGCGGTCCGAATCAAACGTGCGAAATCGGCGAGGGAGATAATCTCTGCGGTGATATTTCTCGTGAAGGAAACATTTATGTAGGTGTTTGTACGTCACAAGCACCCCAAGAAAAACCGATGAAGGAAATGATTTCCGAAGACGTCGAATAAACAAATGGAAAAGCTCGAAGCCTTGAAGAATACAGCGGCCGGGGAAGGGGCGATTTTTCTTTTTTGGACAATGCAATGGTTCGAATAGAATTTGAATAGCTGGGGAGGGATTTGAACCCCCGACAAAAGGATTATGATTCCTCTGCTCTACCAACTGAGCTACCCAGCCACAAACGAAGTAATCGCTTGGGAAGCTAAACGCTCCGAGCTCATTTGTCCATCGAGTTACTTGCGAAGGCGTTCGTCGCAGGGTGCGATTGGGAGCTTTTTCACCTATGGAAGAGAGCGCGGCGGCAGTAATTCACTGCATTGCGGCTTTACCTGGACCGCGGTTAGAACTTCACTGCTTTGATGCTCGCACCTAAATTGACCGTCATCAGCTTTGGTTCTCAACGCCGAGAACTTCATCAGCGCTCGCTGGGCCTTCTAGAGGAGCGATTCCATTCAGTAGAATGGGTCGAGAGCGATAGGCCCGAGCCAATGGGCGACTGGGTTTGGTGCGTGCCGCCCCAGTGCGTGCTCACTCTTGGAGCGCTGCTGCGGGTTCAAGGAGTGATGGAGGAAAACGCAGGCGGGATTCATCTTTTCCCTGTTCTGCGAGAATTTCGCGAGGGAGGGGCCGCTTTGGATGCAATCCAGAAAGTTTCCGATCATCTGCCGATGCTGCGCCAGTTTTCAATGCTGATGAAGGCGAGCGCATGGCGCGCGCTCTTCGCCGATAAACAACCCTATGAAATTTCTGAGTTAGGCCTCTCTGGGTTAGAAAAAGATATTCTTTCGCGTTCGATTCCCGTGCAGCGACATCCCGAATCCGTGCGTTCGGAGGAGCCGGCACTGAAACTAGATTGGAAACAGATTTATCTGCGTTCCAGAAACTGGCTCGACCCGATGGAAGTCGTAGCGAATTGGCAGCGACGAGGAACAGCGATTGTTTGCTTTGTGCGCACACCGGGATTGTCAGCGGTAAAGCCCCAATTCGCGCGCGAAGTAGGTAAGGATTTTGCTGAGACATTTTATCGCAATAGCTTAGACGCTGTTGAAGGACTGCTTGAAAAAGTAAAAGAGAATGAGCCTATTTTTCCTTACTGGGCAATTCACGAACCACACGCCGTCACGCACCCACTTTGGAGCGGGCTTAATTGTCTTAAACAAGGCGAGCAAACCGAACCCCAAAATATGGGTCGACTCTACGGTGAACTTTTATTGAAGTACCGGTCGGTTTTCTTTTTAGGATGCGACTGTCCTCAACTCTCTGCGAGTTTACTCACCGAGAGTTTAGAAATTTTGCGCAAGCCGGGTTTTGTCGTGGGGCCTACTTCCAACGGACACTGGTACCTGTGGGGCGGAAACGTGGCCTTACCAGAGCATTTTTGGGATTGCGGAGCCGGCCAAGAGCAGGAGTTCTGGGACGATTTCGCCAAGAAACTTTCTGCTTTTGGAGACACACGCGTCCAAAAAACTCTGACACTGGTTCAGAGCACCGAGGACTTAGGCGCGTTTACGCAACAGACACAAGATCCGTCGGAGTATTCCCCGCGCCAATTTGAAGCGTTGAAAAAATTAGCTTTGCTTGGACTTCAAGCAAGTCACTAATGTTGACAGCTGTGCCGCCGCGTGACAAACGACGTTCTAAAAGTTAGTCGATTTGTTAAAAACTGCGAAAAGGTTGATTGTCATGTTTAGACTCATGCTAGTTGTCTGGCTTTTAGTAAATGCATCGACGCACGCGGATGTCGCGCCCGAATTCATTGAAGAAGGGGTATATGTGGCCCTCACAGGGCGCTTGTATCCACAGATGTTCTTGAAGAATGAACAAGGTGGCATCCAGTCGTATGTCCTTGCTAGAAAAGATGGGGTGGCTCGCTGTTACTTTGTCGACCAAACTATGTACGCGCCTTACACCAGAGACCCTGCCTTCAAGAATTTATTCATTCGCAACGGGGGGGCCGGCTTCCATGGGATTCAGAAAGAGGGAGAAGGAGCATACTTTTTTTTCGCAGGACAAACAATTCTGGAGGAAGCTTGGAGCAAAACCAAAGTTAAATTTGTCCGCATCGGCGACGAGAAAGTGGCTCACCAGATTCTGAGTGATTACCCGCCCTGTGAAAGATTAGCGTCACTAGCGCCGCGGGCAGCACTGCCGCCGTCTAAACCAGTACCTTTTACTGATCCGCTAATACTCGATCTTGGAAACTCGGGCGTTAAACTTGGAGTACCTCGTGCCGCGGTGGAGTTTGATATCGATTCCGACGGATTTAAGGAAAAACTTACTTGGCCAGATGATGAGAGTGCCTACTTCCTCGTGGTCGATAGAAATAGCAACGGCAAGATCGACGACGGCAGCGAGCTTTTCGGTACCTCGACTTTAGATGCATGGGGACGAAAACACCAAACTGGTTTTGGTGCATTGAGGAGTTTCGATGCCAATGATGATGCTTGGATCGATAGACGCGACGGGATTTTCGAAAGTCTTCAGCTTTGGAAAGATTCAAACCGCAACGGAAAATCTGAGCCCGAAGAATTGCATAGCCTCTGCGAGCTGGAGGTTTTAGCCATAGCTGCAAGCTGCGCGGATCTTGGAGAGAGTGACGACTACGGCAACTGCAAAACCCATGAGTCGTATGTGCGCATGACCGATAAATCGCTGCGAAAAATTTACGAAGTGGTGTTCATTACGCCGCATTGACGGGAGAGCCGAGTGGCCCGTCGAGGATTCGAATTTAAATGGCGCGCTGACCATTCAGCGCGCCATGATGAAGTATCAATCCATTAACGATCTGAAATTTCAGTTCCGAAGAACATATTGTTAACCCCCATTGACGACCCCGTTCCCTTTAGCAAACCCCAAAGCTGCTTCCCGGCAGCTTTTTAGAATTTCATCGGCAAGCCCATCGTCTTGGACAGCGCGAGCTAATGAAATTCCTCCCACCATCAGCGCCATAATAACTTGCGCATGTTGGTAGTTTTTCTCCTCAAGCCGTTCGCGAAAACGCTCGAGTGAAACTTTGAATTCTTTTTCGAAAACTTGGCGAGCCGAAGCTCCAGCGCGTGGAATCTCCGAGAGCAGAGCGGGCATTGGACATCCGCCGGCAATATCGGTTCGATGTTTAGGAGAAAGGTATTCCGAGATGACGCCCTTCACCCAGGCGCGGCCCGAAGTGGCTCCGACAACCTTAGCTAGATTCTCTCTGGTTTGGCGGAACGAATCTGAAATGACATTGGCAAACAGACGCTCCTTAGATTGGAAGTGCGCATAGAACCCACCAACCGTAAGCCCCGCAGAACTCATGATCTTCTGTAGCCCAGCCCCCGCATAACCTTGCTCGCGCATTAACTTACCAGCGGCCTCTAAAATCCGGAGGTGAGTCTGGTCCTTCTTGCTCGGCGACTCTTTAACTGGCGATGAAGTTGTAAGCGGAACACCCATATTACGATCGTAATATGATGCCCGTAATAAAATAGCAAGCCCCCAATCGTTGCGAGCGAAGCGAGCAATCTCCGTCTTTCATTGCGAGGAGCGCCGGACAAATTACCCCTGGCCGCTTTGAACGGCTCCCAAACGGGAATACCGTGGGCGAAAGTCCACTCGGAGCCGCAGCCCTACTTCCACGGTCTTAGAGCGAGTCAATCCCATAGAAACTAAAAAGCCTCGGGCGTCCCGTTCGGGAGCCGTTCAAAGTGGCCAGGGGTAATTTCTCCGTCCTCTCCTCCCAATCAAAGCCTCGAGATTGCTTGGCCTCGCTCACAACGACTGGGGGCTTTCCATTACTGGGTGGGCTCGCTAGTATCGGCCGCCATGAGTTTTGTTACGGATACATTGCCTACGTTTGTGAAAACCGGTGCTCGCGGGAATGATTGGGGACCCATCCGCCGCATTCTTCAGGTTGTGGCGGGCACGAATGGGGCCGTTTTCAAAATCCGCAGTAACGCAAAAGCGAAGGGTGCGGATGCCAAGCAGTCCGATTGCCATCCGATCATGATGGGGTGGGGTCGGGATATGCTCGACGTGTTGGCCATTGATCTCAAAGTCATTGGGCCTCCACCTGAGCGTAAGGCCTG
>Ga0163144_10001861_pt1 | contig 49371 bp, 45 predicted proteins | sample OliLak19BULKMAT1_FD_123175 | JGI IMG/M metagenome (GOLD analysis project Ga0163144, IMG submission 123175) | Freshwater microbial mat bacterial communities from Lake Vanda, McMurdo Dry Valleys, Antarctica - Oligotrophic Lake LV.19.BULKMAT1 | ecosystem: Environmental > Aquatic > Freshwater >... | reverse complement strand
GTGTCTTGCTGCCAGAGCGTCGACCGTGGGGCAGAGGCGGGGACCAGTCGCCAACCGCCAGAGCCAGTAGAGGTCGGTCGTGGTGCAGCCGAGTCGACGGTGGACGAAGTGGCGCCAGGTGCGAGCGGGGAGCGGACAGATCGGCTCAAAGATCGCGTCGTAGCCTGGGTGGGCTCCGCTTCGCGGGTGGTACCGGAACAGGAACTCGCGGCCCGCAGCGGGCTGTGGCATCGGTCGGTCATGGATACTGGCGAGGACCTGCGCAGGCGTCGGCAAGTTGGGGCCTGCGAGGAAGACGACTGGCTGCGGCCGGAGTTGCGTCGTGATGAAATCGCGCTCAGACTCTGCCAGCGATGGCGAGTGGATGGCCAAGGGCATCCATTCGGGATCGTCCAAGTCGCTGAGGAAGGGGCCGGTCAGAAGTTCGCTGGCAGTCCCTGACACCAGCCGAACGGTTCCCACAGGTGGATTGCCCGGCATTTCTGGCGGTGTGGTTCCCCTGGGAACCCCTGGAAGAAGGTACCAGCCTTGGGTCATCGTGAGGTCTCCAATCAGAGGCTGACCCAGCCCTGGGGGAGTTCGGGCCGGACCTACCAAGGCACGAGTCCAAGGTCGTGAAGACTCGGGATCCCGTCAAGAGGGCGTTTCGGAGGCCAGAAACGCACCTGGGCAGAGACTCCAAGGATTGGAGTATTGTTGCCGGAATTGGGGTTGGCGGATGAACGTGTCTCGGTGTACCGTATGCTCCAGAAATCCAGTTGAAGGTGGAAACGTGTTGGACACTCTCTTGACCTGGAGGTCGAATGTTGTCGCGCACCGGGAGGTCAGCCGCAGTCCTGATCATGACACAGGCTGCCTTGTTGGTGATGTTTCCCGCCCCTGCCAGTAGCACGGTATTCTCTGGCTGTCCGGGGGGCCCTGGCCCCCATGCCTGCTGCAGTGAGGCGTACCACTGCAACCATCCTGGTCACAGCGGGAACTGGTGCTGTTTTTTTGAGGATGATGGTAAGCTGGCGCAGTTCTGTGCATGCGAGTTCGCCACTTGACATGTGACTCGTGACAAATCATGACGGACCGGACCCGCCTTGGGTGTGCACGCACGAGTCTGTATTGTCTACTCCCCGGGGTCCGCAAGGCTCTTGGAATCACATTGGCAGGTTGACACGCGCTGCTGCGTAGTGATCGGCACCCAGAGGGCTATGGGTCTCCAACGAAGTGAGGTTAGGTGCTGACCCAAGCCCAGCATGCTCGCTTCGAGTCACCACCATACCCTCGCAACCGATGGTGGCTCGAATTGTGAATTTGGTGTCTGCGCGCCCAGTACGATGCGGTGCAATCTTCTCTCCAGAGGACGGCCAGTAGATGCGAGCCAAGGCAGGAACCGTAGCGGACCTCATACTCGTTGGCTGTGCCGTCGCTTTTACAGCCGTCGTCGTATTTCCGCGTCTCCGACTGGCTCCTGAAGGCGAGGAGGTGGGCATGCGTAAATTCGACAGCTGGCAAGAGGATCTTGAGTTCGATCGGATCGTTGGCTCTCCCAATGCACCATATCGAATGGTCGTCTGGACCGACTATCAATGCCCCGCGTGCAAACAGCTCGAAAGTGAAATAGATTCGGTCCGACTTGAGCTTGGAGACAGCCTGGCAGTCATATACCGATACTTCCCCCTGGGGAATCATCCCCTGGCGTTCCCAGCCTCAGTCGCAGCTGAGTGCGCCCGCGCTCAAGGGAAATTCGGCCCGATGCATCGTACCCTCTTCAGGTCGTCCCTCGGAGTTGGCCCACAGGGCGTCCTCCCTGACTCAGCACTAGCGCGAGCGAGCGGGGTGCCAAATCTGGACGCGTTCACGGAATGCATTTCTGATTCAGCCGTGGAGGAAGTGGTCCGACGTGATATGTCTCGCGGAAGACAGTTGGGTCTCCGGGGGACGCCGTCGATTCAAGTTGGCCAACGATTAGGGACGGGCAGTCGTTTGGCGGAGGAGTTGATTCCGATGTTGCGTGCTGCCCGCCGGGATGTCAACCGGTGAGGCCCACCGTTTCGTCGGCCCGAATTTGGAGGCATGAAATGCCCGCAGTGTGCCCCCGCTCCCAGGTTTACTGCAGGATGGAGATTGTGGGCCCCTTAGCAATTGTTGCTACCCTCAGTCTAGGCCTAGTCACAATAGCGGATGGACAGACCGCGACCGTCCGAGATAGCGGCGGCGTAGAGATCGTGGAGAACATTCCGTCAGGAGTCCGCCGACTTTATCGTGTCGAACTAAGCGGTGTACTGACCATCGGTTCCGAGGACCGGGGGCCAAACTTCATTTTTTCAGCCATTCCATCGGCAGCCCGGCTTAGCGATGGCTCCATAGCCGTGGCCGACTTCGCCTCTGCAGAAATTAGAATCTTCAGCAGCAAAGGGTCATTCGCAAGGAAGTACGGACGCCGAGGCGATGGTCCGGGGGAGTTTCGCCGTCTCTCCTACCTGTATGCTGGCATCAAAGACACTTTGTTCGCATGGGATGCGGCGCACAACAGAATCACCGTGCTAGCTCCCAACGGGCGGGGCGTCCGCACCGTCGCGCTCCAGCCAACTTCGGACCGCCAGTTGCCAAGCGTATCTGGGCTCGTTCACGGTGGTCCCATTGACGACCACGTGTTTGCGTTTCGCACTGGTAGGCACCCTGCGACAGAACGCAGGACAGTGATTCGTGATACTCTCGTAGTGGCCCTATTCTCGGCGAGAGGGGAATATGTCAGGACTGTAGGGTCGTTCTTGGGATTGGAACAAGTCCGGCACGCCAGCGGTACGATGCGCGGCCCCACTGGTGAGAGCCGCCCCGCCTACAGCTCGAGTGGCACACCATTCGCGCGGGAGACGTTTCTCCACTCCAGCGCTGATTGGCTCTTCGTCGGCGATGGAGATCGTGCTTATGAGATCTATTGCTTCGACGGAGCAGGAGCTCTGAAACGCATCATCCGAGTACTGCGGCCGCCCCGCCCTGTGACCTCGGAGGTGATCGCCCGGCATCGTGCGCAGCCCGCGGACCTTCCTGACCGTTCGTTCGTCCGACCGGTTGTTTCCAGAACCCTGCCCGCCTCCTCTTACCCGAAGACGCTGCCGACATACGCTGGCTTTATCGTGGATCGAAGTGGACGCCTTTGGGTAAAAGAATATCCGCTTCCTGGAGACCTGGAGTCGCGATGGAACGTTTTCGACCAGAATGGCAAGATGATTGGGATGGTAGATACCCCGGCGGGTCTGCAAATTACAGAAATTGGGGTGTCATATATTCTTGGCGTGTGGCGCGACCAGGAAGGTGTCGAATCCGTACGCCTGTACACAATCTCATCCGTACAGTAGCACGAGTGCTGCCCCGTGACGTCTCCCCCGAGACGGGGGGCAGTTCGGAACGAGAGTAGGTTCGGGTCGGCGGTCCTCACTTGGAGGAGCGCTTCCATGAAGCGTTCGAAGCTCTCCGAGGAGCAGGTCGCCTTTCCCCTGCGGTGGGTTGAGAGTGGGGCCCCGGCCGGTGATGTGGCCCGGCAGTTGGGCGTCAGCAAGGTCACGATCTACCTCTGAAGGAACGCGGGGCCAGGTGTTTCCGGTTGTGAACTGTATCCAAACGGGAGTAGCGTCAAAGTTGCCCGCGCGGGAAGGACTACAATAGTTGTAGTATCGTTGCCGAAATCGGGGTGGGCGGCAAACATATCTCAGTGTAAGCTATGCGACAAAAGTCTTGTCGCAGGTGGCAACTCAGTATTATTTTTTCTCTTATCTCGGAGGCACGAATGTTGTCGCGCACTGGTAGGTCCGCTACAGTCCTGATCGTAGCGCAGGCTGTCCTGACGCTAATGTTTCCTGCTCCGGCGAGCAGCGCGACGTTTCTCGGGTGTGGAGACCCCGGCCCCCATTCGTGCTGTCACGACGAATCGGAAAGCTGCAATGGGCCTGGTGAGACCGGAATGTTTTGTTGCTTTTACTCGGCACCGAATGCTGATCCGCGGTTTTGTGGGTGCCAGTATGCTGAGTGATACGCCGTGACTCGCATGGACGGCCCCACCGTATGCGTAGCCCACCATTCGGCCTCTCACTCCGGATTGAATCCGGAAAGTGTGTCAGTATCACCTAGTACTACTAGGTTAAGTTACTATTGACAGACGGCACGGCGCCCCGTATCGTGGGGCATGCAACCTGCCCAGCTTCGCGCCGCCGAGCGGCGATTGACGCGCTTTCTCGGCGACTTGACGCCGCTGCTGGGCCGGGTGGAGCGTCAGACGCACGCCGGCGAATATGTGCGCGGGTTATTGCTCGATGGCGAGCGGAAGTCCATCGCGCCGCTCACCGAGCGCGTGCCGGGTGCGGACGTGCAGGCGCTGCGGCAGTTCGTCAACCAGAGTCCGTGGGAGTGGGCGCCGCTGCAAGCGGCGCTCACGACGGTGATGCTCGACCGGTTGTTGCCAGAAGCGGTGTTGATCCTCGACGAAACGAGTTTTCCCAAGCAAGGCAAGCACTCGGTCGGGGTCGCGCGCCAGTACTGTGGCGCGCTCGGCAAGACGGCCAATTGCCAGGTCGCCGTGAGCGTGCACCTGGGCACGGGCACGACCTGCCTGCCCCTGACCTGGGGCCTCTATCTCCCCCAGGCGTGGATCGACGATCCGGCGCGGCGCACCGCAGCGCGCGTGCCGGACACGGTGACCTATCGCACCAAGAATGAGCTGGCCCTGGAGGCGCTCGATCGCGTGCAGGCGTGGGGCGTCGGGGCGCGCGTGGTGCTGGCCGATGCGGGCTACGGGACGAGTCACGACTTCCGCGCCGCGCTCACCGCGCGCGCCCTCCCCTACTGCGTCCAGGTGGCGGCGAGCGTGAAGGGCTGGACCCGCGCGCCGGGGTCGGCGCCCCGTCGACGCGGCGATCCCCGCGTCGGCGCTACCGCCCGCCGCGTGGCGCATGATCACGTGGCGCGCCGGCACCAAGGGCCCGCTCCGCTCGCGCTTCGCGCTGACGCCCTTCTGGCCGTCGCACGGCGTCAGTAGCGGCGGCCTGCTGCCCAGCGCCCCGGTGCACCTGCTCATCGAGTGGCCGCGCGCGGCGGCGGCGCCGATCAAGTACTGGCTCGCCGACCTGCCGGGCGAGACGCTCGGCCTCCGGCGCGCCGTCCGCTTGGCGAAAGGCCGCTGGCGCATCGAACAGGACTACCGCGAGCTGAAAGACGAACTGGGCCTCGATCACTTCGAAGGCCGCTCGTGGCCGGGCTGGCATCATCACGTCACGCTGGCCTCGATGGCCTACGCGTTTCTCGTGCTGGAAACCCTCTGCGGAAAAAAAACGGCAGGCGTGACGCTCCCCGCCGTGCGCCGCGCGCTGCAAGCCCTGCTGATTCGACTGGGGACGTGGTGTCCGACGTGTCGGCGGGCTTGGCATGACTCATCTTAACTTAACCTAGTAGTACTAGGATGCCTACCGCTTGCTTCCGACCGGGGAGGGAAGGGCCGCTGACTCGGCTGCACTACCCGGTCATTCGGAACGATTCGACTATTTGGCCTGTGTATCTATCACCCCTTGAGGCGAGAAGTTCAGGTGGGTAGAAGCGCCCAATGCGAACGCTGTGCCCTACTGCTTTCTGGCACCCATATCCGCAATAAGGGCCGCCAACGATGCCTCCTCCAAATTGAGGGATCTATAGGCCTGTGCACAAGCCGCACGGCGGCCCAAGCCAGACAACGGCTACGTGATGAAACAAACCGGGCGCGCCATCTGGCGCGCCCGGTCGGTTTCGGTTCTCCATCCCAAAGGGCGCCCCTCTGGCCGCCCCGACCGGGCAAATGAGTGCGCGCCGCTGTGCCCGGCGCGGATGGCCTCGAAGTTGTCTGGAATGCCCAAGAGGAAGATCAAGCAACGTTCAATTCTGAACGGACTGGTCCCCTCGCCCCGCAAGTCGGGACACGGGGTGGCGCCCCATGCTTCGCTTCGGATGGGTGAGTCTAGACCCGCCAAGAGATGCGTACGGTGAACGTCGTGGAGCGAGCCCTTCAGGTCGTGGAGCGAGCCCTTCAGGTCGTGGAGCGAGCCCTTCAGACAGACCCGGATGATGTGTTTCAAGCGGTATGCAATCAGGTGCGAAGCGCCAATGATTACATCCCCGCATTGCCGAGCGCGCCCCAGAACCGATCATGTGATCACGATCGCTTCCGTTCGTGCCCCTCTGGACGCTTCACGGCACTCACCCCGAACTGCGGTGTGGCCCACAGGTACTCGTCGGTCATCGATTCCGCCGGGATGTACCGCCCCGCAAACTGCGGCTTGACCCCCGCTCGGCTCAGGATCGCCGCGCCAAAGCCCACCGTGCCGATGATCCAGGTCACCAGCACCGCTGACCCCCAGACAATCGTCCCCGCCACCGGCACCCAGCCAAAGACCAGCCACGCCAGCCAGACCGACAAGACCGTGGCCAACCCGATCAGCATGTAACGGAAGCTGTTGGGACTTGCCTTGAGCCCCTGCGCCATCCGGCGTCGAGTCTGCTTTTCACCCATCGAGTGCGCCACCGCCAGGAACCCGCCCACGATGCCCAGCACCGCCAGCAGGGCGTACACAATCACCACGAACGGCACCAGCAGCGCCCCCACGACACTCAGCACCAGCCCGACGACGAGCATGCCGAAGGTGGGGAGCAGCAGCACTTGTCCCAACATGCCCACGACAAACGATCGGCCGAATGAATGGGCTACGGTGTCGGAGACGGTCTCGAGATAAGGATGCGCAAAGGCAACCAGCAAAAAGCCGAGCAGCGTCAGGGTCAGGAACACACCGGAGAGACCGGCGGCGCGGGTGCCGAAACGAGTCAGCCACGACGGCTCGGCGTTGATCGCGGTGTCGGTGGGCTGGATGGCACGGAGCAGGAAGTTTGGCACGAGGGCGGGCGGCACCTGCTGCACCACCTGCTGGAGACGTCCCGGGTTGGAGGTGGCGTGGGCCACCGACACCGCAAGAGTTCCCTGGCAGATCAGTCCAACAGCAGCAACCAGCGCGAGCCGGCGGCTACCAAGCTGCATCGGCCGCTGGCTCCGCCGGAATCATGACCAACCGCCGCAGCACCAGCACACCCACCGCCCAGGTGGCTACTGCGGCAACCACCACCAGGGCAGCACGCGCCGGGGTGGAGGTCAGGGCCAGGGCGGTGCCATACCAAGACTGCTGGGCCACCGCCGCAGCCATAGTCTGCAGGGTCTGGGCTACCCAAGTGGTCCCGGTCTGCCAGGCCTGACTGGTCCAACTGTCGAAGAGCGCCGAATTGCTGGCCGTCCAGACGGCGCTGGCCCAGACACCGAGCACTGTGGCGGCGCTGGCCACCAGGCGGCGATTGCCGAGGAGGCGGCGCGGCCACGGCAGCGGTGCCACGACGGGGGCCGGGACCGCAATCCGGACCTGGGCCATGACCCGCTCGCCAAAGCCGTTGGCGGGGATCAGGGCAGGGAGGCCATGCAGGGCGGCCACCAGGATCCGGTCGGCCTGCACGACGGATCGGCAAGCGTCACAAAATGCAACGTGCTCCCGAGCTGCTTGGGAGGGGGAACCGATCAGGAAGGCATCGAGGTCGTCTGCGGTGAGATGCACCGAGGGAAGGCTACTCATACGTGCCTCCTTTACGGCAGGGTTTTGGCAAAGGTTTCACTCCTTGAGATGGGCCAGGGAGATCCGCAGTTCATTACGAGCGCGGTGGATATATGTCTTCACGGTGCCGAGTGGCAGATTGAGAATTTCCGCAATTTCTTCATAGGAGCGGCCCTCGACATGCCGGAGCAGGATGCAGGTCCGGTACTCGGGGCGGAGGAGGCGAATCCCGTCCTCGATGGCCCCGCCAAGCTCCCGCGCCACGACCTCATCGAGAGCGGACTCGCCGACGGAACCGATCTGGAGCGCCGTGGCCTCGATCATTTCCGGGGTCTCGGCGTGGGGAGACCCGTCCAGCGAAAGGGTGTCCAGCTCCCGTCGGCGCAGGTGATCGATGGCCGCGTTGTTGGCAATCTTGAAGACCCAGGACGAGAACTTGTACTCGGGCTTGTAGCTCTCGATGGCGTTGAGGACCTTGACGAAGGCCTCCTGGGATAGATCCTCGGCCTGCTCCCGGTTCCGGACCATCCGGTAGACCAGGGAGAAGACCGGGCGCTCGTAGCGACGCACCAGCTCACGGTAGGCGGCCTCACGGCCGGCCTTGGCAAACTCCACCACCTGCTGGTCGGTGGCCTCGCGGAGCGGTACCTGGAGGTCAGTCAGGGCCACCCCCTGCGCTTGCCGGGGGCCGATCGTGAGGGCTACATTGCGCCGCTATGTTAGCCACGGACAGTGAGTTACCGCTTGCCGGCGGGAAGGAAAAGCGGGCCTACGTGCGCGAGATCTTTACCGATATCGCGCCACGCTACGACCTGCTCAACCATCTGCTGAGCCTCAACATCGACAAGCGCTGGCGGCGCCTGGCGATCAATGAGCTGGGCTGGGAAACGGCGCCCGGAGGCCGGTACCTTGACCTCTGCGCTGGAACCTTGGACCTGGCGGCGGAACTGGCCACCCGGAAAGGATTTACGGGCGCGGTGGTTGGGGCCGATTTCGTCCTCCCGATGCTGGTGCGTGGCCAGGGCAAGGCGGAACGGGTGGCCCCGCTCAACGCTGATGCGCTGGAACTGCCATTTGCCGATGCCACCTTCGATGGCGCCACCGTCGGCTTCGGGGTCCGCAACCTGGTGGACCTGGACCGGGGCCTCCACGAGGCCGCCCGCGTGCTCCGCCCCGGGGCGCGGTTCGTGGTGCTGGAATTCACCACCCCGCCCCGGCAGCCGATGCGCGGCCTGTATTTCTTCTACTTTCGTAGAATCTTGCCGCTGATCGGACGTGTCGTGTCGAAACATAGGACAGCATACACCTGGCTGCCAGAGTCGGTGCTCAACTTCCCCGAGCCGGGGGAGCTGGCGGCCCGGATGGGTAAGGCGGGGTTTGGGGGGGTGACGTACAAGCTGTTGATGGGCGGGATATGTGCTGTTCACGTTGGGGTACGGTTGGGTGGGCCGACCGGGAATGGGGAATAGGGAATGGGGAATGCAGAGCCGGATTCGATGAGGGACTCTGCGCGGGAGGGGCAAACCTTCGCCGGGGGCTCGCTGCTGGCCCGGTACGCCAGCTTCGTCAAGCTGCCCCACACCCTCTTTGCCCTGCCGTTTGCCCTGCTCGGCGTGGTGGCCGCCTCGTTCACGTGGCCGGTGGGGTGGCTGCTGGTGGCCAAGGTGGTGATCGCGTTTTCCTCGGCACGCTGGGTGGCGATGGGGTTCAACCGGATTGCCGACCGGGCCTACGACGCCGCCAACCCCCGCACCGCCAATCGGGAGATCCCCCGCGGCATCATCACCGTTCGGCAGGCCTGGATCTCCGTCATTATCGCATCGGCGGTGTTCATCGCCACCGCCTGGCTCATCAATCCGCTCTGCTTCCTGCTCAGCCCGATCGCGCTGGCCTGGATCCTGGGGTACAGCCTGGCCAAGCGGTTCACCTCGTGGCCGCACCTCTGGCTTGGCGTCAGTCTGGGGATCGCCCCGGTGGGTGGGTACCTGGCCGTCACCGGCAGGTGGAGCGACCCCTGGTGGATGCTGATCGCGATTGCGATAGCGGTAATGACCTGGGTGGCGGGGTTTGACATCTTCTACGCCCTCCCCGACGAGGGGTTTGACCGGAGCGCCGGCCTCCGGAGCGCCGTGGTGCTCCTCGGTGAGCGGCGGGCGATCCTGCTCGCCAAGCTGCTGCACGGGGTGACGATCCCGGCGCTGATGGTGTTTGGGATGGCAGGAGGATTCGGATACTGGTATCTCTTCGGGGTGCTGGCCGCAGCGGGGATCCTGGTCTATGAGCACCGGCTGGTCACGCCGGGGGACCTGAGCAAGCTGGACGCGGCGTTCTTTACCATGAACGGGGCAATGAGCGTGACGGTGTTCCTGTTTGCCTTGCTGGATCGAGTGGCGCGGTAGGAAGAACAGGGATCCGCAGATTTCGCAGATGACGCAGATTTTTTCGATCCCTTGGCGGGCATTGCTGTGAGGCCCGGGAATTGGGGATCCACAGATTCCACGGATTTAGGGGATTGGTCATTGCCTGGTAAAGCACCCTTCACCTCGGGGATTCTTGTAGTTTTTTGGTGAACAGCACTCCCACGCCAGATCTCCGTCCCTCGGCAGGCCGGTCGGAGGATCCATTTTGCAAGTGCAGTTCACAATTAATTCGGGGGGGCCCTCGGGGAGCCAATTGTCCCCAGGCAATGACCAAGCTGCGCTATCTGCGTAATCTGCGGATTTCTTTCAATCACAGCGGCACTCGGGGAGCCAGTCTCCCCCAGGCAGTGAATAATCCGTGTAATCCGTGAAATCTGTGGATCACCTTTTGTTCGGAACCCCAACGCGGCCTGATCACCGCCTGACGAATCGGAGCCTGCCATGAAAAAGCCGAAGGCGTCACCCGCCAAACCGCACGCCTCGATCCGGGCCGACCTCAATCCGCCCACCCACCCGGTTCACAAGCACCCGGTGCCGAAGGTGGCCCCCAAGCACCCGGTCAAGTCGCCCACCCCGAATCGGAGAGGCCGTTGACCGACCTGCCCGTGGTGTTGGCCATTACCGGCGCATCAGGCGCGCCGTACGCCGTGCGCCTGCTCGAGTCGATGGCCCGGAACCAGGTACCGGTCTGGCTCCTGGTATCCAGCCACGGCTGGCGCTTGCTTCAAGAAGAGTGCGACATCGCCAGCCAGGAGGCGCTCCTGGCCGCCACTGGCGCCGACTGGAGCAGCGTCACCCTTTTTCCCGATGGCGACCGCGGCGCCAAACCAGCCAGTGGCTCCCAGAAGACCCGCGGGATGGTGGTCTGTCCCTGCTCCATGGGGACGGTCTCCGCGATTGCGCAGGGATCGAGCCGGTCGCTGATTGAGCGCGCCGCCGACGTCACCCTCAAGGAGCGCCGCCGCCTGATCCTGGTTCCCCGGGAGACGCCGCTCTCCCTGGTCCACCTCCGCAACCTGACCGCCCTGGCCGAAGTTGGCGCCACGATCATCCCGGCCGCGCCCGGGTTCTACCACAAGCCGAAGGGGATCGAGGATCTGGTGGACTTCCTGGTGCAGCGCATCCTGGACCACCTCGAGCTGCCGATCGAACTCGCGCCTCGCTGGCAGGGCTGATGCGACTCGGCATCATCTCCGATACCCACGGGATGCTCCGTCCCGAGGTCTTCGAGGCCTTTGAAGGGGTGGACCTGATCCTCCACGCTGGCGACATCGGCCCCCCCGATATCCTGACCGCGCTGGAGGCGATCGCCCCGGTCAAGGCGGTGTGGGGCAACACCGACGACTTCGATATTCGGGCGCTGGTGCCCGAAATTATCGAGACCCGGATCGAGGGTACCGATTTCCTGATTATCCATGGTCATCAACTCGGCTCGCCCAACGCCGCCAGTCTTGTCGCCGCCTACCCCAAGGCCGAGGTTATCATTTATGGCCACACCCACATGCCGCTGCTGGAGACGGTGGACATTGTGGTGACAGTCATGAACCCCGGCGGGGCAGGGGCGCGGCGGTTTGACCTGCCTGCTTCGGTCGGGATCATGGAGCTGGAACCGGGAATTCCGCCCCGGGCTCGGTTGGTGCCGCTGACGGCGATGGATGAGGAGTAGGAGCCGCTTGACCCCCGCTTGACTGCCCCGCCACAGACTTTCCGTTGCAAGCCCACCTTGGCAACGGAGAGTGAACCATGTCCAGGACCCTGTTGATCTCAGCGTTATTCATTGCCGTCCTGGTACCCCAGGCGGGTGCCCAGCGGGTCGTGGTGCCGGGCGACACGATCCGGATCGCGCGCACCAAGCCGTTTTGGCTCGTGGAGGGAGAGTTGGATTCCTTCTCAGTAGACTCGGTGGTGGTGGTGCGCCGCGGTGGTGGCCGAACTGCCCTGGCGCTTTCTGAGGCGAGAGTGGTGGAGCTGCGCAGAGGTCGCCAGGTCAGAATCGGACGGGGCCTGTTGCTTGGGGGTGGGATCGGTGCCATGTTGGCTCTCGTGTTTGACGGCGCCTGCGACGGCTACTGTCAGACCAGTCCGGCAAGGGGCGCGGTTCTCGGCGGCATGGTCGGGCTCTTTGTGATCGCGCTGAACCCGGCTCCTCGGTGGATTCCTGCGATCCTGCGCCGGCCGGAACTGCCTGCGTCCCGAGCAGGCGGTGGGGTCACCACCATGATCGGTCCTGGGACTCAGGGGGGGAGCGCGGCCGGGCGGCCTTTGCCACTGCTGGGGCTGGGGGTGGAATCCACCGTGCTGGTGGGCGTGCGGCTCCGGCGCTGATCGCTTCCTCCAGCTCGTGCGGAGTGTCACGCGGAGGCGCGGAGAACGACAAGAGACGCGGAGTCATTCGCAGGGCGATCCGCCGTGTGCGAGCACGGAGATTGGTTGTTGGGGGGTGGGGTGGCACCCTCAAATCACCTGGCCCAGCGGTGGAATCGGAGGGACGGATCCGCTCCGATCCGATCGTCCTCCGCGCCTCCTGCTGTTCTCCGCGCCTCCGCGTGAGCCCAGTGCGTTGGTTGCCGCTGGGGCGCACAGGGGTGCGCCCCTACACCGCGCCTCCGCGTGAGCCCCTTCAATCAGATCCCGATGCCGCAACCCAACTTTCCAGCGTCGTCGTTCTTCGCAACGCCTCCGGGTGCCGCCGGAACCACGACATGATCAGCAGCATCTCATCGATCTGTGCTGCGGGGACCGGGCCCGCCACGGTGGCCGGCCGAGCCAGTTCCTCGGCCACCACCCCCTGAAAGGCCTCCCGCTCGATCGGGGTGGCGGGCCAGGGGAAAGCGGCGCGTACCGTTCCATTCCGAATCAGATATGCCCGATCGTCGCCGTGGCTCCCCGGGTCGCGGTACACGAACGTGAGCAGCTCAATACCCGCCCTGGCCCGTGTGGTGGCGCCGAGCAGCCATTCCAGGTGCTCAAACTTTTCGCGCCACCGGGTGGCGGCCTCGAACTCCCCTTGCTCGGCCTGATGTGCCATCGCGGCAATCACCCGATCCACTGGTGCAATGGCGCGCCCTTCCAGGAACGCCACCCCCGCTTCAACCTGTCGGCGATACTCCTCCTCGGTCACGAAGCCGGCACACGGACCGCTGCAGGTACCAAAGTCGTGGCGCATGCAGGCAGCGCCCATCGGTTCGCCGAAGAGGTCCCCCTGCCCGGCAAAGACCATCGGCATCCGGGCGGCGCAGTCGCGGAGGCCGAGCAGGTCGTTGAGGACCCGGAGCGCCGCGCGGAGGCGTCCCGGGGAGAGCATGGGGCCGTAGCAGCGAACATCCTCCTGGTCGCTCCCGGCCCCGACCCCGATCTTCGGGGCGGCGCCCGAGGAGACCACCGCAAACGCCACATTGCGGCGGCGGTTCATCTGGACATTGTAGGCGGGGCGGGACTGGCGGATCTGGCGGAGCTCGGTCAGGTGGGCGGCAAACTCACTGGGGACGACATCCCAGGCAATGTCGCTGGCGGCGTGGAGAATCCGGGCGCCCTTGTCCCCGGGATAGTTGGCCCGGAAATACGAGAGGAGGCGGGTGCGAAGCTTCTTGGCCTTCCCCACGTACAGCACCCGCCCGGACTGGTCCAGCATCCGATACACCCCTGGGCGGTCCTCGGCCAATGCCCGGACCCGATCCCGCAGCGCGGCGAGATCGGTCATCGGCAGGAGCAGGGCAGCAGTGGGCATCAGGCCTGGCAGCGATGGCAGAAAACGGTGATCCGGGCATCGATGGCATGGGTGCCGGCCAGGGTCGTGCCGCAGCGGCGGCACGGCTCACCCTCTCGACCGTACACCTGCAGTTCCAGCTGGAAGTTACCGGGTTCCCCCGTGCTGGTGCGATAGTCCCGAAAGGTGGTGCCCTCAGCCTCAATCGCGGCAGCCAGTACCCTGCGAACTTCCGTCCACAGGGACTGGTACTGCTCCCTCGATACCCGGCGTGCCTCCTTGGACGGGTCGATCCTGGCCAGAAAGAGTGCCTCGTTGGCGTAGATGTTCCCCACCCCCACCACGTACTTCTGGTCCATCAGGACCTTCTTGATCGCCGCACGCGAGGCGCCGAGGCGCGCCGCGAAGGCATCGGCCGTCAGGTCCGGGTCGAGTGGCTCCGGCCCCAGGCGGGACTGGTAGCCCTCCCAGCCCGTTGGGGTGAGCCAGCGGAGGGTCCCGATCCGTCTCACGTCGTGATAGACCAGGAGGGCGCCGTCGTCGAGGCGGCACTGGAGCACGGCGTACTTGGCGTCGGCCCCGGTCAGCTGGCGGCGGTGTACCTGCAGCGACCCGGTCATCCCCGGCTGGATATCCAGGATACGGGTGTCGGTATGGATCAGGGCGTGCTTGGCCCGGCGGTCTGCGGCCACGATCCGGCGGCCGGTCAGGTCCCGAAGCAGGACCCGTTTCGAGACCCCGTCGAGGAGATTGTCGTGGCTCAGGGTGGCGGAGACGATGGTCTGGCCGACCAACTGGGGCCGGAGCTGGCGGACCATGGTCTCGACTTCGGGGAGCTCGGGCACGAGGGAAAACTAAGGAGAATCGGCAGATTACGCAGATGCCGCAGATTGTTCCGACCTCGGGCGGACAATCCCTCTAATCTGCGTAATCTGCGGATCAAACTCCGTCGAGCCGAGCCGCTTCGCGCCAGCCGATATCCCGCCGAAACTGCTTCCCCTCGAAGCTGATTTGCTCCGCTGCCTCCCGACTGAGCCTCTGGGCCTCTGAAAAGGTCGGTGCCATCGCGGTTACAGCCAGCACTCTTCCGCCATTGACCTGCAGCGTACCATCGGCATCCCGTCGGGTGCCGGCGTGGTACACGGTTACCCGCGAATCGAGGTCGTCGGGAATGGTGATTGCCGCGCCCTTTTTCGGAGTGTCCGGATACCCGTGTGCCGCCAGGACCGTGGTAACCGCCGAATCCCTGGCGACGGAGACGTCCGGGAGCGCGGCGCCCTCGGCAGCGGCCCAGCACGCTGCGGTAAACCCGTCCGAGACGAGTGGCAGTACCACCTGCGTTTCGGGGTCGCCGAGCCGGCAGTTGAATTCAACCACGCTGAGGGAGCCGTCCGGCGCGATCATGAGGCCGGCGTAGAGGATGCCCCGGAACGCCGCACCGCGCCGTTCCATTTCGGCCAAGGTGGGAAGCAGCACCTCGCGGGTGGCCCGCCCAAGGAGCGCCGCGGTGGCGAGCGATACCGGGGAGTAGGCGCCCATGCCCCCAGTATTGGGGCCATTGTCCCCCTCGAAGATTCGCTTGTGGTCCTGCGCCGAGGGCAGCAGCGCCACGTCGTGGCCGTTGCAGATGGCAAAGACCGACAGCTCCTCGCCCTCCAGAAACGACTCCACCAGCACCTCGTGCCCGGCCTCGCCAAGTGAACCGCTGAACATGGCCCGGACGGCGTCGGCGGCTTCGGACCGGGTGGCACAGACTACCGCACCCTTGCCGGCCGCCAGCCCGGAGGCCTTCACCACCAGCGGTTCCGCGTGGGTTGCCACATATGCCAGAGCGTCGGCGACGGCCTGAAAGGTCCGGCTGGCCGCGGTGGGGACCCAGGCGGCCGCCATCACATCCTTGGCGAATGCCTTGGAGGCCTCAATCTGCGCGGCGGCGGCGGTGGGTCCGAACACCCGGCGGCCGTCCGCCTGGAGACGGTCGGCCAGTCCCAGGGCCAGCGGCTGTTCCGGCCCCACAATGGTCAGATCGATGTCGTGCTGCGCTGCTGCGCGGACCAGGGCCTCGATGTCGTCGGCGGCGATGGGGAGATTGGTGACGAACGATTCGGTACCGGGATTCCCCGGCGCGCAGAAGATCTCGGCGTCGGGGTTTTCGCGGCGGAGCGCGGCACAGATGGCGTGCTCGCGGCCTCCGCCGCCGACTACCAGCAGCTTCACTTGGCCTGGGCGTCCCGAAACGCGTTGCGGGCCCGTTCAGCAGCCTGGCGTGCAGCGTTCGCGACCGAGCTGGCGGCCTCACGGAACTCACTGGCGTAGTGATCCTTGGCCGCGCTGAACTCCTGGCCCAGCGGCCGCGACTTGGCCTCGGCGCCGCGGTGGACGTACTCACCGCGCAGGATGCGATCGTAGTCGCCAGCGGCGATCCACTTCTGCAGCTCGGCGGCCCGCACCGTGTGCATCGGGTGGGTTAGCGCCAGGGTGTTGAGGATCTTGTAGACGATGTCGAATCCCTCATGGCTCCCGGCGTACTCCGCGGCCTGCGCCATGAACGGGTCGAGCGACATCTGCCCGCTCTCGAGTGCACCCGGATAGGCGCCGGCCATCTTCATGAAGAGCTGCTGGCTGCCGAGCACGTCCTGGCTGCCGAGCAGTCCGGCGCGGTCGGAGGAGAGCTCGCTCTTCCGGGACCATTCGAGGACCGCCAGCTTGATCGGCAGCAATGCAATCCCGGCCAGGAACGGCAGGGTGCCGAGGCTCACATTGAGCAGGATCTCGGCGATGGTGCGGTAGAGCGAATGGCCGCTGACCACATGTCCCATCTCGTGGGCAATCAGCACCCGCAATTCGGCATCGTCGAGCAACTCCACGGCGGCGGAATGGAGGACGATGAACGGATCGTCGACTCCATACGCGCCGGCGTTGAACACCGGGGTCTGGGATACGTAGAGCTCAGGGATCGTGGGCCAGTCGAAGGTGGAGCAGACCTCGACATGGATCTGGTGGCAGCGGGCAAACTGCTGGGGGCCGCACCGGACGGCATTGCCCTGGAACAGGAGCCGGATCCCCCGCTCACCGCCGAGGAAGGCGATGACCTTCCGGACCACCGTGTCGAATCCCGGGACGGCCCGTAGCGCCTGCAGGGCGGCGCGGTCGGCCGGGTGCTCCCACGAGACGGCATCGATCTGGGGAAATGCGGTCCGGAGGCGGGGTGCGGGAACTGAGGTCGTCATGGCGGGCTCATGGGCTGGGGATGTGGCCTGTACGGTAATGGGGAGGGGGTTGTTTCAGGAAGGAACGGGAGGCGGGAGGGGAGGAAGGTATCGGGTACCAGGTATCGGGGCATTGGGGGTTGAGGTCCCCGGATGGCTCGCGGCATGCCAGCTCTTTCAGTTTCCCATCGTGCAGAACTCGATACCCGATACTCGATACTCGATACCCGATACCCGATACCCGACACCCGACACCTACCCCAACGCCTGCTCCAGATCCCCAATCAGGTCATCCGCCTCTTCCACCCCGCAGCTCAGCCGGATCAGCGAATCGGTCAGTCCCATCGCCTGGCGCATCGGGACCGGGACCGAGGCATGGGTCATCGATGCCGGGTGCCCCACCAGGCTTTCCACGCCGCCCAGCGATTCGGCCAGGGCGAAAATCTTGAATCGCTCGATGACCTGCTTGGCACGGGGGACATTGCCCACGTCGAACGAGAGCATGCCGCCGAATCCGCTCATCTGCCTGGCCGCCAGGGCGTGCTGCGGATGGGAGGGCAGGCCGGGGTAGTAGAGCTTGGGAACATCAGACCGGGTGGTGAGCCACTCGGCCACCTTGCGCCCCGTGGCATCGTGCTGACGCATCCGCAGGTGGAGGGTCTTGGTGCCGCGCAGCGCCAGGAAGCAATCCATCGGCCCCGGCACCCCGCCGGCCGCGTTCTGAAGAAAGCCCAGCCGCTCGGCCAGGTCATCCCGGCTGGTCACCAGCATGCCTCCCACCATGTCGCTGTGGCCGTTGAGGAACTTGGTGGTGCTGTGGAGGACGATGTCGGCACCGAACTCCAGCGGCCGTTGGAAGACCGGGGTGGCAAAGGTGTTGTCCACCACGGTCAGCAGTCCCCGGGCAGCGGCGATGTCGCCGATCGCAGCGAGATCCACCAGGAACATCATCGGATTGGTGGGGGTCTCGCCGTACAGCATCCGGGTGGCCGGGGTAACGGCGGCCGCGACGTTGGCCGGGTCCCGCATGTCGACGTAGGAGAAGTCCAACCCCAGCGGGCGGTAGATCCGCTCCATCATCCGGTGGCTGCCGCCATACATGTTGTCGCCACAGACGACATGATCGCCCACCTTGAGCAATTTGAGCACGGTGTCGAGCGCCGCCAGCCCGGAGCCGAAAGCAAACCCGTGCTGCGCCCCCTCCAGGGCGGCGACGTTCCGCTCCAGGGCCTCCCGGGTCGGATTGCGGGTCCGGGCATATTCATAGCCGTTGTGCGGCTCATTCAAGCCGATCTGCCGGTAGGTGCTGGTCTGGTAGATCGGGGGCATGATGGCTCCCGACAGCGGGTCGGGCACCTGGCCCGCGTGGACGGCCCGGGTGGCCAGTGCGTGGTCGAGATCGGTCGGCAGGATACGGGTCATCGGTTCCATCGGTTGGGGAGTGAAGGCCGAAGGTTAGGCGGGACAGCGGGCGGCGGCAAGCCGGAACATCCGCCAGTGGATTGAGGAAACACATCTGCCCACGTACCTTGAAGATCGTGGCCATACCCAGCCTCCGCTCCTCCCAGCCGCCCGGTTCGGGTTCCTCGTGCCTGATCGTCGATGACGATCCTCTGGTGCGACAGCACTTGGTGCGTATTCTGGGGTCGCTGGGGCTTTCCTGTCGCGAGGCGGGCTCGGGCGTCGAGGCCCTCGCCTGCCTTGAGGAACACGGCGAGGCGGCGCTGATCGTCAGCGACATCCAGATGCCGGAGATGGACGGGATCGCCTTCCTCCGGGAGGTGCGCCGCCGGTACACCGACTCCGCCGTCATCATGCTGACCGGGGTCACGGACGTGACCAGCGCGGTGGAGAGCCTGCGCCAGGGCGCGGTGGACTACCTCTCCAAGCCGGTGCTCATGGAGGAACTCCGCGCCCGCGCCCAGCAGGCGCTCGACCGCCGCGGCCTGATCATCGAGAATCGCATTCTCCAGCAGAGCTACCAGGAGCGGCTCGAGGCGCAGGTCCGCGAGCTGGACCGGCGCGGCAAGGAGCAGTTCGTCGGCCAGATCCAGATGGCGGTGCGGATGCTGGAAAAGAAGGACGTCTATACCCGGGGCCATTCGAGCCGGGTGGCCTCCTACGCCGTCAAGACCGCCGCCCGGATGGGCTATACCGGCACCATGCTGGATGAGTTCCAGCTTGGGGGCGAGCTCCACGACATCGGCAAGATCGGCACCCGGGACGCGGTCCTGAACAAGCCGGGTCCGCTCGACCGCGAGGAATTCGAGGAGATCAAGCAGCACACGGTGGCCGGGGAGGAGATTCTGGAGCCGATCCGGCGCGAGCATCCGATCGTTCTCCAGATTGTCCGGTCGCACCATGAACGGCTCGATGGCACTGGCTTTCCGGATGGCCTGTCCGGGGAGGCCATCCCCGAAGCCGCCCGGATCGTCTGTGTGGTGGATGCGTATGATGCCATGACCACTACCCGGGCCTACCGTGCCTCGCACACCCGGGCCCATGCCCTCAAGGAACTTCAGAACTGGGCGGGGCGGCAGTTTGATCCCAAGGTCGTCGCAGCGTTTCTTGCCGCGCACCCCGAGCTGGACTAGGAACCCTCCACCCGCCTGCCCACCCGCCCACCTGCCCGTTAGCTTTCCGTGATGTCCAATACCTTGATGATCAGTGTGTCCGGCATGCGCGGCATCGTCGGGAGCGACCTGACGCCCGAGCTCGTGGCGCGGCACGCCGCCGCCCTTGGTGCCTGGGCCAAGGCGGCCGGGAAGCCCGTCGTGGTGCTCGGCCGCGATGCCCGGACCAGCGGGGAAATGTTCTCGCATGCCGCCATTGCCGGCCTGCTCTCGGTCGGGGTGGAGGTGATCGACGTCGGGATCGCGCCGACCCCCACTGTCCAGATGGCGGTCGAACACCACCACGCTGGCGGGGGTCTGATCATCACCGCCAGCCACAATCCTATTGCGTGGAACGCGCTCAAGTTCGTCGGCCCCGACGGGGTCTTCCTGAACGAGGCTGCCGGCGCCGTGGTCCGGGCACTGGCCGAGTCGGGACCCCCCCGCGGAGGCTGGGATGGCCTCGGCACCGTGCGCCGGGACCCCGACGCCGTCGATCGCCACCTCGACGCGATCCTCGAACTGCCGCAGATCGATGTGGACCAGATCCGGAAGGCCGGGTTCCGGGTGGCGCTCGACTGCGTCCGCGGTGCAGGCGGTACCACCATGCCGCGGCTCTTCGAGCGGCTGGGGTGCCACCTCGAGGCGATTCATCTCGAGGTGGATGGGCTCTTTCCGCGTGAGCCGGAGCCGATCCCCGAGCACCTCGGCGAGCTGTCGGAGCTGGTCCGGCGCACCGGGGCCGACATCGGGTTTGCCGTGGACCCCGACGTCGACCGGCTGGCGGTCGTGGATGAGACGGGCGTTCCAATCGGCGAGGATTACACCCTGGCGCTTGCCGTCCGGGCCGTCCTGCACCGCCAACCCAAGGGGGCGCCACCCGCAACGGTGGTGGCCAACCTCTCGACCAGCCGGGTGGTCGAAGATGCCGCGCTGGCCGATGGAGCGCGATTCCTCCGGGCACCGGTGGGCGAGGCCAATGTGGCCAAGCTGATTCTCGAGGCCCAGGCGTTGATTGGCGGGGAAGGGAACGGCGGGGTCATCTTGCCGGCCCTGCACGTCGGTCGCGACGCCCCGCTGGGGGTGGCCCTTATCTTGCAATACTTGGCCGATACCGGGAAATCGGTGTCGCAGATCGTCGCTTCTGCTCCCCGGTACCGGATCGTGAAGGACAAGGTCCCCCGCGGGGCCGACCTCACCGTGATCTACGCCGCGCTCCGGGATCGCTTTCCCGAGGCGACGGCAGACGACCGGGACGGGCTCCGATTGGCCTGGCCTGATCGCTGGGTCCATGTCCGGCCCTCTGGTACTGAGCCGATCATCCGGTTCATTGCCGAGGCCCCCGACGACGGCGCGGCACGCGGGCTTCTGGATGCCTGCCGAGCAGCACTCCCCTGAGCTGAGGAAGACAACGCCATGTGCGGTATTGTAGGCTATGTCGGACCCCGGCAGGCGGTCCAGATCCTGGTGGACGGGCTCCGTCGGATGGAATACCGGGGGTATGACTCGGCCGGGGTGGCGGTCATCAACGGCAGCGGCCTCAAGGTCCGCAAGGCCGCCGGAAAGCTTTCGGTCCTGGCCACCCAGCTGGAACAGGACCCCCCGACCGGCACCATCGGCATCGGGCACACCCGGTGGGCCACCCACGGGGCGCCCACGACTCCGAACGCCCATCCGCACCTGGACCAGAAGGGGCGGATTGCGGTCATCCACAACGGCATCATCGAGAACGCGACCAGCATCCGCAAGGCCCTCAGCAAGCTGGGCCACACCTTCACTTCCGAGACCGACACGGAGGTGCTGGCGCACCTGATCGGCGAGTTTTATCGTGGCGATCTCGAGGAGGCCGTTGCGGCCGCTTTGCGGGACGTCGATGGGGCCTATGGCATCGCCGTGATCTCGGAGGACCAGCCCGATGTTCTGGTCGCGGCCCGGAATGGCTCGCCGCTGCTGGTGGGCGTCGGGACCGATGAGTGGTTCGTGGCATCCGATGCATCGGCCATCCTGGAGCACACCCGGTCGGTGGTCTACCTGGATGACGGCGAGATGGTGGTGCTGACCCGGAACGGCTACCGGGTCCGCAACCTGTCGGTTCGCAACATCGAGAAACCGGTCAACCAGATCGAGTGGGATCTGGCCACGATCGAGCGGGGCGGCTTCGACCATTTCATGCTCAAGGAAATCTTCGAGCAGCCGGAGAGCCTTCGCAACACGATGCGCGGGCACCTGCTCGAGGAGGAGGGCACCGGCCGGCTCAAGGGGCTCAATCTCTCCGACAAGGAGCTGATGGCGTTTGACCGGATTGTCATCACCGCCTGCGGCACCTCCTGGCATGCGGGCTTGATCGGCGAGTACATGATCGAGGAACTGGCGCGGATCCCGGTCGAAGTGGAGTACGCCTCGGAGTTCCGGTATCGCAACCCGATCGTGGACGACCGCACCCTCCTCATCGCCATTTCGCAGTCCGGCGAGACCGCTGACACCCTGGCGGCCATCCGCGAGGCCAAGCAACGCGGCGCCGCCACCATCGGCCTGGTCAATGTCGTCGGCAGCACCATCGCCCGCGAGGTGGGCGGCGGACTCTACCTGCGGGCCGGCCCGGAAGTCGGCGTGGCGAGCACCAAGGCGTTCTCCAGCCAAGTGGTGGCGCTGGCCATGGTCGCGCTCCGACTGGCGCGGCTGCGGCACATGAGCGTCCTCCAGGGCCGGCAGTTCATCCATGCCCTCCAGGCGCTCCCCGACCAGGTGGCCTCGATCCTCGAACGGGCCCCGTTACTCGAGTCACTCGCCGCCGAGTTTGCCCAGGCCCAGAATGCCCTCTACCTCGGCCGCGGAGTCAACTTCCCGACGGCGCTGGAAGGGGCGCTCAAGCTCAAGGAGATCTCCTACATCCACGCCGAGGGGTATCCCGCCGCAGAGATGAAGCACGGGCCAATCGCCCTGATCGACGAGAACATGCCGGTGGTCTTCGTGGCGCTGCGCGACGGGGTGCACTCGAAGATCGTGAGCAACATCGAGGAGGTGAAGGCGCGGAGGGGCAAGGTGATCGCTATCGTCTCCGAAGGGGAGACTGAAATCAGCCGGTTGGCCGACAGCACCTTCGAGATTCCCGAGACCCTGGACCTCCTCAGTCCCGTGCTCGCTGTGTTGCCACTCCAGCTCTTCTCGTACTACGTGGCGCTCCTGCGGGGATGCAACGTCGACCAGCCACGGAATCTGGCCAAGTCGGTGACGGTGGAATAGTCGGGGAATGGGGAACGGGGAATCGGGAATGGAAGGAGTTGGGCCGCCCGTCGGCATCAGCCTAGCGGCTTCCCAACTTCGGGCTCCCTTTCCCCACTCCCCACTGCCCATTCCCCGAATCGGTATGGCACTCCGGCCCGCTCCAGCAACTCCAACACCAGCCGTAGCGGCAACCCCATCACCCCGAAGAAATCGCCTTCGATCCGCTCCACCAGCGCCGCCCCGTACCCCTGGATCCCATAGGCCCCGGCCTTGTCCATTGGCTCGCCGGTGGCCACGTACCGGGTCAGGAACTCTTCCGTGGCGGGACGAAACGTCACCGCGGTGCGGTCCACCGCCTCGTGGGCGGTCCCGTCGGCCAGCAGGCAGATGGCGGTGATGACTTCGTGCTGACGGCCCTGCAGCTGCATCAGCATCCGTACCGCATCCGCGGCATCGACAGGCTTCTCCAGGATGGCCTCCTCAAGCACCACGATGGTGTCAGCCCCCAGGACCAGTGCCCCGGGCACCGCCCGCGCCTTGTCGCGCGCCAGCCGCTGGGCGTAGGCCAGCGGCTGCTCCCTGGGCAGGGGAATCTCCTGCACCGAGGCCGCCACGGCCCGGAACGGGATGCCGAGCATCTCCAGCAGCTGGCGTCGGCGCGGGGAAGCCGACGCCAGGATCAGCGGGTGGCGCCCCCTCACTGCCGCTCCAGGATCAGGGTGACCGGCCCGCTATTGTGGATCTCGACCTCCATCATGGCGCCAAAGGTGCCGGTCGCCACGATCAGTCCCCGGCTGCGGAGCGTGGCAATGAACTGCTCATACAGTGGCACCGCACTTTCCGCCCGGGCCGCCGCGATGAATGAGGGTCGGCGGCCCTTGGCGGCTTCGCCGTACAGGGTAAACTGGGAAACGACCAGCACCTCCCCGCCCACCTCGTCCAGTCCGAGGTTCATCTTGCCTTCTGGGTCTCCAAAGAGGCGGAGCCCTGCCACTTTGTCGGCCATCCACTCGACCTGGGATTTGCCGTCCCCGTGGGTAAATCCAACCAGCAGGCAGAACCCGATCCCGATCGACCCCACCACCTGTCCATCGATCGACACCGCGGCGCGGCTGACGCGCTGCAGGACTACGCGCACGTCGTCGTGTCCCTACCCAACCCACACCTCGATCGCACCGGCCCGCCCGCGGACCGAACTCCCGCCGTGGCGCTCCAGCGAGGCCGATCCGGGAAGCTCCAGGCGTACCGCCTCGGTCAGCAGGATCTGGTCTGCCTGGGCCACCTTGCAGAGCCGCGCGGCGACGTTCACGACGTCACCGATGACCGTGTAGTCCAGCCGGTGGTCGCTGCCGATCCGGCCGGCAAAGGCCTCCCCTCGCGCCAGACCGTATCCGACGCCGAGGACTGGGTGCCCGCGAGCGGCCCAGGCCCGGTTGAGCTCGGCCACCGCCTGGCGCATGGCCCGCGCTGCGTCGATCGCCCGGGCGCAGGCATCCGGCGACTCGAGTGGCGCGCCCCAGACGGCCATGAGGCCGTCGCCGAGGAACTTGTCCAGGGTGCCGCCATGGGAGAACACCAGCTCGGCCATGACCGTGAAATACTCGTTGAGGAGCCCGGCCACCGCTTCTGGTGGCAGCGATTCGGCCAGCGGGGTGAAGTCGCGGATGTCGCTGAACAATACCGTCACCACTCGGCGCTCGCCCCCAGCGGTCAGTGACCCCGTCGCGGCGCCGATCGTGGCCGCCACATCGGGGGCAAAGAACCGTTCCAGGTTTCGCTGCGTCTCCTCGCGCCGCCGGGCCGCGTCGAGCAGCTCGAGCTTGGCCAGGCTGACCGCCGCCAATCCGGCAAAGGCCATCACCGCCTGGGCGTCGGCATCGCTGAATGGTTCCAGCCGGGCGATCCGGTCGGCATAGAGCACGCCGACCACCTGCTCATCATCGGCCAGGAGCGGGGCCGCAATCGCGCTCCGGACCCGCGAGGCCTCCACCGATCCGCTGCGCAGGGTCTCGTCGTCCAGGGCGCTGGCGGTGATCACCGCCTGTCGGCTCGCAGCGGCCCGTCCCGCGATCGCCCGGGGCACCTGCACCGAACTGTCCTCCCCGATCCGATTGCGGCTCTGCACCGGCACCAGGGCGCCATCGGGCCCGCGGACCACCAGGAGCGCCACCCGGTCGGCCGGCACGACCTCGAACATCCGCTCCACGATGTCCCGGCAGAGCTGTTCCAGGTCAAAGGTGCCGGAGAGGGTTCGGGCCAGGGTCAGCAACTGTTTCAGCAGGTCGGGGTGATCCGGGACGCCACCCGGCACCGCCGCGGTACGCCATCGGGGGGCGTCCGGTTCGGCCGATGCCCCGGCTGGGCCGGGCCCCGTCAACCGAAACGCCGGTCGTCCGAGGGTGAGGGTATCGCCTGGGCGCAGGTACCCCTCGGCGATCCTGGCGCCATTGATGAAGGTGCCGTTGGCACTGCCGAGGTCGCGTGCCCTGAGCCCCTCGGTGGTGGCCTCCACTTCGGCGTGGTGGCGGGACACCGCCGAATCGGCGATGATCAGATCGGCACTCGGACCCCGTCCCACCAGCCACGGCCGGCCGCCGGGGACGAGGAGGTCCCCATGGCCTGTCAGCCCCTCCAGGTGCAGCGGTTGGCCGGTCATCGCGGGGAGGCAACGAGGTATCGGCCAGGGCCGGTCAGCATGGCGGTCAGGTGGTCGGAGGCGGGGCGCTGGCTGGGCAGGAAGGTGACCACGTTGTCGCCACCGACCTGGGCCACGAAGAGCGCCCGCTCGAAGTTGATGGCGGAACCGTAGCGCTCGCGGGCGCCCTGCGGCATGACGAAATGCACCGCATAGCTGAAGGTGAGCGTGGCCCCGGGACCCATGCGCGACCCCTGCTCCATCTCCAGGTCGAGCCCGAACGCGCCCGGGCGGGCCCGCAAGGTCAGCGTGGAAGTGGTCCGGCCGGTGGGCGGTACCAGACTGCCGGGCGGGATCCGCAGCTCGGCAAAGACGGTGTTGTCCGGCGCGCCCCGCCGCATCAGGATGACTCGCGGTTCAGCAGCCGAGAAGGTCACCACCGTGTCTTCCGGTGGCACCCCCCACGATTCGAGAACCAAGACTTGATCCAACGGTACCGCCCCGGGCACCGCCCCCGTCGGCGTGGCCACGTCGAGGGGTTGCGACGCGCGGCCGCCGCATGCCGCCAGCGCGATCGCGGCGATGCTTGCCCATCGGGTTGGCTCCCTGAATATTGCGAGCAGATGCGACTCCCCTGGATGATCCTGGTGCTGGTCATGGTTCCGGCTGGCTGGCCGACCCGGGCCGCAGCGCAGGAATGGGACACGCCAGCCGCGACGGAACTCGTGGCGCGGGCCGCCCTCCGTCGCGATCGCGCCGAAGCGCCAGACGGCCTGCAGCGCTGGGACGCATTGGCGAGGGGCGTCGTGCTGTTCCTGACCCAGGTCGGCACCGCCCAGTCCGCCCCCCGACTGGTCAAGGCCGACGAGCTGGCCGTCGAAGTGTATTGGGAGGCCCCGGGGCGGAGCAAGCAGACCATCCTTGCCTGGCGCGACCAGACCTTTCTCCCCACCGACATTCGCTACCACCGCGATCACCTCGGAATCGTGGCCAACGATTTCGGCCCGCTGATCCGGATCGGCGACGGCGATGAGGTCCGCGACGTGCCGCACCCGCTCTCGGCGGCCGGGATGGCGGGCTATCACTACGCCCTGGTCGACTCGCTCACCGTCTCCAGCGGAGGTCGGGACTGGCAGGTGTACGCCCTCCAGGTCCGCCCCCGCAATCCCGGGGTTCCCGCTGTCGTGGGAACGCTGTTCCTCGATCGGGGCTCGGCGGCCCTGGTGCGCTTTCAGTTTTCGTTCACGCCGGCTGCGTACCGGGAGGCCACGCTCGAGGATATCACGGTGCTGCTCGAAAATGCCCTTCAGGCCGGCGGATTCTGGCTGCCGTGGCGTCAGGAAATTGAGATCCGGCGTCGATCAACCGTCGTGGACCTGCCGGTCAGGGGCATCATTCGCGGCCGTTGGGAGCTCTCCGATCACCGGGTTGGCGCGGAGGCCCTTGCCCAATCTGCCTTCCCGGGAGGGATCGGGGGCCTCCGGGCGCCAGGCGGACCGACGGATCGGTGGGAGGGCTCCCTGCAGCAGCGACTCCAGACCCTTATGGGGCCTTCCGCACCCGGTGATCTTGATGGGCTTCGGCAGGAAATCCGTCAATGGCTCGGTGAAAGATCGATGCGGATTGGTCCGCCTATTCGCCCCGCCATCGGGGCTCTTTCAGAGCTGGCCCGCTTCAATCGGGTCGAGGGGTTGCGGCTTGGGCTCGGCGCCACGCTGCGCACCCCGATTGCCAACCTGACCATTGCTCCGTGGGTCGGCGTTGGCCTGGCGAGCCACCGAACGAGTGGGCGCCTGAACCTCAGCGCGACGGTTGGACCGGGTTCGGTCGTGCGGCTGCAGCTCGAACGTGCGGTGGTGGATGTCGGCCAGACACCGGTGATCTCGCCGCTGTTGAACTCGCTCCTGGCGCAGGAGTTCGGAGTTGATCGGGGCGATTGGGTTGAACGCGACCGGGTCGGGTTGGGCTGGAGCCGACAGCATGTCGGCGGCCTCGCCGGTGCAGTCGAAATTGCCCTGGTAGGATTCCGCCCGACCCCAGTCGTCATTCAACCGGCGCACGGCACCTTTCGCCCCAATGCTCCCTTCGAGCGGCGCAGGGAGCTTGTGGTGCAGGCCCAACTGGAGCGTCGCGGCTCTGCCGTCTCCGGGTATGAGGTCACCTGGCGGCTCGGCGCCGAGGTCGGCACCGGGTCGGACCGGTACCTTCGAGTCGACGGGGAGCTCCTCGGACGGTGGCCTGCCCTGCAGGGTGAGTTCGGGTTCTCGATGAACGGGGGATGGGGCAGCACCGCGCTGCCGCCAGTTCGCGGCTTTGCCATTGGTGGCTGGGGGACGTTGCCAGGCGTGCCGTTTCGGACCCTTGGCGGAAGGCGCTACGCCCTGGCCCGGCTGGAATGGCTTGGGGATCTCTCCCTGCCGGGGATCCCGATCGGTGACTTCGCCGCCGCGGAGCCGGGGGTGAGGGTGGGGCCGTTCGTCGCCGTCGGAGTGGCCGGCGGGGCGCTGGCGGAGCCTGGGTGGCTGCTCTCCGGCGGTGTCGAGCCGACAATCGGGCTGGCGGCGGAAGGCCTCTTTGGATTGTTGCGCCTTGAATTGGGTTACGCGCCCCGGTACCGGCGAATCGGCGTGACTGCGGATTTGGCGCGCGGGTGGTGGAATGTCTTGTGAAGTTTTCTTCATAAAAATATAGCGGCCTACGAATCCTCCCCTACCCCCCCTAGATTGGCATGTCCCACCTCAAGTTCAAACGCGCAGTTTCAGGCCGACAAGGGGGCGAATGCACTTCAAGGACGAATGGCTGGTGCCCACGCTATCCGCGCTGGTACCTGAGGCCGAGGTGGAGGGAATCCGTTCCGAGGCGGGCAACACTTCGGTGTCGCTCTGGGAAACGCTGGTCTCCAAGCGTCGGCTGACCGACGCCGAGATTCTCAGCGCCATCTCGACCCGGTTCCGGCTGCCGCTTGCGAACCTCTCCACGGCCGACCAGCGCAGCCACGAAAACCTACCTGAACAGCTGGTTCGCAAGTACAACATCCTGCCGCTGCGGATGACCGACTCCCTCCTGGAAGTCGCCAGCGCCAATCCCTTCGACATCGACGCCGAGAAGATGCTCGCCTTTGCCACGGGGCGGGAAGTCCGGATGGTGCTCGCCTCGCCGAGCAAGATCCGGGACAAGCTGGACGAGCTCTTTCGGTCGAGCGATGTCGTCGCCAAGCTGCTGACCGGAATGGCCGACAACGAGATTACCCAGCTCGTGGACGAGCCGGAGGACCTGAAGGCCAGTGCCGAGGAGGCGGCCGCCCGCCCGATCATCAAGCTGGTGGACACCCTGATCGCCGACGGCATCACCAGCCGGGCGAGCGACATCCACGTCGAGCCGACCGAGACGGGGATCATCGTCCGGTACCGGATTGACGGCGTCCTCCGCGAGATCATGAAGATTCCGCGCAAGGCGGGGATCCCGCTGATCTCCCGGATGAAGATCATGTCCGGGATGGACATTGCCGACCGGTTGCGACCGCAGGACGGCCGCGCCCGCGTGGCGGTCAACGGCAACCCCGTGGACCTCCGGGTCTCGAGCCTGCCTGCCTCGCATGGCGAGAAGATCGTGATCCGGATCCTGGACCAGAAGGGCACCGTCCTGACCCTGAATGCGCTCGGCATGGCGGCGAACGAGCGTGAGCTGATTGAAAATCTGGTGAAGCACAAGGAAGGGATCGTACTGGTGACCGGGCCGACCGGCTCAGGCAAGACGACCACCCTCTATGCGTCGCTCCGCCTGGTGCAGAACACCGGCGTCAACATCGTGACGGTCGAGGATCCGGTCGAGTACCGGTTGGGCGCCAACATCGTGCAGGTCCAGACCAATGACAAGGCCGGGCTGACCTTTGCCTCGGCGCTCCGGTCGATCCTCCGTCAGGACCCCGACGTGGTGCTCATCGGCGAGATCCGCGACGTGGAAACGGCGCAGATCGCGGTCCAGGCTTCGCTCACCGGCCACCTTGTGCTGTCCACCCTGCACACGAATGATGCCCCCAACGCCGTCACGCGGCTGGTGGACATTGGCATGGAGGCGTACAAGATCGCCTCCGCCTTGCGGGGCGTCATTGCCCAGCGCCTGCTGCGCCGGCTCTGCATCCATTGCCGGGTTCCCGACGAGGATCCCGTGGGCCGCGCCATGGCCAGCTGGGTTCCAGCCGGCACCAAGCTCTTCAAGGCCGCCGGGTGCAGCGAGTGCTCGGAGACCGGCTATCGCGGCCGGTTCAGCATCGTGGAGGTCCTGGTGATGAACCAGGAACTCGAGCAGCTGATCGGGGCCGGGGCCACCGCCGACGTGATTGCCGACTCGGCCCGCAGGGGCGGGATGCGCTCCTTGTTCGAGAGCGGGCTCCATCACGTGCTCGAGGGGCTGACCTCGATCGAGGAACTGCTCCGGGTGACCGACGTGCCGGTCCTGCGCAAGGTCAGCCAGGCCCCGACTGCCCCGACCGCCGCTACTGGCGCCGCCCCGGCGGGCGCCGCTCCAAGCCCGGCTCCCGCTGTCGGCAACCTGGCGCCGGCGGAGCTCCCCGGGTTCGAGTTGATTGACGAACTCATCCTCACCGATGATGACGGCAAGCCGCTCCCCAAGGGCACCGTGCTCCTGGTGGACGACGAGGAATCGCTTCGGATGGTCATGAAGGACCTGCTGGAACGGGACGGCTGGACGGTGCAGGAGGCGGCCGACGGCATGGCGGCACTCGCCGCCGTGGATCAGCATGCCCCCGACGTGATCCTGCTGGACCTCAACCTGCCGGGCATCGACGGCTACGAAGTCCTCGATCGCCTTCGCAGCCGCAGCTCCACCCGCAATGTCCCGATCATTGTCCTGACCGCCAAGGGCGATGAGGACAATGAGGTCCGGGTCCTCGAGGCCGGCGCCGATGATTTCCTGACCAAGCCGTTCCGGGCCCGCGCCCTCTCGGCCCGGCTCGATTCCGTGCGCGCACGCCGGCGCGGCTGATTCCTCCCCAATCATGACCACGGTGAGTTACACCCTGGTCGATGTCTACCTCCTCCGCCCGGTTGCCTCCGGCGTGGAGGTGCTGCTGTTGCGCCGGGCAGCTGGCGGGCGTTGCCCAGGATCCTGGGAGGGGGTGCACGGGCACGTCGAGCCAGGGGAGGTCCCCGCCGCCGCTGCCGACCGGGAAGTGCTGGAGGAGACCGGGCTGGTGGCCGAGCGGCTGTACAACCTCAGTCGGGTCGAGGGGTTCTACCTGCACCATCGGGACGAGGTGGCGATGGTGCCGGTGTTCGTGGCTTGGGTGCGCCCGGGTGTCGAGGTGTGCCTCAGCCCGGAGCATGATGCCTTCGAGTGGCTCCCCGCCGCTCTTGCCGCCGAGCGCTTCAGCTGGCCGCGCTCCCGGCGGGCGATCGCCGACGCGCTGGAGCTGGTCGGCAACGGTTCCGCGGGGCCGTTGGAGGATGTGCTGCGGGTACGGTAGGTACCTTGTGGAGGCCGAGGAATCAAATGGTAGCCCGGATAAATAGAGCCCCTTGCGGGCCTCCGCACCCGCGGGCTGATTCAAGTCTCAACCTGCCATCCTCGCTCCAGGCACCCTAGACAGGGGCCGCGACATGTCCGAACCCAGCCCGGACCACGCTGACCCACCCGACGCGCTTTCCCGTCCCGCCGCCACGCCGCCCACCGGCGACGCAGAGTTGGAGCGCTTCTTCCCGCTGGTCTACGACGAGCTGCGCACCGTGGCGCACCGCCAGCTGGGGCGCCAGGGTCCCGCCACGCTTTCCACCACCGACCTGGTCCACGAGCTGTACGTCAAGCTGCTCGAGGGGCAGCGAGTGGGCTGGGTGGACCGCCCCCATTTCTTTGCCCTGGCCTCCCGGGCCATGCGGTTCATCGTGGTAGACCGCGCCCGGGCCCGCTCCGCCGCGAAGCGAGGCGGCCCGGGCGTGGCGGTCACCCTCCCCGAGGGCGGGGTGGCCGCGGAAGATCGCGCCGAGGAGGTCGTGGCCCTCGACGAGGCGCTGGAACGTCTGGCGGCACACAGCGAGCGACTGGCCCAGCTGGTCCAGTACCGGTTCTTTGGAGGCATGAGCTATGAGGAAATCGCCGAGGTCACCGGGCTCTCGGTGCCCACCACCAAGCGGGACTGGGCCCGGGCCCGGACCTGGCTCCACCGGTTCATGGAGGAGTTTCCGGGGGCCGCCGCGCCGGCTCGGGGCGCATGAGGGCCAGTGGTGGCGCTGGAGCCTGGCCCATGCCAGCACCCCCTGATGGCACCGGTGGTGGTGGCCAGTTCACCCCGCCATAAGTCACCACGGTAGCGCCGAGTGGCAGGTCCAGTATTGCCAGTACCTCATACTCCACGGTGGCGTGTGCCGAGATGGACTGGACCTTCGGGCTATTGGCTTTGAAGTCGGTGCTCAACTTGAGTGGCAGCGCCATAGGCTGGTCATAGACGAAACCGAACTCAAGGGTGTCGACTCGCTCGATCGTGGCTGGCGCCAATGGCGGTGACCCGCAGGAGTTGAAGAGCCATAGTCGCAGTTCGTTCGCGGATCCTCTGTTGAACCAGGCTTCCGTCTCCGTCCAGGAGAGCGGCGTACACGGCGTCGGGAGCTGCACGGCCGCCGCCGTCATCTTGATCCGCATTACGATCCGAATCACCCCCTCGAACCAGGTGCCCGGGGGGCGGCCGTCCACCCGGAGGTAATGATTCACCGTGCCGGCGAGTCCTGCCAGCAGGGCTGCGTCATGCGCGTCGCCCTGCACCTGGCCGCTGATGGACACAGCCACGCTCCCCCTGTCGCGACCGAAGTCCTGGGCTGTCCGGGTCACGTGCACCGAATGACCGCCAGTGGTGCAGGACACAGCCCGGTTGAAGTTCAATGGCAACGGCAACCAGACCTCAATCCCGTCAACCAGCCAGCAGGGTCCAGACCCATTCGGAAGTCGCGGGCCAGTCAAGATGAATTGGTTGTGGCCCAGCTGGTATTCGCCCGGCGGCACCGGCTCCGGTGGCGGCGGCGGGGCCGGGGGCAGCGCGCACTGGTGTACCGCCGCCCGCCGGGCGTCCTGGCCCCCTTGGTAGAGACCGGAATAGGCGTAATAGCAGAGGATCCGGAGATCGCTCTGCAGCATCTCGTTGAAGGTCAGCGCATCGCCCTCGATGGTGACGGTCAGGGTGGTGAAACCGCCGTTGGCGTTGAGGTCAAACGGCACCCGGCGGGTGGTGTCGCCGGTGAACCCGTCGCCGTTGAGGTCGTAGCGGCTGTGGTCGGTGGCGTTCGGGGTGCCCGCCACGGCACGCTGCTGCACGTAGGCGCCAAACGCTGCGGAAAAGTCGGCCAGGTCGTGCTCGTCAAACCGGCCGTCCCTGCCGGGGGTGTTGGGGCCAGCGGCCACGTCGAGGAGTTCCCGGCGCATCCGCGGATTGCCGAGCCCGTTGTCCAGCCGCAGGACCGCGTAGCAGGCATCGAGCACGCCTGCGGTTGAGCGCTGGTTGTACGCCTCCAGGAGCCTGGTCCGGAGCTGGACCGGGGTCAGGCTGGGTTCCAGCGACCACAGGTACGTCGCAATCCCGGCCACGAGGGGCGTGGCCATCGAGGTGCCGGAGTAGCGGGCGGAACTGCCATTGCACCTGGCAGGATTGGCAGGGTAAGTGGAATCCTGGATGACGCACGGCGCGTAGACGTCCTCCCCGACCGCGCGAAGGTCAGAGCCGAGGCTGGAGAACGCCGACTCGACTCCGGCGCGATTCGAGCTCCCGACCACCAGGACGTTGGGGGAGCGCATCGCCGCCGTGGGGGCGTTGACGAGGATCCAGCCCCAGAGCGCGTCAAAACCGCTGGAATCAGCCGCCGGCAGGTTGACTCCCCGAAGCAATGGCCTGAGATCGTCGTGGCGGGCCGCGATGGTCCACCGGGAGTTCCACAGGGACTGGTTTGCCGGGTCGGGGGATCCGCCTTTGTTTCCCGCGGAGGTCATGTGGAGGAACCGCCCGAGATGTGGGGCCACGCTTATCCGCCACTCCACCGCCTGGACAACTCTGAAAAGGCGTTGGGCGGCAGAGTTGTCAAAGGCGCCAAATCCGATGCTCGTACTAAGCAGAAACTGCCCGGTAGGCGGCATCAACCGGTAGAACTCGGCGGCAAAGGAAACCAGGCCACCGTAGGGGATTCCGGTGAGATTCAACCGGGCGCGGTGTGGAAGGACCCCGGTAAACGGGGTTGCATCATGGTCGGCAGCCAGGATCCCCGCCACATGAAAGCCATGGTTTTGGGTCGGTGACGAGAGTCCCGTTCCATTGTTGGTGAAAACCAGGGGAGTAATGGAAGGGATCGGTACCAGGTTGTGGTAGAAATCGGGGAGCCGGACATGGACGTTGGTGGTGGCCAGCTCCTTGAGGTTCCAGGCGGCGGGTAGCCGGCCAGGAATAAGATGGCTGATTCCGGAGTCCCCGCTGGCCGGCAGGATGTGGATCGACCCCGTGGTCGGGGTGAATTAGGGGATGGCCAGCCAGAATGCACCGCTGGCAACGAGCCCATTCCCCACTGCCCGGGCAGCAGCCTCATCCGACGCTGCCTGGATGCGCAGGGTCAGGAACGGGCTGCCCGGTTCGCTGCCGTCCACCCGAGCCCCCGCCGCCAGGAGTGCGGCATTGACGACCGCCACCGTGGCGGTGGGCCGGACCACGCCAAGAAGCCGGGTCCGGATGAAATTCCCGGCCATCTGGTCGGGAGTAACCGCGGTGGCGCGCTTCGACACCAGGACGGTGATCGCCTCGGCGGTGCCCGGCCCCATCAGCAGCGTGTCGCCAATGACGGGGGTCGGTGGGGGCGGCGGCGGCGGGGGTGGAGCCGGGGGCGGGGCCGCTGGCGGGGGCACCGGGGCCGCGGGATCCCCGCCGCAGGCGGCGAGGAGCAGCGCCAGGACCAGCGGCAGGTGAAGGGGGAAGCGCCGGGGCGTCGCAGCCATGGGGAACTCGGAGGGAAGGGGGCCTCTGCCGCTGCGCGCACGGTCGGGCGACGGCTGGAGCCCCGTTACTTGGAGATCGGATTCCAGGCGGCTGGCGTATCACCCCGATCCGCATCGGGACAGGTCAGGGGGAAGGGGGCGGGACGCCGAGGCTGTCGCCGAGGGCGCGGATCCAGGTCTGGCGCTCAGAGTTGCCGGTGCGGATAAAATGCCCCGTGAGTTCACCCACCACGAAGCGCAGGGTCGGATCTCCGGAGGGGAATGCACCCCGGGCCAGCTCCAGCTGAAGGAGCAGTTCGGTCTCCCCTTCCGCGGTCCTCCCGGCCCGTGACAGACAGGTGCCGTACATGGCGTGACGGCCGATCCGCTGGTTGTTGGCGAGGGGCATCACCGAGTCAATGATGGCCAGGGCACTTTCGAAATCGAGGAGAGCTGCCCGGGTGCGCCCCGCCTCGAGCTCCACCCCGGGACGGCAGCGGGCCCAGGCATAGCGACCCAGCGCCAGGGCAGTGTTGAAATGCCCCGGTCCCACCATCTCTCGGAACACTTCGTAGTTTCCCCGGAACGCCTGCTCGGCCGCGGGGAATCGACGTGCCTGGTCGTACATCCCACCGAGGTAATCCAGGGAGATCCCCAGCTCGAAGTGCCTGCCCCCAAGGCGCCCCCGATCGATCGCCACCACCTGCTCAAGGATGGTGATCGCCTCGTCCAGCGCGCCCGACCGGCTCAAGGCCCCTCCGAGGTTGCGCTGGACGCCGAGCGCCATCGGGTGATCGACTCCCAGGCGTCGCTGCAGCCCGGCCGTCGCCTCCCGAAGCATTGGCACCGCAACGGCCGGGGAGCCGGTGCGGTTCCAGCCCGCCTGCAGGGAAGAAGTCGAGGGCAAATTCGCCGATGCGGCGCTCGGCGTTCTCCCCGGAATCGAGGAGGCAGAGGACCTCCTGAACCAGCGACGTGTCGCCATCAGCCTCCGCCAGCAGCCGCGTCTGACGCTCGTGGGCCGGCCATTCCAGGGCCCGGCTCAGCAGGTCGTCAATGCGATTCCAGCGGGTGGGGTCGAGAGGCATCCGATGTCCTGGCGAAGGAACGTGGAACGGGCATCACCCTGGAGATCGCAATTGCCGTGACAATGGGATCATCGGTGAGGGGGGCCTACTCCCGGCGCCCGAGGCGCTCGGTCGAGCAGGTCTCCGGCGGGGCGTTCGGCTTGACCCGCGCGAATGCCGCAGAGTCGACCTCGGCGTCGTACTCGGGCTCCAGGGTGTTGGAGGCGAGAAGTTAGAAGGATGAAGCAAGCGGTAAGAAGTAAGAGGAAATGCCTGGGAAGGGAATGGCATCGTCTTGAAGTCGCCATCGCCGCCGCAGCGGGGCTTCGTCAGTCCTGGCAGGCCGTCAGGATGCTCTCCGCCAGGTCGGCCACTCCCAGACCGGTGCTGCTGCTGCCGGTGTTCGTGGCTTAGGTGCGCCCGGGTGTCGAGGTCATGATGCCTTCGAGTGGCTCGCCGTCGCTCCTGCCGCCGAGCGCTTCAGCTGGCCTCGGTTCCGGCGGGCGATCGCCGCCGCGCTGATGCTGCTCGGGTGTGGCTCGACGGGGCCGTTGGAGGATGTGTTGCGGGTGCGGTAGGGTCATCAGTATTCGTTGGTGTAGGTCAGAAACTTGTAGGTCCCGCCATGTTCCAGGATGGTGCCGAACAGCCGGCGATCGCGCGGGGCCCCCGCCGAGTCGGTCACCGCCACGATACAGCTCTCCCAGAGCCGGTTCGGTCCTTCGATCCGGGCCTGGTCGGGACAGCGCAGGCTCGCGAAACCCAGCGGGCGCCCGCCATCGCGCTGCAGGAGCCGGGAAATTCCCCGGCTGGAGGCGTTCTGCATCTGAAACCAGAGCAGCGAGGGACTGAGCTCGTAGGGTGGGGCGGTGAAGTGCGTATGCGGGTAGTACAGCCCGATGAACTCGTCCCGCTGCAGCACCAGACGGGGGAGCGCCGCCGAATCCCTGGTTTCAACCGCCAGCAGGAATCGGCGCACCAGTTCCTCTCGGTTGGGCGCGCCGTGTCGAAGGGCTGCGGGCACCGAGTCCACCGTGAGTAGGAAGCGCCGGACCTCCTCCTCGATCGGCAGGGTACTGTCGACCACACCCTGACTCGGTGGAGGCTCGGCGGGTGGAGTGTCACCCGCCGGCTGGCAGGCCACCATCAACAGCAGCAGCACGGTCGCCAGCGGCAGGAGCCATCGGCGGGCGGACGGGGCGTCGGGGAGATGCACAGTGGTGGCTGAGAACATGGCAGGAAGTCCACCACACCGGGAGTCCGGCCTCACCCTTGAGGCCGGGTCCCGACGGGGTTGAGGGTCAGTTGATGGCGTAGTTGGTCCAGCCCTGCCACCACTTCGCGCCGTTCGGGTCGACCGCGCCCCGGTAGCTGGTGCCGGTCACGAATCCGCCCGCCTTGACGGACAGGGCGCCGGTCAAGGTCGCCAGTCCCCCGGTGCGGATCGGGGAGCCGACCGCGGGGGTCCAGTCCAGGGTGGTTGCCGTCGGGCTCGCGGGCAGCCCGGTAAAGAGCGTGCTGGCCAGTGCTGCCGACGATTCGATGTTGTTGGTCGTCTGGTTGAGAGTGCCCTGGACGGTGCTGCCGGTCTGCGGCTGGAACACTGCGCCGACCTCGGAGACGTAGATGTTGTTCAGGATCAGGTCGCCGGCGGTGATCCGATCGAGGGTCGTCTGGTCGCGGAGCGAGATGCCCGCCCGGCTCCAGCGTGTCACCACCCCGTTGATGTAGTACCCGCCGACGCCACGCCGGATCATCATCCCGATGTCGCCCGAGGAGGTCGGCGTCACCGTCGATGGCACGCCCACCAGGGTGAAATTGGCAAACATCGGCAGCGTCAGCGGCTGGGAGAGCTCGCCATTGAGGCAGTTGGCCCCGGCGCAGCCATCGTTCTCCATGCCCTGCGGGTCGGTGGCCAGGATGCCCGGCGGACGCGGCACCACGCGGGCGTTCTGGAACGCGATCAGGAACTGGTTTCGGCCGATGTAGCCTTCCGAGGCGTCGAAATGGTCGTCGCCCGGGTTGTAGGAAACCAGGTACTTGCTGTCGACGGCGCCGCCGAACCACTCGAAGCTGTCGTCGAGGCCGTGCATCGCCTGGATGTGGTCGAGCGTGGTGCCGCTGCCCACGGCGGCGAGGGTCAAGGTGTTGAGCTCGACATTGGGCGCGGCACCGAAGCCCGCGAATTCGATCCGGACGTAGCGCAGGGTGCCACTGTTGTCGGCATTGTTGGTACCACCAGAGTAGTCCACCTGGGGGTTGGCTGCGCTGGTACCGGTGCCCTCCAGGATCACGGGGGAGCCCCGGTTGATGATCCCGTCGCCGACGATGATCACCCCGCCCCAGTCCCCGGCCAGGCGCTGACCGGCCGGCTGCGAAGAGGTGAAGATGATCGGGGCGGCCTCGGTGCCACTCGCCTGGATCCTGGCGCCGCGGAGGATGAAGAGCGAGGAGCCCAGGGTGTTGAAGTCACCCTTGATCGTGGTGCCCGCCTCGATCGTCAGGGTGGCACCGTTGGTGACCTTGATGAACCCCTGGAGCAACCAGACCTTGTCGCTGGTCCAGGTGGTGTTGGTGGTGATGTTCTGGGTGACCGGCTGTACCGGGACCGCCTGGGTGGTCACGGTGACCGCGGCACTGTAGTCGGACACTTCCGGACCCGAGACCGCCGCCACCCGGTAGGAGTAGGCGGTGGTGCTGGAGAGACCGCTGTCCGTGAACGGTGAGGAGGCCGGATTCCCGACCACCGCGAAGTTGGCGCCCGCCGCGCCGTCGGCGCGCTGCACGCGGTATCCGGTGGCGCCGGTCACCGGGTCGAAGCTGATCTGCGCCGTGGTGTTCGAGGTCGCCGTCGCGGCGACGTTGCCGGGAGCGGCCAGCGGATCCGGCTCCGGCTCGATGGGGTCGGAAGTGCAGGCACTCGCCAGCATGGCTGCTGCCAGGGTGCTGAGCGCCAATCGGGAATGGAAAGCCACGCGCATCGTTCGACCTGTCCTTTCGAGGGGTGAAAATCTCGCGCTGACGATTCCAGTGCCCCGCCAGCCCATGAGAAATACCCCCCGACCATACCCGTTCAATCTCGATTCCGTCACATCAACGTCACGGTGCTCAGGGCTGCCAGGAGAGCCCCAGGTTCAGGGTCCGGCCCGACCGGTAGTACTCCCGGGTCACGGTGCCCTGGATGACCTCGTACGGGGCATCCAGCAGGTTCTTGAGGTCCGCCTTGCCGCTCAGCGTCCCGAACACCGGGAACCGCAGCGCGAAGTCCACCACATGCCGGGGCTGCTCCAGGATGTCCGGCAACGGCGCCTCGGCGGCGCTCGTCAGCCGGGCGCCGACGACGTTGTACAGAGCGGTGGCGCTGAATTGTCCGCCCGGCGAGGTGTAGGTCACTCCGGTGTTGACGACGTACGGTGCCTGGCCCACCATCGGGCGCTTGTCGTTCACCTTGCTCGCCAACCCGCTGCCGATCTCGATCTCGCTGTGCATGATGGTGAGGTTGACAAAGGTGCCAAAGTTCCGCAGGGACGCACCGAGAATGTCCAGTCCCTTCCGGACCTCCAGCTCCACACCGTAGTTCGTGGCGGCCTCGGCATTGACGAAGGTCACCTGGCGGGTGCCCGACGTGGCCAGGTAGATCCGTTCGATGGGGTCGGCAAACTTCTTGGCGAACAGGCCCACGCTGATCACTTCTGTCGCGCGGGGATACCACTCCCAGCGGAAATCGTAATTCTGGATCAGGGCCCGGCGGAGATTCGCGTTGCCGACCACGTTCTCGCCGCCGAGAACCTCACGGTACTGGACCGGTGACAGCTCGCGGTATTCCGGGCGGGACAGCGTGCGCGAGGCCGAGAATCGCACGACCTGATTTTCGCCGAGCCGGAAATTGATGGCCAGCGAGGGCAGGATATCATCGTACTCGGGGCTGCTGGTGACCGACGCCCCGGAAGTCGGCGTCGTGATGACGGTGGTCGTGGACCGCTCGTAGCGCGCCCCACCGACCACTTCGATCGTGCCGGTCACCGGAATCTGCGCCATGACGAACCCGGCCCGCACCGTCTCGGTGGCCTCATACGACCCGCCGGTTCCAAGCGCCGTGACGCTGAACCAGGTGTCGCCGGGCTGGCTGAAGCGGCCGTCAAAGATCTGCTCCGCCGAAAGCTCCCGGGCCGTGCGGGGAAGGTTCGACGCAATGCTGAACGCCGCATTGCTGGCGGAACGATCACTGGTCCGCACCGCTCCCCCGAACTTGATTTGCACCGGGCTGTCCATCCGGCCGAGCAGGATCCGGTGGCTGATCTGGAACTCAGAGCTGGTTTCCCCGAGGTCCCCATAGGTCCGCACCGCGCCCTCGCTGGACGCCGCCAGCCAGGCCGCAGGCCGGGCCGCGCCGCTCGGATCAGGATCGAGCGAGTAGACCAGTTCGGACCGGTCCGGTTCCCGTCGGGCCACGGTGGACCGCGAGCCCGACCAGGTCAGGAGTTGCCGCGCGGCGATCTGATGCTCACCCAGCAGCTGGGCGCTCAGGACTTCGCGCTCAACATACCGGAGACGGTCGATCTGCAGGGGAATCCCGAGGTTCTCATCTTCACCCAGTTCGGACTTGGCTTCGTTGTCCGAGGTCCGGGTATACGAGGTGTTGAGGGCCAGGCGGGAGTGGCTGCCCAGGTACGTGCTCAGGCTGACCAGGCCCCCGAGCATCGCGCTGGCACGCCCGGTCGATCCTGCGTACTGGTCGGTCGCGAGCTGGACCGCCGGGTTGCCGGTGGGCTTGGCCACCGCCCGCCGCTCACCCGAGCGGATCTCCTGCCCGTAGGAATAGCTGCCCGACACCAGGTAGCCGAAGCGCTGCCCGAAGAACGGGTCGCTCCCGCCGATCGACAGTCCCATTGAGCTGCTGGGAGCCGCATTGCCACGAGGCGCCGTCCACACATTGCGGAAGGCAGCGACGATGTTGTTGACCTGGTCCGAGCTGACGGCGGCGGAGGGATTGCCAATGGCGTTGACTGCTGCGGGCATCTGCCGGCTCCCGGCACCGAAGGTAAAGCGCTCGGCACCGGCGCTGGGTGCCAGGAGGATCGCCTTGCCAGTGACCGCGTCCCCGCCCCCGAGGCCGAGCGAGAATACCATCTTCCGTTCGGCAGGGAATTCCCGGGTCTGGATGTCCACCAGGGCGCCGGAGAAGTCTCCGGCGAGGTCCGGCGTGAAGGTCTTGGCCGTGGTGATGGTCTGCAGGATGCCGCTGGGGAAGAGATCCAGCGGCACCACCTTCCGCTCCGGCTCTGGACTCGGGATCCGCGCCCCGTTGAGCGAGGTGGTCGTGTAGCGCTCACCCAGCCCCCGGACGAAGATGAACTTGCCCTCCTGGACCGTGACGCCGCTGACCCGCTGTACGGCGGCGGCGGCATCACCGTCAGGGCTGCGGGAAATCTCCTCCGCGGTGATCGAGTTGACGACGTTGACGCTGGCGCGCTGATTCCCCAGCGCCTCCACCGCCGAGCCGCGCTCCGCCTCGACCGACACCACCACCTCCTCCAGCTCGATCGTCTGGGACGCCAGCGAAACATCCTGGGTCACGACGCCACCCGGAGCCAAGGTGACTCCTGTCACCGTCTTCCCGGTGTAGCCGATCATCCGGGCCCGGACCGTCATCACCCCAGCAGGCACGTTCGTGATCTGATACCGCCCCTCCAGCGTGGTCTGTGCGGAATAGGTGGATCCGGCTGCGATCACCTCCACCGTGGCGCCTGCCAGCGGGTGAGTTCCGGTTGCATCAAGCACCCGGCCGGTCACCCGTCCGGTCTGCTGCGCTGCCAGCGGAAACACCACCGTGCTCAGCAGCACCGCCACCAGAAAACCACGCGCCAGATTGCTCATGTGCCCCACTCTCGGTCCGAAGGTCTCCATGGTCGGCACGCTCATCGCGCCGAGCCTGCCAGTCGATCCTGAAAGGTCCCCTGGGCGAGTACCGCGTGGCCCACAATTGTGCAACGGCTATGTAACGTCGATCCGGCGGTTGGAGTCGCGGGGAACGAGCCGGGAGTCGATGGGTGGTGGGAGAGGGGGGGCCACCCGGGCTGGAAAAGCGAGGAAGTGGGGGCGGTTCAGGCGATGCGGTAGCCAACGAAGGGTGGTCGGCCGGGCATCGTCCCGGCCGGACTGAAGCTGTTACTCCCGGTGCCCCAGGCGCTCCGTGGAGTAGGTCTCCGGCGGGGCATTGGGCTTGACCCGCACGCTCTTGGCCGGGATCCCGACGTTCACATGGTAGGGCCGCACATCCTTGGTGGCCACCGCGTTGGCCCCCACCATTCCGTTTTGGCCCACCTTGACTCCCGCCAGGACCGTGGCGTGATAGGTGATCCGGACATCTTCCTCCAGCACCGTCTGCGCACAGGTCACGTCCTTCTGGTCCACGATGCTGTGGGTGTGACTGTAAATATTCGCGTAGTCGGCCACGCTGACCCGGTCCCCCATCACGATCCCGCCCCGGTCGTCGAGCAGCACGTGCCGGTGCACCACCACGTCATCGCCCACTTCCATGTTGTAGCCGTAGGAGAACTCGGTGTGCTGGAAGCACTTGAAGTTCCTGCCGCAGCGGCGAAAGATCCGCGGCGCAAGCAGCCGCCGGAACTGGATCCCCAGGTCCACGTTCTGGCCCGCCAGCGGGGTCCGGTCGAAGGAATACCAGAGCCACAGCAGCGGCTTGACCCGTGCAAATGCCGCAGCGTCCACCTCGGCGTAGTACTCCGGCTCGAGGGTGATGTTGGCGGGGTCGAGCGCCAGGAGCGCCGAGCGGGTGGCCAGCGCGGTGGCTGGATCGGCCACCAGCGCCTCGTAGGCCCCCAGACCGGGATACCAGATGGCGCAGAGGGTGCGCCGGCAGATCGACCCCCAGTCGGCGTCTGGTGCCCCCAAGGCGGTGTCGAGTTCAGCCAGCCAGGCATCATTGGCTTTGGCCACGGCGGCAGGCAGGGCGATGGGCTTGAGGGGACGCATCGGCATGGGGCACCCGGGCGCTGGAAGCGAGCAGGAGGAAACAAGAGGCCAGAGGGAAGAAGTAAGAGGAAATGTCTGGGAAGGGAATGGCATCGTCTCGAAGTCGCCATCGCCGTCGCAGGGGGGGCTTCGTCAGTCCCGGCAGGCCGCCAGGATGCTCTCCGCCAGGTCGGCCACCCCGAGGCCGGTGCTGCTGCTGGTCGCGTGCATGTCATCCAGGGTCAGGCCTAGCTCGTCGGCCCGGGACCGGATGGCGGCATGCCGCCGGGCCTGACTCAGCTTGTCGACCTTGGTCAACACGGTCAGCACCGGGCGATTGTTCTCCGCCAACAGGTCCTGGATCCGGCGATCATCCACCGAGGGCGGGTGCCGCACATCGAGGAGCCAGACCACCCCCCGGAGGGTGGTTCGCTGGCGCAGGTACGTGTCTACCAGCGCCCGGTAACTCTCGCGGTCGCGCTTGTTGGCCTTGGCCCACCCGTAGCCGGGCAGGTCCACCAGGTACAGCGTCGGCAGGCCATAGACATTCAGGTATTGGGTCTTGCCCGGCGTGGCGCTGACCCGGGCCATTCCCTTGCGCCCCACGAGTGCGTTCAGCAGGCTCGATTTGCCGACATTGGACCGCCCCACGAAGGCGATCTCTGGTCGGACAGGATGGAGGGGTTGGGCCGGGTCGGGAAAGCTGCCGAGGAACTCGATCGGCAAGGCCGCCAGGGGAGCCGTGATCAGGCTTCGCGCTTGGCCCGGGGCCGTTCGGTCACCACGATCGGGTCGGTCCCGTTGAGGATGGCATCGGCGGTAATCACCACTTCGCGCACGTCGTCCCGGTCGGGCAGGTCGTACATCAGGTCGGTCATCACGTTTTCAAGGATGGCGCGCAGGCCACGGGCCCCGGTGGACCGCTTGAGCGCCTTCTTGGCCACGGCGCGGAGTGCTTCCGGGTCAAAGGTCAGGCCGACGTCCTCGAGCTCGAACAGCTTGGCATACTGCTTGGTCAGCGCGTTCTTGGGCTCGAGCAGGATCCGGACCAGCGATTCCTCGTCGAGTTCCTGGAGCGGGACCATGACCGGCAGGCGGCCCACCAGTTCGGGGATCAGCCCGAAGTGGAGCATGTCATCGGGCTCGACATGCTGGTACGGGTTGCCCGGGGTCGTCTCCACCGCCTCGGCGCCGATGGAGGTCGGGGTGAACCCGATCTGCTGTTTGCCCAGCCGTGCTTCAATGATCTTCTCGAGCCCGTCAAACGCGCCACCGCAGATGAACAGGATGTCCTTGGTGTTGATCTGGATGTATTCCTGCTGCGGGTGCTTCCGGCCGCCCTGCGGCGGCACCGAGGCCACCGTGCCCTCGAGGATCTTGAGCAGCGCCTGCTGCACCCCCTCGCCCGAGACGTCCCGGGTAATGCTCGGGTTCTCGGACTTGCGGGCAATCTTGTCGATCTCGTCGATATAGACGATGCCGCGCTCGCACTCACCAACATTGAATTCGCCGGCCTGGAGCAGCCGGACCAGGATGTTCTCGACATCCTCGCCGACGTAGCCGGCCTCGGTCAGGGTCGTGGCATCCGCAATCGTGAACGGGACGTCGAGAATCCGCGCCAGGGTCTGCGCCAGCAGGGTCTTGCCCACGCCGGTCGGGCCCAGGAGCAGGATGTTGGACTTGTCCAGTTCCACCTCGCCCGCAGGGCGCACGCCCCCGGCGTTGATGCGCTTGTAGTGATTGTAGACCGCCACCGCCAGGGTCCGCTTGGCACGCTCCTGGCCGATCACGTACTGGTCGAGGACTTCCTTGATCTCCGCCGGGGTCGGGACCTGGGTGATCCGATCGACAACTTCGCGCTCCTCATCCTCGGCCAGGATTTCATTGCAGAGGGTGATGCACTCGTTGCAGATGTACACCGACGGGCCCGAAATGAATTTCCGGACCGAATCCTTCGATTTGCCGCAGAAGGAACACCGCAGGTGCTTGTCGCTGGACATCAGGCCATGCCGCCCATGCTGGGAGATGCCGGAAAACTCACCGCCGGGGTCCGGGGCGTCAAGAGGCCACCGGCGCCAGGGTCCGGGGGACAAGCACGGTGTCGATCATGCCGTAGACCTTCGCTTCCTCGGCGCTCATGAACCGGTCGCGATCCATGTCGCGCTCGATCGTCTCGATTGGCTGCCCGGTGTGCTTGGCATACAGCTCGTTCATCTTGCCGCGCAGGTACAGGATCTCGCGGGCCTGGATCTCGATATCCGAGGCGGTGCCCTGGGCCCCACCGGACGGCTGATGGATCATGATCCGGGAATGCGGCAGGGCGCTCCGCTTACCCGGCGCGCCGGCCGAAAGGAGAAACGAACCCATCGACGCCGCCATGCCCATGCAGATCGTGTTGACCGGGGCCCGCAGGTGTTGCATGGTATCGTAGATGGCCATGCCGCTCGAGACCACGCCACCCGGCGAGTTGATATAGAGGTAGATGTCCTTCTCGGCGTTGTCGGCCTCGAGGAACAGCAACTGGGCAATGATGATGTTGGCCACGTCATCGTTGATCCCGGCGCCGAGGAAGACAATCCGGTCCATCAGGAGCCGTGAGAAGATGTCGTAGGTCTTCTCGCCGCGGCTGGACCGCTCGATGATGTATGGTGGGTACAGCGTCACGATGTCGCCTCGGTCACGGTGGATTGCGCCAGGAGCCAGGCCCACGCCTTCTCCTCGGTCAGGGAACGCTCGATTTCCGGCAGCCGCTTGGCTTGTTCCAGCGAGGCGTAGACCTGCCCCACCGGCACCCCGCGGGTCGCGGCAATGGCCGCCACCCGTTCGTCGACCTCCCCCTCCGTGGCACGCAACTCCTGGGCCTCGGCTACCGCCGTCAGGACCAGGTCGCGCCGCACCTGCGTCTCGGCCACGGGGCGGAACTGCGCCGCAAAGGCGTCGTACTGCTCGTGCGGAATGCCATAGGATTGCAGCAGCCCGTGCATCAGCCGGTGCACCAGCGATTCGGGGGCCGGCACCTGGTTGGCCTCCACGATCTGCTGCAGCAGCGACTCCCGGACCTTCGAGTCGGCTTCCCGCGCCGCATCCCGCGCCAGGTCCTCGGTCAGGGCGGCCTTGAGCGCTGCCAAGTCGGCGAACTCACCCACCGAGGCGGCAAAGCCATCGTCGAGCGGCGGCAGCTCCTGAAGCTTCACCTCGTGCAACTCGATCCGCACCCGGCGGCTCTGGCCCCGCTTCGACTCGTCGGCATGATCCTCGGGAAACCGGATGTCGGCCTCGGCGGATTCCCCCGGACTGAGGTTCATGATCGCCTCTTCCAGCGCCGGCAGCGCTCGCCCATCGCCGAGGACCATGGTGTACGGCTGCGGCGCGGCGTCGGCCCCCTCATCCAGCGAGGTGACGTCCACCCGGACCATCTGGCCCGGCGCGGGCTTGGTACCCTCAACCGGCAACCAGGCCGCCTGCTTCTCGCGCAGCGACTGGAGCTGCTCCTCCAAATGCTCGGCAGTGACCGGTGTCACCGTGCGGGTCATCGTGAATCCGCTGGTCCGGTTCAGGACAATCTCGGGCCGGACCTCCACGAACAACTCGAATTCAAGTGGCTGGCCATCCTCGAACTTGACGTTCCGCACCGAGGGGTCGCCGAGGGGCTTGAGCTCCTGGCTGCTCCGGGCCTCCTCCCACCCCGCCCGGATCACGTCCTCCAGGACGTACTGGCGGATCTCCTGGTGGAGCCGCTTGCGGACCACGGCCTCGGGGGCCTTGCCCGCCCGGAAGCCGGGCAGCCGCACCCGCTTGGCATAGGTGGAGACGGCCCGGGCCTCGGCGTCGCGCACCCGGTCCACCGAGACGGTGACCTGGAGGGACTTCGAGGCGGGATCTTCTGCTGTGGTGGTGACGGTAATATCGGTCATAGAACGCACAATCTACCCCGGGCCGTGGAGGCCCGGCAACGTGTGCTGCTGCTGTGGGGGGTCAGTTTGCGGGCAGCGTGGGGGCTTCCTGGACCGTCAGCGCCGGGGCAATGGCCTGAACCACCGTCTTGCAGATCCCGGTCGCCAGGGGGACCCCGGCGCCGACTCCAAGGAGGAGCAGGTTGGCGGCCAGCCAGGGCGAGGTCCATTTCTGCACCATGGCCCGGCTCCGGTTGCCCAGGAAGGCCACGAGGGCCACCCCGTTGATCACCACGAAGGCGCCAATGGCAAAGGTGATCGCGACACTGCGGATGGAATCGAGGACGGAAACAAAGGAAAGGTCCAAAGCACACCTCCTCGGGGACGAGGGGCTCCCACAATGGCTGGGGGCCTGTGAGCGATCCTGCGTGGGACGAAGTGCTTGCGTTTGCAGGGATTGCCTCCAAGGGCAACGGTCCCGGAAACGGAACTTCCCATGCGAACGGCGGGAGTTGAACCCGCACCCCCAAAGGGACAGGATCCTAAGTCCTGCGCGTCTGCCAGTTCCGCCACGCTCGCATTGTTTGCGTATTGCGTCCTACATTACCACCGGATCGGCGAATGTGGGAGTGCCGTTTCAGTCTGAACCGTTGGAGCGGTGGTGCACCTGAACTAGATTACTCGCTGCGGGATTATCCCGCGACGATTTCCTCAACCGATCCTGGGGCCCATGTCTGGTCAGTCACGTCGTTACATCGTTCCTACGGTGCTTCTCGCCTCCCTCGCCGTCGGCTGTGGCTCCGGTGATGACACCCGGGTTACCAACCTGACTGTTGGCATCTCCAAGGACAGCGCCATTACCGCCATGGGTGGGGAACGGCCCAGCAGGATCGATCCGTATCTGACCGGTGGCCAGTATATCGAGTCGATGCTGTACATCCGGCAGGGCGGCGAGCCCACCGGTCCCGATTCGATTCCGGACCGTGAGCGGACCCCCGTCGTTGTCATCAATGGCTTGCTGACGGGCTGGGGCTGGGGCTACTGGGACTCGGTGGCCAGCGCCAATAACATTCCGGTGGCTCCACCGAAGTAACGAGTGGGCAGGATGACAACGGGCCCGGAGCGCATCGCGCTCCGGGCCCGTGTCGTTGGGGACTGGACGGGCCTACTCTTTCCCACCCACCCTGACCCGGACAGCCCGGCGGACCCCGAGTCCGGTCTGCGGGTTCGGCGAATACACCGTGACCAGGACGATGCTGCCCCGACCCGCAGCCTGAATTGCCTGGCGCAGGTCTGCTTCAGTTCGGATCGTCGCGGACCCGACGCTCTGGACGACATCCCACGCGAAAAGCTGCCCCTCCCCTGGGCCGCCCTCGGTGACATCGCGTACCACAATTCCGACCAGCGAGGCAGGGAGCCGGAACTCCGTCCTGATCGCCTCGGTGATCGGGGAGATGGTCAACCCTAGCCCTTCAACGGCGCTGGGGGACGGCCCGGCCCGTTCAGGGTTTGAAGGTGCCGCTCCGTCATCGGGCGTGACAGCGGCCGTGACCGGATTGGCCACCTCGGCGGCCACCAGCCGCACGTCGTAGGTCCGCCGGGCACCGCCAGACCGCGCCACCTCGACCTTGACCACTTCACCCGGCTGCTTGAAGCCGACGATCTGCTGGAGCTGGGCCACATACCGAACCGGCTGCCCGTCGAGCGAAATGATCACGTCACCCTGCTTGAGCCCGGCCTTCTCGGCAGGAGAGTTCCCCTCCGAGAACGTGGCGATCTTCACGCCGCGCACCTCGTCCAGCCCGACATCCTCGGCATCGATAGCGCTGGCCTCATTGACCTGCACGCCCAGCACCGCGCGCTCCACCTTGCCGGTGGCAATGAGCTGGTTCATGACATTCCGGGCCAGATCGATCGGGATCGCAAAGCCGTAGCCCATGTTGAAGCCGTTGTCGCTGGCAATCGCGGAATTGATCCCGATGACCTGGCCGCGAACGTTCACCAGGGGACCGCCGGAGTTGCCGCGGTTGATTGTGGCATCGGTCTGGAGGAAGTCCTGGATGGCGTAGTTGGCGCCATCGCGATTGGCCAGCCCAGGCAGCCCACGCCCCTTGGCGCTGATGATCCCTGAGGTGACCGTGAAGGTCAGATTTTCTCCCAGCGGATTGCCGATTGCCAGCACCCACTCGCCGATCCGGGACTGGGCACTGACGCCAAGCGCCGCCGGAGTCAGCCCCGATGCGTTGATCTTGATGACGGCGATATCGGTATTGGCATCGCTGCCGATGAGCTTGGCCTCATGGATGGTGCCGTTGAGCAGCTGGACCCGGATCTGGTCGGCGTTCTCGATGACGTGGTGATTGGTCAGGACGTACCCGTCCGCCGACACCACAAAGCCCGACCCGGTGCCGCGCTCGATTTCGGGTTGCTGCGGGGTGGCGGCACCGGGCGGGAGGAACTGCTCAAACCCGGGCGGCACCTGCCGACGCGTCGTCGACGGTCGCTCGGTGCGCTGGGAACGAATGAAAACGACACTCGGCCGCACCGCTTCGGCCACCGCCGCAAAGGCGTCGCTCAATTCGGCCAGCGGCCGTGCCAATGGGATGCTCGGTGCCTCTACCGCGGCAATCGGCTCGGCGCGCAGCCCGGCCCTGGTAGCCCCTTGGGCCAGCGAGCTGCGCGGCAGGTCCAGCAAGTTGGTAAAGACAAGGCCGAGCACAAAGGCCAGGCCCAGCATTCCGATGAACTTGATCCAATTGAGTGGTCGTGCGGACATTTCGGCTAACCTCTCGGGTTGGTTCGGGAAACTCGGCGGACGGGCCGCCGTCTCATCTCAATATACGCAGGATGCGCCAGCCCGGTTCCGGGTTGCAGCGCCCACTTCCCGGAGACGAGCCGAGGCCCGCCGATTGGCACGCCCCGGATCCGTCGTGCCGCTGGCATTGGCGGCCAGATTGGCCGCCCCGACACAGTTCATCGCGTGGCCGGCACGGGCGGCCAGATTGGCCGCCCCGACACAGTTCATCGCGTGGCCGGCACGGGCGGCCAGATTGGCCGCCCCGACACAGTT
>Ga0163144_10001860_pt1 | contig 49406 bp, 36 predicted proteins | sample OliLak19BULKMAT1_FD_123175 | JGI IMG/M metagenome (GOLD analysis project Ga0163144, IMG submission 123175) | Freshwater microbial mat bacterial communities from Lake Vanda, McMurdo Dry Valleys, Antarctica - Oligotrophic Lake LV.19.BULKMAT1 | ecosystem: Environmental > Aquatic > Freshwater >... | reverse complement strand
GTGCGGGTGCTACCGCGGGTGTCACGCGTGCCGGTCAGCCAGTTGGCGCCTCGATGCGTCGAAGGCGGCGAATGGCTGGAACACGCCACGCAGTCGCGGCGACAACACCTAACGTCAAGCAGCCGCCAATCACGACCGACGCGACCGTTCCGAAGAGTCGGGCCGCGACCCCAGACTCGAAGGCTCCAAGCTCGTTCGAACTCCCGATGAAGATCGCATTCACCGCCGACACTCGACCCAACATTTGGGGTGGCACCAGTACCTGAATCAGCGTCGCCCGTATCACAGCGCTCACGTTGTCGGCTGCGCCGCTGATCACGAGCATGCCCACGGACAGGAGCACGTTGGTCGAGAGGGCGAAGGCGATGGTCGCGAGGCCGAACACGGTCACCGCCACCAGCAAGGCCCGCCCGGCTCGTTGAAAGGGCGGTCGGTGGGCGACGACCACCGCCATCAACACTGCCCCTACGCCGGGGGCCGTCTGCAGCAGGCCCAAACCTCGCGCCCCTACATGCAAAATGTCAGCGGCGAAGACCGGCATGAGGGCGACGGCCCCACCGAAGAACACGGCCAGCATGTCCAGCGTGAGTGCGGCCAGGATCACCCGCTGGCTCCGTACGAAACGAATGCCGTCGGCCAGCGTCCGGGCGATGGATTCGGCGCCGATCGAGAGGCGCGTCGGCGAGTGCCGGATGGACAACATGGCGGTGACCGCGACGGCGTTGAGCAGTACGTTGACCCCGAACGTGAATCGCGCGCCGAGCGCGGCGAACAGGAGCCCGCCTAACGCCGGCCCCAGCCAAGCCGACGAGTCCGAGCGCGAATGGGTCGCGGGTGACCTGATAAATGAGCCAGCCCACGACCACCGCCTGCACCTGCGTCGCCATGGTCATGGTGAGTAGCGACGCGACGAACCACCGGAACGACGGCAGGGCCAGTGCAGCATATGGGTCGTGGGGAGGCGCCGACGTCGGCGCCGCGGGGGGCAAGTCCATGCGGTGAATGTAGTGGCGTGGCTTGGCCCCCCTCGCGCAGCGCTGCGCCGTGTCGCAGCGTAGTCAGTGTTGCGTGGCGCGATTTTGCCGTTGGTGGTTGGCCCGGCCGTCCGTCCTTCTTTCCCTGGTGGTGTTCGATGCACACGATGCGTATGCGTAGGGGCGCCAATGAGCGCCGTACCGAGCGCGTAGTCTGGCGCGTTACTGGGGGCGCCCTTTGGCGCGCAACGCCGCTCGCCATTGCAGTGGCGCTCGTGACCGCCGTGCCGCTGGCGGCGCAGCAACTCCGGGACCGTGTCTCCATCGAGCAGTATCTCGAGTGGGAAGACGTGCAGGCGCCACGCCTGTCGCCCGACGGGAAGCAGGTCATCTACACTCGGCGTTGGGTGGACAAGATCAACGACCGCTGGGAATCGTCGCTCTGGACGATGGGCGTGGATGGTTCGAGGAATCGTTTCCTCCTCAACGGGGGGTCGGTGGAGTGGTCGCCCGACGGCCAGCGCATTGCGTACATCGCCCGCGCGGAGTCAGCCGGAACGCAGATTTTCGTGCGGTGGATGGACGCGGAAGGATCCGTGTCGCAGGCGACCCGGTTAACCGAGTCGCCCTCCGACATTCAGTGGTCGCCCGACGGCAAGTCGATCGCCTTCCGCATGAAAGTGCCCTACACGGAGGACTGGAAGGTCGCGCTTCCCGCCGCGCCCAAGGGCGCCAAGTGGATCGAGCCACCGCGAGTGGTCACGCGCATGGATTATCGTCAGGATCGCGAAGGATTCACCGACGACGGGTACAACCAGCTCTTCGTCGTCTCGGCCGACGGCGGCTCGGAGCGCCAGCTCACCAGCGGCATGTGGGACAACGGCGCCCCCCAGTGGATGCCCGACGGCCGGACATTGGTGTTCACCGCCGACCGGGTGGAGAATGCGGAATATCGCTGGCGGCAGAGTGACATCTACAAGGTCGACGTGGCCAGCGGACAGGTGGCGAAACTCACCACGCGCAACGGCCCCGATCAGCAGCCAACACCGTCTCCCGACGGGAAGCTCATTGCCTACACCGGCTACGATTCGACCGATGCCACGTGGATCGATTCGAAGCTGTACGTGATGAACGCGGACGGCTCCAGGCCGCGAGACATTTCCGGAACGCTCGACCGTTCTCCTCAGGGCATCATCTGGGCGCACGACGGTAGCGGCATCTACTTCAACGTCGAGAACGAAGGCTCGCGCAACCTGTACTTCGCCACGCTTTCCGGACAGGTCAAGCCGGTGACGCAGGGCCGACATGTGCTTACGGTGAGCGACATCGGCCGCGGCGGCATGGCGATCGGCACGGTGAGCACATCCACCAGACCTAACGACGTGGTGGCCTTCGCGCTGCTCAAGCCCGAGCTCAGGCCGATTACCGCGATCAACGACGATGTGCTGACCGGCCGGAAGCTTGGCACAACCGAAGAAGTGTGGTACACCTCGGTGGATGGCTATCGTATCCAGGGGTGGATCGTGAAGCCGCCCGACTTCGACCCCAGCCGCAAGTATCCCCTCATGCTGGAAATTCACGGTGGGCCGCACTCGATGTACAACGTGGGCTTTTCGTTTGCCCGCCAGGAGCACGTGGCGAACAACTACGTGCTGCTGTACACCAACCCGCGCGGTTCCACCGGCTATGGCAGCGCCTTCGGCAACGCCATCAAGAACGCCTATCCCGGCAAAGATTTCGACGACTTGATGGCCGGCGTGGATACGGTGATCAATCGCGGCTACGTGGACACCCGACGCATGTACGTCTTCGGTTGTTCCGGGGGCGGCGTGCTCACGGCGTGGATCGTTGGACACACCGATCGGTTCGCGGCGGCGAGTTCCAACTGCCCGGTGATCAACTGGATGAGCTTCGTGGGCACCACCGATTCGCCGGGATGGTACCGCAACTTCGCCAAGCCGTTCTGGGAGGATCCGAGCGAATACCTGCAGCGCTCACCGATCATGTACGTCGGCAACGTGAAGACCCCGACCATGCTCATGACCGGCGTACAGGATCTGCGTACGCCGATGCCGCAGACGGAAGAATTCTATGAAGCTCTCAAGTATCGCAAGGTGCCCACGGCGATGATTCGATTCAACAACGAGTGGCACGGTACGTCATCCACGCCGTCGAACTTCCTTCGCACACAGTTGTACATGCGCAGTTGGTTCGATCGCTGGCCGCAGCGCGTAGCGGCGCAGTGAGCCGTCGCGCGGTCGACGGGTCGACCGTGCACCTGTACCGTGATTGGCTACCCTGACTTCATTCCCGCCAACGCGCTGGCCAGGAAGTCCTTCTGCCATCGTTCGAGCGTTGTCTCGGCGATGCTGAGCTCCTTGGCCATCGCGTCGGTGGGTGCACCGCCCAATAGGCGTATGACGACCTCGCTCTTGAAGGCGGCCGAGTAGGCGGGAGTGACACGCAAAACGGCGTGCGCACTGGTGGTGGCATGGCGTGGTGTATTGGTGGCCTGGCGCGCCTCGATGCCCTTGATCGCACCGTCGCACAGCGCCCGCACAAACTGCAGTGTGGCACGCTCGGGAAGTCGAGCATTCCATGGGCGGTCGCAATAGACGCAGCCGACGAGCCTGGCGCCCACCACGACGGGGAATACACCGAAGCTGGAGGCGCCTAACGATTGAGCAAACCGTAGCTCCTGCAAGGTAAAGTCGCGCTCGACCGGGACGTAGATGCTTTGCCGCCGCAGCATGGCCACCGCCACCGGCCCTTCGCGAGGACTGAGCGCGAAGGTGAATTTTTCCAACAGCTGCTCCACGCCGGTGCCCAGTCCGTAGCGCGCTTTGAGTCCCGCGCGGTCCGGGGTCATCATGCAGAACACCGCCCGATCGAAGGGCCCGCCGCGAAAGACCGCTTCGAGCATCATCAGAATGACGCGATTGAGGTCCTCACCCGATGTCGGCTGGGCCACGCGCACCACTTCGGCCGTGAGTTCTTCGCGCAGGCGAATGAGGTCTGCCACCGAGTCAGCCGTCGCGGCCGGCACGGTGGAGATATTCGGAACGCCGTCGGCCGATTGGTCGGGATTCGACGCGCCGAGTTGCGCCATGGCCGCACCCTGCAGCTGGCGGAGCTTGAGGTCGTCGATCGACACCTTCGAGCTGAGGAAGACTTGCTTCGTTTCCTCCAATGCAGACTTGAGGATAGCGGCCACATCGCCTCGGGTGAGGCTGAGTCGTTTGGCATACCGGCTGAGTACCTCTGCCACTCCATCGCGGCGGGGATCGCTCTCACGACGATAGACGGCGACGGTAAGATCGTGTGCGAAGGACGTGATGACGCCGATTTCCAACACCGAGACGGGACCATCGGCGCGAATGCCGGTGAGCACCGACTCCGGCATTCCCCAGTGCTTCGCCATGGCTTCGCCTAACTCTTCAAAGCGAAAGCCCAGCACTTCGAATGCGGCCACGCCTTCACCCTTGGCCTTGAGCTCCATGTGCTGAAGAATGCGCGCGTACTCGGCGGGAAAGTAACCGGCAATGAGCACTTCACCGAGATTGCGGAACATTCCGCAGAGGTGTAGTTCTTCCGGATCGGGAAGTCGGCGGCGCATGGCCAATTCCCGCGCATGATTGGCCGTGAGGAGAGAGAGCAGCATCAGCTCCTTGAGCCCCGGCGAGCGCTTGCGATAGTGGTCGAACGACAAGAGGCTGACGGCGAGATGGCGCACCGTACGCGCACCCAACAGCAGCATGGCATGAGCCGCGCTCTGAATGGTCTTATTCGAGCGCTTGTAGTGGGCGCTGTTCGCCGTGCGTAGTACTTTGAGCGTCAGCGAGTACTCGCGTAGCACGATGTTCGCCAGACGGTCGATCGACGCGTCATCGTCTGGCATGTGCTTGAGGGCGTCGAGGGCATCCTTGGAAATCGCCGGAAAGTCCGCCTCGGCAAGAATCTGCCGCATCCGGGTCGTCAGCGGCGGCGTCTCATCCGCAGTGTGCGGGTCGCGCTTTGCTGGGTAAACGTTTGCTGAATTCTGCACGATGGAGAGTACTGATGGAGGCAACGGCATGGCTGGAAGTATCGGCCGCGAACAGCGGCGCCATGGTCACGCACAGGCGGCAGTTGCGCGGATGTCACGCGCGCGACTGCGCGTACCATCGCGCGTTCGGCTGCTGAGAGATGGCGAAAAGGAGGAAGGAGGGCGCTCGGGCGCCGGCGCGCGTCGTGAATGCGAAGGACACGGCAGTCACGCCGCTCAGGGCCGAGGTTCCGTGGAGGCGCCTCTGGCTCCTGCTCGGTGTGGTGGTTGTACTGGCCATCGCGGCGATATTGACGGTGTTTCGGCCATGGCAAGCGCAGCCGTCGCTACCGGGTCATCTGAACCTTCACGGGGGGGGGAGCTTTGGGACGTTGGCGCGGCGGCAGCTTGCGAGGACGTGCCGACCGTGGCATGGCGGCCAAGGCGGCGCGCTTCACCAGCTTGATGAGCGTGGACGCGTCCTCCGATTCGAGTGGCTGCCGGACTCCGTCGTATTCTGCGTCGGAAGCGAACAGGACCCACGACCGAGTTGCGGCACTGTCCACGCGTGCGAGCACAAACGAACCCGCGCCGATGCCGGGTTCCTCGAGCACCACTCGGGCGCGCACTATCTCATCAGGCGCCGCTCGGCGTGAGCGGCCCGTTCGGCGGCGGTACGGTTCGAGGAGGCGCGCCGCCGAATCGGCCCAGCGCCGCGCGTCGGTGGCCCTCACATCGAGCGTGAGGGATCGGAGTGCTCCGGCCGCACCGATAGAGAGCGTTCCGTCACCCGTCGTTCGCAATTCCAGAGCGACGTCGCCGAGAAGCGTGCGAATGACGGTCGGTTCTTTCGCCTGCGGGGGCGAGTGGTCCGGCGTACCGATCGTGAGCAGGAACGTAAGCCAGGGTATTGTCAGATTTCGGTCGATGGGAAGAGGGTGAATACGTCCACCTGTTGCCGCGCGCTCGACTGCTGTCGCCCAGAAATCTCGATTCAGGCACCGAGACGGAAAGCCGACCAAGCGCCAGAGCGCAGGGTCGGCTTTCAGACCTCGCTCGGTCTAGAAGGTGTACTGAAGCCTCGTCATCGCCATACGGCCGATGTCTGGTGTGCCGACAAAGGTCGGCACCTTGTTATTCAGCACATTTGTCGCGTTCAGCGACCAGCGAACGTTGGACGCGAACGGCAGTTTCCATGACATGCCGAAATCGAGCAATGCATTGACCGGGACCGGCGCATAGCGAACCGGGGTGCCGATGTTGAAGGAATTGAAGACGCCTGAATTGACTGGGAAGCCATTGGTGTAGCGGCCGCGAAGCTCGGAGCTGAATCCACTCGCGAGCTTCGCGTAACGGACAGTCGCACTCCCGCGATGCGTCGGCGTGTTTGCGGCGAGTGGGTTGGCGGCAGTGGCACCCACCGCGTTGGGGAAGAGGTTCCGGCTGAGATAGGAGTACGTGCCCTCGAGCGACCAGCGATCGTTGATCAGCAAGTCCCCCGCGAGGTCGACGCCGCTGACGTTGACAAATCCGTCGGCGTTCTGGTAGGAAAACACCAGATAGGACTTGTCGTACAGCGGATTGGTGAACGCTGTCGCGCCGACCGGGATGGCCGCCATGAGCGGGACGAGGGCTGCAGCAGCGGCGGCTCCGGTTGCCGGGCTTCCAGTCGCCTGGCCGATCCTCGTGGCGAGGTATGTGGCGAGCTGGGTCGGATTGAATAGAACGCCGGGATTGAGGACCTGCGTCGTAGGGTCGGCTGGCCGGCGCTGGAACCAGAGGTCGGCCGAGAGGCGAACCTTCTCCCGGAAGAGACCCTTGTATCCGATTTCCCACGTGTTCGAGAAGTTCGCGCCTAGTGGCGCGTAGTCGTTGGTCGTACCTGGCGTCCGGGTTGCGAGGTTGACAATGTTCGTGCCGAAGTCGGCACCCGTCGGACGCAGCGAGTTCAGGATGGGGCCAAGCTGGGCGAGCAGTCCAAGGAGCTGTGCCCGAGCCGTTTCACCCCCGGGGCCGAACGAGCTAACGGGCAGCCCACGAACAATCGTTGGCAGCGCCTGGATGAAGCCGGGAAATGCAACGGCAGCGGAGGCGGGTTGCAAGCCGGCAGCGTATGGGGAGCGCATGCAGAGGCCGCCGGCACAGCTGCGGTCGAATTGCCATCCGGCCTTCGGCGGATTTCCCATGATCTGGACGGGGAGCCCGGGCGCGGGCGTACTTCCTGAGAATTGATCGAGGAAGAAGGCGAAGGACGCAGGTGAGCTGAAGGCGCGGTTGAAGGTGACGCGCAAGTTCTGGCTGGGGGTCATCTTGAGCACGAGTGCGGCGCGAGGCGACCACTGGGTGCCTTCGATTCGTGAATTCACGTCGCCGCGTATGGCAGCGAGAAAATCGAGCTTGCCCGAGACTCGGGTCGTTGTCTGGATGTAGCTGCCGTACTCGTTGATGTCGTCGTTCCCGTCGTTTCGCCCGTTGATGGTACCCTCGGTGCGCGGCCGCGTGGCATTGTATTCGGCGCCCATCACAATCCTCGTCTTTCCGAATTCGAGCCCTTGTTGCACCTGGCCAACCATAACGGTCGAGCGGTCTACCACCGGAATGCCGCTGCGCAGGTAGTAGGTGCCGGCATCGTCAGAAGCGCTGGAGTTGCCCGCGTCGGACGCGTTGTAAAAGACCTGAGCGAAGAATTTCTTGTGACGGAAACGCTCTTGGAGGCTGATGTAGCTCCAATCCTTTACCTGCGACGCGCCGAACGTCGTGGTGATTTCCATTCCGCTGCCGATCTTTGAATATCCCGCCGAAGATATCAACTCGGTGTTCTCGCTGGGGCGGAAGTCGACGCGCGCTTCGCCGGAATATTTGGACAGATCGAAACTGCGCTGGACGGCCTGGCCGCGTCGTGACGCCGGAATTCGCGTGTCGGTCGCCGAATAGGTCGTGGGCTCGTTCGGATCCCGGTATTCGAAATCGTTCGCCGTGAAGTATTCACCCGAGAGTTTGTAGCCCCATTTGCCATCGCCGGTTGCACCCGCGTGGCGAAGCCCCGCGCGCAGCAGCGATCGCTCGCCACCATCGACGGTGACCGTCGTGCCCTGGGACGTGAAGGGCGATTTCGTGATCACGTGAAGGACGCCATTCCCGGAATTCGGGCCGTAGAGGGCGGCAGCCGGTCCCTGCAGAACTTCGATGCGGTCGATGTCGTCGGACCCGCCCGTGAAAAGAAACGGCACGTTGACGCGCAGCGATGGCACTCCCGCAAAGCGATAGTCCTGCAACATCAACATGCTCGTGGAGAAGGCGTTGTTGAAGCCGCGCGACACGATGTTGGCTTGGGCAATACCACCGCTCGAGATCGAGAGTCCCGGCGAGGACTTCAAGTGATCGGTGACGGTGACCGAGGGACGCTCGGCGATCTGCTCGGCGGTGACCACGGAGATGGAATTCGGGGAGTCGAGAATCTTCTCCGGTTCGGCCCCGCGCGTGGTGGTGGTGACCACCTGATTGAGCCTGGTGGCGATCTCGGTCAAGATCACGTCAACGGTGGCAGAACCGCCGGCCGTGACTTGAACGTTTTCCATGCGACGCATGGAGAAGCCGAGCCGTGTCACAACCACGGTGTAGGAACCGACGCTCAAATTGACGAGACGGTAGGTGCCCTCGTCCCGCGTGAGCACCGATCCGGCTATTTGTCCCGCTGCATTTACAGCTTGAATGCGCGCGCCGCTCACCGGGAGCCCCCCGGCGCCGGTGGTCACTTTCCCGGCAACACCGCCCTGTGCTCCAAGCTGGGGGGCGGCCAGTAGAATGGCCAAGGCCAGCAGTGATCGCCTGACTCGAATTGCGAACATCAGCAGCACCTCTCGTATGATGGGCAGTTGAGTAGAGAGAACTGGCCGAAGATACGGCACCCGTCGGCCGCACGGCTAGAGTGCCCCACCATTCAGGGTGATACAGGACCGACCTTTCCGAGATTCTCGGCGACCCGTCCGAGCACTCGGGGATCGGCGACGCGCGACCAGTCGTCCGAAGGAACGAGGCGCGCCATGAGCGCTGTCCAAGGGGATTGCCCAATCCGCGTACCGGCGAGACGTTCCATTTCCTGCTCTCCGGCCCAGGCTCCCCCATTCGCGGTACCGGTGGTGCGCCATCCCCTGCTCGACCTCGACCAGCGCACGGTCGTGGGCCATCGCGGCAACTGCGCCCACGCGCCAGAGAACACGCTGGAGTCCTTTCGTCAGGCCATCGCGTTAGGCGTCGATGTCCTGGAATTCGACGTGCGCATTTCGCGCGACGGCCATGTGGTCGTCTTCCACGACCCCACCGTGATGCGGACGACGGGGGCTCCGGGCGAGGTGGCGACCATGACGCTGGACGAGCTGCGCGCGCTCGACGCCGGCACCACCTTCTCCCCCGACGGAGGCGTCACCTTTCCGTATCGCGGACGTGGAGTCGGAATCTCCACCCTTCGCGAAGTGCTGGCCGCGACCGACGACATGCCGGTGCTTATCGAGGTCAAGGTGCCCGAGGCTTCACTCGCCACCCGCGAGGTGATTCGCACGTTAGGCGCGGAGGCGCGGTGCGTGGTGGGCTCGTTCCGGCCCCAGGCAATTGCCCCGTTTGCGGGAAGTGGCATTGCGGTGGGTGCCGCGCCCGCTCAGGTGGCGCCGCTCTGCATTCCCGCGCTCTTCGGGCGTCGCTACTCGCATCTCCCGTTTCAGGCCATGTCGCTGCCGCGCTTCTACAACGGGATTCCCGTCCCGTTAGGCGCTCTGGCCCGCGCGGTGGCGCTGGCCGACGTAGCGATTCAGGTGTGGACCATCAATTCGCCCCAGGTGGCCATGCGCCTCTGGGGCGCCGGAATTCAGGGAATCATCTCCGACGACCCGGCGACGATCCTGCGAGCGCGGAGCACGATGGGCTGAATCCAAGCGCAGCGCCTCACCCGGTGGACTGCTCAACGCCGACAACATGGCAGGTGCCGGTCAGTTGCACTCCACGCCGCCAACCAGCGGCTCGGTGCGCTATCCAGTGGCCACGACCTACTGCGAGATAGCGCTCATGGCAAGAGGTTGCAGCGCTCCACTGGATACGGCCAGCGTGTTGGTGCCCGCCGTGGCGCCCATGGTCCACCTGACCGTCACTTCGCCTAACGCGTTGGTGAGCGCCGATTGTGGGGAGATGAGCCCGCCACCCGCGATAACCTGAAAGGCAACGGCGATCCCCTTCATGGGAACATTGCCGGGCCCCACAATGCGAATCACGATGGGATTGGGAAGCGGCCCGCTCACCTTCGCGCTCTGGTTATTCCCCTGGGCAATGATGATATCGGAGGGAAGTAGCGCGATCGCGGAAACATTCACCGCGTCGACACCCGGCACGGCGGCCCGCAACAATTGCGCGACCTCGTTAGGCCCGACGGTCCACTTCACCTTCACTTCCCCACTTTCGTCGCTCAGCGGGCTGCCGGGATTTACCGATCCCCCCCCCTGCACCACCGAAAATCCGACCGGAAACTTGACGACAGGCTTTCCATCGGTACCGACGATGCGAAGGACGACGGGGTTGGGAAGCTCACCCCCTCCCTGCACCTGCTGGTTGTTGCCCTGAACAAGCACCAGGGAGCCAGGGGTCGCAACTTCGACGACCGCCTTTTTGCACGCGCCAAACGCGTACATCGCGAATACGGCCGGAAGGTAGCGCCACACGATCCGACGCCAGCGCGAAAACGAAGGTGAGGACATAGCGAATCAACCGATGGCGCACCACGGACACTCGGCCCGGTTCAGGCGATGGTGTGCGCCTGACCGTCCGCCCGGAGGCGGCGCGACCGAGTACTCTGCCTCCGAGTATCGGCAGCAGCTCGGAGCGAAGAGCCCCGAAGTCCAAAGAAAAAAACGTCCTCGGCGCCACGTGGGCGTCTGTTACGCACCAAGCGTGGCTGGGCACTAGTGCCCGCGTGCAACCACATGTTGCGTACACGCAACACCTGAAGTCCCAACTGCCGCCGATCGGGACGGAGCCGACCGGCGATGCATTTGGCGAGGCAGCGTGCTGCCTTCAATCTTTTTTCCGTCTGCCGCGAAGATCGGGCGTGGTCCTCGTTACGTCGCCGACCCCATCCACACGGGAAGCATGCGCTCCACCGACGGGACCAACTCGGCGGCGACGCGTGACGCGAGGTCGTCGGCGCGTACTTGTCGCTCCTGCCAATCGGTCGCGTTAAAGGCACGAGCGGGTGGAATCGGCACCATGATGCGAACCAGGGCTTCTTCGGTCCGTCCGCTCATGGCGGCGTCGCGCAACAAGTCCCATTTGACTGAATACTCGCTCCAGGCCACACGTCCGCGCCCCTGGTACCAGTAGTACACCATTGCCTGCATCGGTCCGTTGGCCAACACGTAGCGGTTTACCGTGATGCTACGGTCATCAACCTTGAGCGATCGCGTGCCCGACTCCACCGTCTGCCAGCCTGCACCGGGGAGGCAGTTTCGCGGCGAGTGGATGGTCCGGCCGGTGGTCTGAGACTCGTAATAGCCCACGTAAACCGAGAATGCCTTGGTCGTGTCCTGGCCGAAAATGCGGAAGGCGTAGTCGGACATTCCGGCAGCCGCGCGCTCGGTATCACTGATCGTTCGACTTTCGCCTGTAAATCCCGCGACATCGAGGCGCATCTCCTGCAGCGGGCGGGGGAGCTTCGTATGCTCCTGTCGCCTCGCACTGGTGAGCAGCAGGCACCCCACCACCAGGATTCCCGCAGGCGCAAAGAGGCTCCAGTTACGCATGGATGGCCTTCGGCGCCGCGCGATCTTCGATGGCGAGCGTGATCCAGGTCAAACCGCTTAGAATGGCAAACGCCACCAGAAAGAGGAGCCATCCCTCCGTCATGTGCGAAAAGCCTTCGGCCAGCTTGGGGTCGACAAACGCCACCAGGAAGCCGGTGATGAACACCCGCACACCGTTCACCAGGACCGCGACAGGAATGGAGAGGAAGACGATCGCGAATCGCGACGCGGGATGCTTGAGCAGCAATCCGCCGAGCAATACTCCCAGACTCAAGAGCGCGGTGAGCGACCTGAGGCCGCTGCAGGCTTCCGTAACGAACAGGTCGTGACCGGGGAGCCGAATGACGTTCCCATCCAGGTGTACCGGGATGCCGCGGGTCGATAACATGGCGGCGCCCAATTGCGACGCCTTGAACTGCAGCGGGAGGGCAAGTGCCCCCATCACGATGTCGGGAAGTGGAACTGAGAGCGCAAGCAGGGTGACCGGAAGCCACCAATGGAAGAGCTGTCGTACTCCCCATCCCCACACCACGAGTCCGGCGAGCGCCAGAAACATCGAGGCGCGTCCGACAAAGGCCTCGGCGGCGAGCGCGGCGACGTAGCGAATAGCCACCGCCATCACCAGCATGATCAGCCCCATGGCCCGCTGCGGACGAGCGGAGGGCGAGACCCCACTCTTCCACGCCAACCAGATGGCGATTGGCGCGAGCAGGAGACCGTGCCCGGCCTCGGGGTCGGACCACCACGCGCGGGCCGTACTGAGCATCGGTTCCAGAAACAGCAGGCCGAATAGCGCCACCGTCAGCGTGGCCACAAGCCCGCGCGTCCTAATCGGCACATCTGAGAAAGGCAGGCTGGCGCTCGTCATCGCACGCTCGCAACGTCGCGCGTTTCCGAAGGAGCCAACAGCGGGTACGGCCGCACACACATCGAAATCACCGAGATGAAAGTCCTGAGCTTCTTCCCCAGTCCACCCCTCTGACCAGTATACCGCCGCACGTGGCACACCGCCGAGTGGAGGAACAACAGAAAGACGACTCACCCTGCCGATACTCACGCCCGTGTCCCCTCAAGCCCCCCTTGCCTCCTGCTCCGACACTCCTGCGTCGGTTGACAGAGCACGATTCAGGCCCGATTCGTCGGTGACTGGTACGGCGCTCGGCGGTGCACTTCTCGCCTACATGCTGGGCGTGACCCTGATCATCACGCTCCTCCCGTTTCAGTTCGACTGGCCGACGCGGTGGAGGGTAATGTTCACGGGAGGGCCGGTGGACGTCATCGCCAACGTCCTCCTCTTCACTCCCCTTGGCTTCCTCTTCCGTCTTGCCCGACGCAACGCACATCGTCACTCCGCCCTCACCGTGCTCTGGATCGGTGCACTCCTGAGCATGGCGATCGAGTCGGCCCAGCTATTTGAGCGCGAGCGATTCACCTCGGTGCTCGACGTGACCACGAATGCTATGGGTGCATGGATTGGTGCGCTCGCCTTCGACCGAGTGGCTCGTACAACTCGAGTGGACGGTCGCATGATCGGGCGGCTCTCGCTGGAGCTCCCGCTCATGGGGCTGGTCTACCTGCTGATTCCCCTGTTGTGGCTCAATGCTCTGTCTTCGGGTGGACAGGTCGAAGGCGAGCTGCTCGCCCTTTTGCTGGGAGTATTCGGCGGTGGCCTACTGGGCGGAATGCAGCGCCATCACTTTGGGCCGATTCGTGGGTTCGACGCCCGCGCCACGGCGGGGGGCGCGGCGATCTGGTTTCTCGCCGGCGGCTTTCCCTCGCTCCCTTCGCGCCCGGGAATCTTTCTGGGGGGGGCGGTGGTCGTGGGCGCTGCGGCCTGGTGGCGTGGATCTCGATCCTTCACGCTTACCGCGAGCAATCGCCGCTTCGAAGTTCCACTGCTCATGTCTGTAGCGCCTGCCTACGGCGCGTATCTGGCGCTACTCATCCTGTTGCCGCTGGCCGAAGGCGTCACGGCCTGGCGCATGGGACTCGGCTTTCCGGGCATCGCGTCGGAGTGGACCAAGGTCGAAATTCTACGATTCCTGGAGCTCGTGGCCGCATTCACCCTGCTCGGCTACATGGTGGCTGAATTCCGCGGACGCGTGGTGGAGCGTCGCACGGCGGCGATGCGACGACTTCTTGGATGGGGCGTGACCGTCACCCTGGTGGGGGAAGGGGTGCGGGGCCTTCATGCGGGGCACGGTGCCTCGGCCGCACGCGGGGTGGTCCTGCTGGCGGCGACGCTTTACGGGGGGTGGCTCTACTACCTCCAGCGCCGTCACGTACTGCAGCTGCTGGCCGAGGAACCGCCCTCGTCGCTGTAAGGAATTGCGGGGTGCGGACCGATTCGCCTGTGGCGGACCACGCATTCGCGCAGGTCGACCGAAGGCGCCGAGGGGGGGGCGGTCGGAAGCGCCTACCGCCGTACCACTCGTACGTTGTCAAGTCGCCGCATCTCATCGGAAAGGGTCGTGCGCGACGGTGCCGAGCACTTTGCGTCGGCGCGGGCCAGCGCGGTGTAGTCAATGACCTCCGCGTAACGACTGTACAGGTGCGTTCCTACGGTGATGGTGTCGGCGACGAATCGGGTGCGTAGCTGGCCATAGATCGGAGCGTACGGCCGTTGCGCTGACAGGCGGTACTGCTGTGCGATTCGACCGGCGACGCTCGGTGCGGGCAACATGAAGTAGTAGCCGTCGACGCCACAAGGCCAGAAGGTGAGGAAGTCTGTTCCCTTCACGATGTAACCATCGCGCCGGACGTAGTCGGCGAGGTTGGTGGAGGGCGCGCGAAAGGCAACGCCGGCGGCCCCGGTATTGGACGATTGTCTGCGACGTCCTGGGACTCCACCCTTTTTCGCTATTTTTGCTGCGCGTTTCGTTTGTTTGTCCACCGCAACGCCGTCCGCCGTCGGCATACACGCCGGAGCGCTCAGGAGGCCGAGGGTTGCGACAATCATCAGACCTGTGCGAGGCCGAAACAGGAGGGGCAATTTCATTGGTTGGACGAAGAGAAATCGGTCATCAGGAAGTACATCCAGGGTGGAGAATAGCAAGCGTCGCGCCACCGAAGACGCTGGCTCGGGTGTATGCACCTACATACATTCGCCGCCGTTGTCCCCTCCTGCAGACGAACTACCCTCCCGAGACGCATCGTGGCCGCACCGCTTTCAAATCCCGCGCGCACAGTACGGGTAGCAGTCCTAGGCGCTGGCGCGTGGGCGCGCCTCGCACACGTTCCCGGCTTCAAGCGGGACAGGCGATGCGAAGTCGTCGCCATCTGTGACCCACAACGGCACCTAGGGGAGGCGCTGGCGGCGGAGTTTGGCATTCCGACCATCGCCACCGACCACCGCGAGCTAATCAACCGGGACGATATCGACCTGATCGACGTCTGCACCCCATCGGCGACCCATTTCGAGCTCTCGTGGGCTGCGCTTGAGGCGGGAAAGCACGTGCTGTGCGAAAAGCCGGTGGCGTTCGACTTTCGCGACACGTTGCGCGCGGCAGAACTGGCCCGATCGAAGCAGCTCAAGACGAAGCTTGGGTTCACGTTTCGGTACGCGCCGGCCATGAGGTATATGAAGCACCTCATTGACACCGGCTTCATCGGTACCCCCTTTATTTTCAATGGTTACGAGCAGAATTCGCAATGGCTCGACCCGATGAATCCCTTGCGGCAGGTGGACGTGGACGCCGACCAGTCGGTGCTCCAGGTGTCGTCGTTGGAGGGGTATGGCGCGCCTATTATTGACATCGGGGCGTGGGCGGTGGGTGCGGACTACACGGAAGTCGTGGGGACGATGCGCAATTTCATACCAGAACGAATGGTGCGTGCCACCGGCCGGGTGATGCGAATGAATATCGACGACGGCGACATCTTCATCGGCGAGTTTGGCAATGGTGCAATCGGCAGCATTCAGACGAGCTTCGTGACGGTGGGGAATTATCCCGGCATCGAGGCCCGCGTGTACGGTAGCGAAGGCGCCCTCATCTGCCGTCTGGTGGAGGAGTTCGGTGTGTGCGAGTCGCTCAAGGCCGCCAGGCCTAACGACGTGGAGTTCAAGGAGATCCCGGTGCCGCCGGAGTTCTATCCGCCCGGCGGACGCAAGGAGGAGTCGTGGCGCACGTTGTTCTACGCCAACCTTACGGCGTCGTTCATCACCGAGATTCTCTCCGACGATGACACGAACGAAGGGAGCTTTTTCGACGGTGCGCGCGTGCAGGAGGTGATCAATGCGGTGGAGCACTCCTTTCGGGAGAGGCGATGGGTGAGTCTTCCGCTGCCCCGGTAGCCGGCTCCGGCCCGCTTGGCCAGATGCACGGTGATGTAACGGGAGATTTGCACGGCAACGCGTCCGTTGACATGGTCGGCGGCATCGACGCGCTTGAGTCGTTCTGCGAGTCGTACTACCGGCTGCGCCCGGTGAACGCGACCTTCACCGGCGTGCATGCGTACGATCATTGCCTCCCGGACTGGTCGGCGGCCGGCGTGGAACGGATGGTGACCGAGCTGCGAGCGCTGCGAGAGCGACTCGCCGACGCGGGCTGCAGTGCGTTAGGCGGCGACACGCTGGCGGCGCGCGAGTGGGCGGGTATTGATGGCGCGCTGGCCGACTCGTTCCTCGAGATCCAGCTCGCCGAGCTCGCGGGTCGGCACTTTCAGCGCGGCAACCCATCGCTGGTGATTGGCGAGGCCGTGTTTGCCGTGGTCGCGTTGATGATCCGCGATTTCGCTCCCCTGGCGCAGCGCGCGCGCATGGCGTGCGAGCGGTTGCGGGCACTCCCCCTATTCCTCGCCTCGGCGTTGGCGGTAGTGGCGGAAGCTCCGGTACCCGGGGCGTGGGTGGAGAAGGCCCTCAAGGAGTGCGACGGAATACGTGCGCTGCTGAGCGTTGGACTGGACCACTGGCGCGCGCTCGACGGCATTCCCGGAGACTTGGGCGCCTCATTGCGCCACGAAGGGGATGTGGCGCTTGGTGCGGTGGATGCATTCGCTACGGGGTTGGCCAGCCTGTCCCGCGACGCGTCGCCGGTCCGAAGCTGCGGCGCCGGGCTGCTTGCCCTCCTGGTACGACGCGGCCACTGGTGCGAGCGATCGCTGGACGACGTGCTCGCGGAAGTGCGCACGGAGTTTGGGCGCGAGCGCACGCGGCTCGACGAGATGGCGTTGGCGATCGACGCGCGCGGATTGACGGGAGTACAGGAACGACTGGCCGCAGCCCATCCCACGCCAGAGCGCTACTACGCCAGGTTCGAAGAAACGTGGACCGACTGTCACGCCATGGCCACGTCGCTCGATCTCGTGACATGGCCCCACGCGCCGATTCGATACGTCGCCATTCCCGCGTTCACGCGAATGGCGGCACCGGCGCTGTACTATCTCTTCTACCGATCGCCTGCGCCATACGACGACATCGCGATGCACGACTACGTGGTTTCGCCCATAGACGGACTGGAAGGCGACGCGCTGGAGCGGCACCTGCGCGCCTGGAATGACAGCGTGATCAAGTTGAATCACGTCGTCCATCATGGTGCGTTAGGTCATCATGTGCAGAACTGGTATGCGCGTCGTGCGCCGTCGCGCATCGGGCAGATGGCGGCCACCGACTGCGCCTCACGTATCGGAATGTTCCTGGGCGGGACCATGGCCGAGGGGTGGGCCTGCTACGCGACCGATCTCATGGACGAAGCGGGTTTCCTGACGCCCGAGGAGCGAGTATCGGAGCAGCACTCGCGAGTTCGCATGTTGGCCCGCGCCCTGGTGGACCTGGAATTTCACACCGGCGTGCGCACGTTCGACGAGTCCGTGGCCTTGTACGTGAGCGAGGTGGGAATGTCGGCCGCCGCCGCCCACGCCGAAGTGGTCAAGAACTCGATGTTTCCGGCTACGGCGCTCATGTACTGGCTCGGCACCTCGCAGATACACGCGCTGCGGCGTGCGCGCGAAGTCGCGTTAGGCGATGCGTTCTCGTTGCGCGCCTTTCACGATGAGTTGCTCTCCTTCGGATCGATACCCGTGGCGTTGGTGTCGAAGCTGATGGCGAAGCTGATGGCGACCCCTCCCTCGCGCTGACGTACGCGCAATCGCTGCATGCGGCAGCGCCGCGATTCCTCTGATTTCTTTCGTGTCATGATGATCGGATCACCAGTAGTTCCATTTCATTGCGGACGCCCCGTCGGCGGCGCCATCGCCCGGAGTATGGGTTCGACGTTGCGGTCGGCCTTGGGTTCGGGGTTGCAGTCGGCCTTGGGTTCGGGATTGCGGTCGGCCTTGGGATCGGGGTTAGGTTCGGGGTTGCGTTCGGGATTGGGTTCCGGGTTGGGTTCGAGGATGCGTTCCGGGTTGGGTTCGAGGATGCGTTCAAGGTTGGGTTTGGCGTTGGGCTCCGCCACTGGAGCAGGAGCGCAATGCGCCTGGTTGCTGCTGGCACTCGCCGCTTGCTCAAAGGAGAGCAACCGAAATGATGAGCCCTCCAACGAGCTGCTGATCGTCGCATATGACCGCGAGCCCGACACGCTCAATCGTTTCAGCACGCACATTCTGGAAGACGTGCAGACTTGCGTGGTCGAAGGATTGGTCACCACCGACGAAAACATGAAGGTGGTGCCACTCCTGGCCACCGAAGTACCGACGCAGGACAACGGCGGCGTCGTGATGCGCTCCGATGGCGGCATGGACGTGACGTGGAAGCTGCGGCCCGGCGTGAAGTGGCACGACGGAGTCCCCTTCACGTCGGCCGACGTGAAATTCACCGTCGAGGCCATCAATTCTCCGGACTACAACCCAGAGAGCACCGACGGCTTCGATCGCATTGTGTCGGTCGATACGCCGGACTCGCTTACCGCAGTCGTGCATTACCGGGAGAACTATGCGCCGTACGACATCCAGTTCATTCGCGGCACTTTCCCCAAGCACATTCTCGAGGGAAAGGACATTGACCGCGCCATCGAGTACAACCGGAACCCGTTAGGCACCGGCCCCTACAAGGTGACGGAATGGAAGACGGGGGAGTACATCCTGCTCGACCGTGTGCCGGGTTACTGGCGCGGCCCCGACTACCCGAAGATCAGGCGCATCCTCTTCAAGTTCATCCCCAACACCACCACACGGATGAATCAGCTCAAGAGCGGTGAGGCGCATCTCGCCGCGCTCGTGCCATGGGACAAGTATCGGGAGTTGAAGGATGTTCCGGCGCTCACGATTCACCGAATGATGGGAAACTCCTACGAGCACATCACGCTCAACCAGCGTGCGGTGCCGGCCTTCAGGGACGTTCGGGTGCGGCGCGCGCTGATCCACGCCATCGATCGTGAACTGTTGGTGAAGACGATTCTCGACGGGTTGGCGCCGGTTATCGACGGTCCCATCCAGCCCCTGTCGTGGGCCTTTACCGACAGTGTCATGAAGTATCCGTACGACACGGCGAAAGCGCGCGCCTTGCTTGCCGAGGCGGGATGGAGAGACGGCAATGGCGACGGCACGCTGGAAAAGGATGGGACACCACTGGCCTTCACGCTCATGACGCAGGCCGGATTCGCCATTCGTGAAAGCATCGCGCAGGCCGTGCAGCGTCAGTTGCACGACGTTGGCGTGGACGTGAAGATCAAGCTGGTGGACGGGACGGCGATTTCATCGCTCTGGTTCGACGGCAAGTTCGACGCCATGCTGCATTGGTGGCACATGCCGAGCGATCCGGAGATTACCCTCTTCTTCGCATCGGACCGTACCCCTCCCGCCGGGCGCAACATCAATTTCATCGCCGACGATTCGCTTGACAAACTGATGTATGCTTCCGACAAGACGGTGACACGGGCACCGCGTCGCGCGCTCCTCGTGGCGGCGCAGCAGCGACTGGCCGAACTCGCGCCCGAAATTCCGCTGTACAACGTGACCCGCCTCGACGCGGTGCCCAGGCGCTTGCGTAACTTCAAGGGGAATCCCACCAACGCCGGCATCTTCTGGAATGTGTGGGAGTGGGAGTTTGCGCCGCAGTGAGCATCCTCCGCCGGGTGGCGCAGGCGATTCCCCTCCTGCTCATCATTTCGATTCTTGTCTTTGCGCTGCTGCACGCCGCCCCTGGTGGCCCGCTGGCCATTTACCTCGAGAATCCCAATGTGCGCCCGGAGGACATCGAGCGACTCAAGCGCTCGTTAGGTCTCGATCGCTCGCTACCGGTGCAATACATGGCCTGGTTGCGGGGCTTCGTGACGGGCGACTGGGGCTACTCGTTTGCCGATGGCCGACCGGTACTGACCCGAATGGCCGAGCGTGTTCCGGCGACGCTTGAATTGATCGCCGCGTCGCTGATCATCGCCGGTGTCGCAGCGGTTCCGACCGGCGTGCTGGCTGCCGTCCGCCGCCGCTCGATGTTCGACCGGGCCGTGACGACCCTCTCGCTGGCCGGCATTTCCCTTCCTATCTTCTGGTTCGGGCTCCTCCTCCAGCTGCTCTTCGCGGTGTCGTTAGGCTGGCTGCCGTCGGCGGGGCGCACGTCCATGCTCGGCGGCGATCTTGCCGATCGACTTCGGCACCTCGTCCTTCCCGCCATCGTGCTGGCCACCGTGCACGCAGCCGTGTGGGCCCGCTATCTGCGATCGTCCATGGTTACGGTGCTGGCGCAGCGCTTCATTCTCGCCGCGCACGGAAAGGGGGTGCCGCCACGCGCGGTGTTCTTCCGCCACGCGCTGCGCAACGCGCTCCTCCCCTTCGTGACTATCGTGCTCCTGGATGCGGCGATCATGGTATCGGGCGCAGTGGTCACGGAGAGTGTGTTCGCGTGGCCTGGGCTCGGCGGGCTCTTCACGGAAGCACTGGCCAGGCGCGACTACACGGTGCTCATGGCCTTCCTCATGGTGTCGTCGGTCACGGTCATTGTTCTCAACCTCGTGGCCGACCTCTCGTATCGATTTCTCGACCCACGGGTGCGGGCGTGACGACCGGCGCGCTGGTGATGACTGAACACCACATCGGCCGCCTAACGCCGAGCCGCGCGGGCTACCACGTCGCGACGGCCGTTCTCGGCATTGTGGTCATCGCGGCCCTGGCCGCGCCCCTTGTCGTGCCGTCGTCACCCGATGCACTGGACCTCGCGGCGCGCCGCGCCGCACCCTCCCTTTCGCACTGGTTCGGTACCGACGAGTTGGGGCGAGACGTGCTGACCCGGGTACTCTACGGCGCTCGCATCTCGCTCGCCATCGGAGTGCTGTCGGCGGTGATCTCGGTCGCGTTGGGGTCGGTGGTGGGCGCGGTGGGTGGGTTCGTCGGCGACTGGGTTGATGCCGCCTTCATGCGGATAACAGACGCTATGCTGGCGATTCCGCGCCTTCCCTTTCTCATGATCGCGGCGGCGATCCTGCAGCCATCCGTTCCCATGCTCATCGCCCTCGTGGGCGTGGCCGGTTGGATGGAGACGGCGCGTATCGTGCGTGCCGAGGTGCTGTCGCTGGCCGAGCGCGGTTTCGTCGAAGCCGCCCGGGCCACGGGCGTATCGAGTGCCCGTATTCTCCTCGCACACATTCTGCCCAATGTGCTCGGCATCATCGCGGTCTCCGCGACCCTGGCGGTTGGGCGGGGCATCTTGCTCGAGTCGGCGCTTTCCTTCTTTGGTGTCGGGGTGCAGCCGCCGGCGGCAAGTTGGGGAAACATGTTGTATCAGGCGCAGACGGCGCTGTCGTCGGAACCTTGGCTGGCCATTTTCCCCGGTGCGGCGATTTTCGTCACGGTATTGTGCGTCAATGTCGTGGGAGAACAGTTGGCTGTGCAGGGAGATGGGCGGTAGCGCAGGGAGATGGGCGGTAGCGCGCGATGCACCGCCTCACCGCAGCACGTCGACGACGCGCCTCCTGCTCAATGCTTAGCGCGCACTTCCTCCGATACCAGCTCGGCGGAGTCGTGGGGGCGCAACGCGCGCCACACGGACACGAGTATCGTCAGCCCCGCCAGCGCGAAGAGCGTACCGGCAATCGGGCGAGCAACCAGCAGCATCCACCGTCCCTCCGCAATGGCGAGAGCGCGAAGCAGATGCTGCTCTGCCAGTGGCCCCAACAACGCACCGATGACCACCGGGACGACGGGAAAGGCATGGATTCGCATCACGAAGGCCAACCCGCCTAACGCAAAGAGCACAAGGAGATCCACCGGCGATCGGTGGAGCGCGTAGGTGCCCACCGTGGCCAGCACCAGTATGCCGCCGTGCAGGAGCGCTGGGCGTACGGTCGCCAGGCGCGCCCAGAGTCCAACCAGCGGCAGATTGAGGACCAATAGCATGGCATTCCCGATCAACAGCGACGCCAGCAGCCCCCACACCAGTTGCGGTTCCCGTTGGAAGAGGAGGGGACCGGGCTGCAGGCCGTATTGTTGAAAGGCGGCGAGCAGTACAGCGGCCGTGGCCGAACTCCTCCGGATACCGCGTTAGGCGACGTTCGATACCGAACGAGATCAGGGTGGGCAGCTCTGCGCCACCGGAGGGCAGGGCCCCCATGGGGAATCCGATGGCGGTGCCGCGCAGCCAGGCGGGCCACGAGCGTCTCCAGTCGGCGCGACTCATTCGCAGGGGGCCGCGCTTCGCCACGGCAACCGGCGCATCGTCTCCCTGCCAGGCAAGGAACAGTGTCTCGCCCACGGCAAAGAACGCCGCGGCAATGAGCACGACGTCGAGACCGTCCAATAGCTGCGGGACTGCAAACGTGAGGCGGGCGGCCCCGGTCTGCGCGTCGATTCCCACCAAGCCGAGGAGCAGTCCGACGCACAGCGACGCAATCCCGCGCAGGCGATCCTCGCCGAGCACGCTGGTGATCACCGTGAAGGCGAGCAGGATGAGGGCAAACTGTTCGGCGGGGCCGAAGGCGAGCGCGAGTCGCGCCATCCGCGGGCCTAACAGTGCGATGAGCAGCGTACCGATTATTCCCGCCACGAACGAACCGATGGCCGACGTGGCAAGCGCTACGCCCCCGCGTCCAGCGCGCGCCATCTGATGTCCTTCGATGGCGGTGACGATAGTCGCGCTTTCGCCCGGTACATTGAAGAGAATGGAGGTGGTGGACCCGCCGTACATTGCGCCGTAGTAGATGCCGGCCAGGAGAATGAGCCCGCCCGTCGGCTCCACTCCGAAGGTGGCCGGAAGGAGAAGGGCCACCGTCATGGCCGGCCCGATGCCGGGGAGCACGCCGACTGCGGTGCCTAACAAGGCGCCGAGCAGCGCAAATCCGAGGTGCAGTGGCGTGAGGGCGACCGCGAATCCCGCTGCCAGATCGGGCAGAGTCCCGTTCATCCGACTCCTCCCCACATTCTCCCGATAGGAGGGGGTACGTCCAGCGCCAGGCGGAAGACGAGATACACCGTAGCGGCGAAGGCCACGCCCCCCAGCCCTGCGCGCATGAGCCGTCGTTTGTCGAACGCATACGCCGTCACGGCAAAGAGTGTCGCTCCTGCCAGAATGAACCCTACCCAATAGATGAGAAGTACATCCAGCAGCATGCCTAACGCTATCAGGGCGACGCCGACTCTGTTCTTGACACCTGTGTGCGCCACGACTCGGGTCGATGACAAAGCTGCGAGAGGAGACGCCGGAGCTTTCGCCACTACCGAGCCTGCGGCACCCGACGCCCGCGCGCGAGACTTGGCCAAGTGCTCTCGCACTGCGGTGGCGACCAACAGCGTCGCGAGCAGCACGCCCAGCAGCAGTGGTAACCGTGAAAGGGCGGCCGTCGAGTAGGTGGAGCGCACGCCGCGCCTGGCGGCGACTAGGCTATTCACCCGACCCAACTCCGCGGCAAGAAAGCGGGTGAAGCCCTCCCCCGGTAGCCAGAGATGCTCCCATCCACGCCTAACGAGCTCCTGTCTCCACGTGGCCGAACGCACCATTCGTTCGACGTCTCGGATGAGGGCGGCTCGGCGCGCCGGCGTGATGCCGGGCGGTGCCACGAGCCCGCGCCAGTTGGCCAGATCAACCGGCACCCCGAGTTCGCGAAGGGTCGGCACATCGACACCGTTCACTCGGCTGGGAGACGAGACGGCCAACGCGCGAAGACGCCCTTCTGAGAGGAGTGCCGAGAGTTCCCCCAAGCCGCTGACGCCGACCGTGACCTGCGCGCCTAACAACGCGGCGGTCGCCTCGCCACCGCCGGAGAATGCGACGTAGTTGGCCTGGCGCGGATCGACCCCTCGCGCCGTAGCCATAAGATCGACCAGTATCTGATCGGTTCCGCCAGCCGAGCCGCCGCCCCAGGCGATGGACGCAGGGGCCGCACTGAAGTCCGCGAGGAGTTGACCGAGCGTGCGATACTTCGACGACGACGGGACGACGATGACTTCGTACTCTCCCACGAGGCGGGCGATCGGTGTCGTCTGCTCCTGCGTGACAGGCGACCCGTGCTGCGAGATACCGCCCACCATGACCAGTCCGGTGATGAGCAGTGCGTTGGCATCACCGCGTCGAGCAGTCACGAAGCGCGCGAGCCCCAACGTGCCTGCCGCACCCGGAATGTTCTCGACGTGCACACGCGTCATGATGCGCTCGATTTCGAGCGTGCGCTGCATGGTCCGCGCGAGTTGGTCCCATCCACCGCCCGGCGCAGCGGGGGCGATGATCGTGGTCGGTAGTATCGAGGATTGCGCCTGAACGCTCAGCGGCAGCATCGTTAGCAGCGACACCGAAGCGGCGAGGCGGGTACGTGTAGACGTCATTGGCGCGGCCATATGCAGCGTCCGTCGCCATCGGTCGAGCATGAGCGGTCGCGCATGAGCGGTCGCGCATGAGCGGTCGCGCATGAGCGGTCGCGCATGAGCGGTCGAGCCAAGCCCCGGTGCCTAGCGTAGAGCTGAGCCGGACGGCTACACTTGCCCGCCCATGCAACTACTCGATCTCTTCGACCTCTCGCTGGTGGCTCGGCGCGATGAAACGGCGCTGGAGTACGAGCGTTCGGAAGGCGACCTAGCGACGCTCACCTTTGGCGACTTGGAGCGCCGTAGCAACCGGGTGGCGCATCTTTTTCAAGCGCGCGGACTACGCACCGGCGATCGCCTGGCAATTCACCTTTCCAATCGGGTCGAGTTCATCGATGTACTGCTCGCTTGCGTGAAGCTCGGAGTGATCGTCGTTCCCATCAACATTCTCTACCGTGAGCGGGAAATCGTCCACATCCTCGACGACGCCGAGCCATCGGCAGTTGTCACCTCGGCCACCCTGGCCGAGTTTCTGCCTGTAGGGACAACCGCGTGGGATGTCGACGCCGTCGTGCTCCAGTCGGCCGAGTTCTCGAGCGACCGGGTGCGCTCGGCGCTCGATGGCGAGAGCACGGCGCTCATCGTCTACACATCGGGAACCACAGGGCGCTCCAAAGGCGCCGTGCTCTCGCACAATAACTGTCTGGCCAACACGGCCAGCCTGGTGACGTGCTGGCACCTAACGAGCGCCGATCGCTTTCTCGCGGTGCTCCCGCTGTTTCACGTGCATGGACTCGGCAACGGCGTGTTCTCGTGGCTCACCAGCGGCTCTCGCATGCGGTTGCTCGAGCGATTCGAAGCATCACGTGCGCAGACTGTGTTCGAGTCATTCCAGCCGACGCTCTTCTTCGGCGTTCCCACCATGTACGTACGGCTGCTGGACGTTCCTGCCGAGGCTGCCCGTCGTATTGGAGCGCGAATGCGCCTCTTCGTCTGCGGATCGGCGCCCCTTCCGGCCACTGTGCTCGAAACTTTCCGCGCCCGCTTTGGTCACGTGATTCTCGAGCGCTATGGCATGAGCGAAACACTCATGAATCTGGGCAATCCGTATGCGGGGGAGCGACGAGCGGGGGCGGTTGGTTTTCCCTTTCCCGGGGTGGCGGCGCGTATCGTGGATGGCGATGGGTGCGATGTCGCCGATGGCAACGTAGGAGAGTTATGGATCCGCGGGCCGAACGTCTTCAACGGATATTGGCGGCGCCCCGACGCGGATGCCGAAGCGTTCGTTCGGGACCGGGACGCTTCCTCGCGCGGCCCATGGTTTCGTACGGGCGACTTGGCGGAGCGATCGAGCGACGGGTATTTCACGCTACGGGGCCGACGAAGCGATCTCATTATCTCGGGTGGCTTCAACATCTATCCGCGCGAAATCGAGGACGTGCTGCTCGAGCAGCTCGGCATTCTCGAAGCGTCGGTCGTGGGAGTGGCTGACGCGCGACGGGGCGAAGTGCCGGTGGCCTATGTGGTGAGCGAGGGGGAACTGGACTCGCAGGCGCTCGAGAATGAATGTCGTCGACTGCTGGCCTCGTTCAAGGTGCCGCGTGGCTTCGTCCGCGTGGACAGCCTGCCACGCACGGCGTTAGGCAAGGTGCAGAAGCATCTCCTCCCTCTCTGGGTTGCGCCGTGAATCCCGCCGTCGTATCGCTGATCGCGCTTCTGGTTGCGATCGTGTTGTCCATGACCTCGCGCATCAATGTGGGGCTGCTCTGCATCGCTTTCGCCTGGCTCATCGGTGTGTACGTTGCCGATCTCAAGCCCGACGTCGTGATGGGGGGATTTCCCGTCTCCCTTTTTCTCACACTGGCCGGTGTGACGCTACTCTTTTCCGTGGCCGATACGAATGGAACGTTGGAGCGGCTCGCGCACCGTGCCGTGCGGTTGGCGCGAGGGCGGGCGGCGGCGCTCCCGATACTGTTCTTCGTGATCGCCTTCACCATTTCCGCCGTCGGACCCGGCGCTATTTCCAGCGTTGCCCTTGTAGTACCAATGGCGATGGCTATCGGAACGCGAGCGGGAGTGCCTCACTTGCTGACGGCGTTGATGGTTGCCAACGGCGCAAATGCGGGAAACCTCTCGCCGATCGCGTCGGTGGGAGTGATCGCCAACTCTGCCATGGCAACGGCGGGCGTCGGGGGACATGAATGGAAAGTGTGGACGGCCAGTCTCGTGGCGCACGCCGTGGTGTCGTTGGCGGCGTACTTCCTCTTTGGCGGCGGCCGCCTGCGGGAGGGTGGTCGGGAGGGGCCACTGGACGCATATCAGGGCGGTCGGGAGGGTCGACTGGACGCACATCAGGGCGCCCTGAGGGACGGACTCCATGATGACGCCCGAGGCGTGGACACCGTCGCCATCGCGTCGCAGCCGCTGAGCGGCTTGCAGCGCCTAACGCTGCTCGTCATTCTGGCCTGGATCGCCGGTGTGATCGCGCTCAGGCTGAACCTGGGACTGAGCGCGTTCGCGGCGGCGACGCTGCTCCTCATAGCGGGAGCCGCCGACGAGCGGCTCGCGATCAAGCAGGTGCCGTGGGGCGTGATCATGATGGTGAGCGGCGTCTCGCTGCTCATCGCCCTGCTCGAGAAGACGGGGGGCATGGACCTCTTCACCACATTGCTGGCGCGACTGGCAACGCCCGACACGGTCAATGGAGTCATCGCCTTCGTCGCCGGCGTTATTTCGACGTACAGCAGCACCTCGGGTGTTGTGCTCCCCGCCTTCCTGCCGACCGTCTCCGCCATCGTGGAAAAGATGGGTGGCGGCGATCCGCTAGCCATCGCGCTTTCCGTCAGCGTGGGGTCCGCGTTGGTGGATGTCTCGCCGCTGTCCACGCTTGGAGCGCTGTGCGTTGCGGCGGTGGCCGACCCGGCCGCGTCGCGCGACCTCTTCAAGCGCCTGCTGGCCTGGGGGCTGTCCATGACGATTGTCGGTGCACTGCTCTGCCAGCTGCTGGCCGGTGTGCTGGCTAGAGCCTAGCGCCGCTGCTACAAGCGGTGCACCCCGGACTCAGGGCGTAGTCGCCCGCAGGTACGTCGCGTACCAAGCCAGGTACCGCTCGTAGCGATCGCGCACGAACGAGGGCCTCGTGATGCCGTGGAACTGCTCCGGATACACGATCAGTCGCGTGTCAACGCCTAACGATTTCAGCGCCTGATACATTTGTTCGCTTCCCGCGATCGGCACGTTGAAGTCCTTCTCCCCGCCGAGGAATAGGGTGGGAGTATGAATGCGGTCGGCGTGCCAGAAGGGATACGAGACCTTCTCCCACGCCTTGGGATTCTTCCATGGAGCCCCCAACTCATTCTCGTATTGATAGATGTACTGATCGGTGCCGTACATGGACGACTGTAGCGCACTTCCCGCTCCACTGGTGGCAGCCTTGAAGCGGGTCGTCGTGGCAATGGTGTAGTCGGTGAGAATGCCGCCGTAGCTCCAGCCGCCGATGCCCAATCGCTCCGGATCGGCGATCCCCAACGAGGTCACGTGGTCGACGCCGGCCAGAAGGTCCTGGACTTCCTTGTTCCCCCAGTCGGCAAATATCGCCGTCTTCCACGCCTGTCCGCGCCCCGAGCTGCCCCGATAGTTCACCGCCAGCACCAAGTAGCCCTGTGCCGCGAAGAGCTCGCGCTCCATGGAGAATGCGTGCGCGTCCTGGCCGTTCGGACCACCGTGAACGCGCAACACCAGCGGGTACTTGCGTCCCGTCTGGAAATCAGCCGGCTTGACCAATAGTCCGCCGACGGTGAGCCCGTCCTTGTTCTTGAACGAGATATCTTCGGTGGAGCCTAACCGCAGCGTGCTGAAGAGCGAATCATTGACGTGCGTGAGCGCACGGAGCTCGCGTCCCTCGAGCGCATACCCTTCCCCCCGAACGCTCGGCGTGGACACCCGAGCCACCACGCGCCCGCTCGGCGACACGTCGAAGCCAGCCACCGCACGCCGCCCCTCGATGACGCGGACCATGGCCCCGTCACTGGCAGAAACGGTCGCCAGGTGCACCGCGCGGTCGTCATCCACCAGTACCCAGATCGAACGCCCGTCCGCCGACCAGATCGGATTCGTGACGTCCCGGTCGAGCGCGGTGGTCAGCAGGCGTGGCGTACCGCCGCTGCTGGGTATTACCGCCAACTGATCCTGATTGTACGCATACAGCAGCGGTTCGCTCCCCTGCAGGTAAGCAATCTGCGATCCGTCGGGGCTCCACACGGGCGACTCGTCGGTCCCCGACCACGACGTTAGGCGCTGGGGCTCGGCGCCAACGGTTGCGTGCATCACGAAGACATCGGTGTTGTTCTCCCGGTCGGCGTCGGCCTGACCTCGCCGGCTCACGAAGGCGATCCGCTTGCCGTCCGGAGACCAGCGCGGCGACGAATCGTCGTAGTTTCCGGAGGTGAGTTGCTCGACCTTCCGGGTGGCGATGTCGACGACATGGATGTGGTCGCGGCGACCGTCCATGTAGCCCTCCCGGTCTTTCTTGAAGTGGTACCGATCCACCACGATCGGCTTGGGAATCTTCTTCTTCAGGCTGTCGGGCTTTCCGTCGTCGGGGTCTGGGTCGTGGGAAATGACCGCGATACGTTGCCCGTCGGGCGACCACTGGTAGTCGGCGACCCCACCTTTGAGTTCCGTCAGGCGCACCGCCTCGCCCCCCGCCCGATCGAGGAGCCATATCTGTCCGCCGGTGCTCTCGAAGCGCCCCGACACGAAGGCCAGGTAGCGGTTGTCCGGCGACCAACGCGGCGATCCCTCGCCCTCCGGTGAACTCGTCAGGCGCACGGTACGCGTCCCATCCCAGCTCACCATCCACAGATCGCTGTCGGACTTGTCCTTGATCGAATCGGAGGTGGTCACGGTGTAGGCGATCCACGCTCCATCTGGAGATATCCGGGGTTCACCCACGTCGCGCACGCGATAAACGTCGCCGGGAACGACCGCCCGGCGTTCCTGCGACGTGCCTAACGTCGGTACAACCATCTCGGCGATGGCACACAGGGCGAATGCCAATGCAATCGGACATCTGCGCATGCGAATCTCGATTCGAGGAGCGGCGATGAGCTATGGACGGGGCACGGGAACGGCGACGGCGCTACGTAGTCGGTCGCTCACACGCTGCATACGCGCACGATTCACTCCCATGTCTCCCTCTCCCACGCGAGATGCAGACCGAAAGCGGAACAGGCTCGCCGTTGCATCGACGACGATTTCGACATCATCGACAAAGCGGAAGATACGGCTGGTGGCTTCGGCACGCAGATATCCGGGGAGATCGAGCGTGATGCGCGTGCGAGGCTCGGAAAGCAGCGCGGCGCGAGCGATGGCCTGTGCGCTCTCTGGCGTCCCCGAAAAGGAGACGGGAGGCATTGCGTGTAGCGTGTCTAGCGCCTCGGTGGAGACACAGTTGGGCGACGACGGGCACGGCTGGAGCGGACTTCCCGGCTCCGCAAGCTTTCGCGGTGTACCGTGGCACGCGGCAAAGAGCGCGAGGGGCACGATGGCAGCACCAAGTGGGTGGAGGGACAAATGGATCTCCGGCGAAGCGAGGAGGCGGGCGCGTTTCCGGATGAACCTAGCGCGCAATCGCGCCGAGCGGATGGTCAGTCGACTCGCTGCAACGTATCGCCGAGTTCGGGTGGCCGCGCCTCCTGATGATGCCGCTGCTGCCGCTCCCTCGTCTGGCTACGCTGCGTCTGGCTACGCTGCGTCGGCCTGCGTGACGCGATTTCGTCCGAGCTGCTTGGATCGGTAGAGCGCCCGGTCGGCGTGATCGATGAGTTCCTCGACGGTGACAGCGGCGGCGGTTGGCGTCGCGACGCCCACACTGATCGTGATGTCGCGCTCGGCCCAGGTGGCCTGTTCGATCGCTGCGCGAAGGCGCTCGCCCATCTGCAGCGCTCCCTCGCGATCCGTTCGGGGAAGGATGATGGCAAACTCCTCACCGCCGTAGCGGGCCGCGATATCGGTGTCCCGAATGGAGCGTGAGAGGAGGCGCGCGACCACTCGGAGCACTTCATCGCCACGCGGGTGACCAAAAGTATCGTTGTACGCCTTGAAGTGATCGATATCGATCAGCAGGAGCGAAACAGGCGACGCTGTGCGCTTGATGCGCACCACTTCCTCGATCAGGCGCTCTTCGAACGCACGTCGATTCTTGAGACCAGTGAGTCCGTCGATCGTGGCGAGAGCAGCCAGGCGGGTATTGGCCTCTATAAGGCTTTCCTGGTTTGTCTGCAACGTGCGCCGAGCGTCTTCCAGTTGGCGCTCGTAGTCCTTGCGTTCCGTCACATTGCGCGATGATGCCTGAAGCCTCACGACTTTGCCGTCGCGATTGACGATGGCGCGCCACATCATCTCCAGCCAGAGGTGCCTCCCCGTCTTGTGCAACATGCGGCACGAGATGGCCGTGACGGGCTCGCCGCGAATGAGATCGTCGAAGTGCTGGCGCAGTCGGTCGCCGTCGTCGGGATGCACCATGGCGAAGGGGCTCATGCGCATGATTTCGTCTGGCGTAAAGCCGAGGACTCGCTCGCAGGACGGAGAGGTGTAGATCACGCGTCCGCTCGGATCGTGCAGCGACACAACATCACTGCCATTCTCTGCGAGCAGGCGGAAGCGGACCTCGCTGTCCCTCAACGCCGCTTCGGCGCGGGTGCGCTCGAGGTGCGTGTCGTGAACCTGTGACGCATTCCAGGCGATCAATCCGACGAAGACGAGAATCATCGCCAGTACGAAGAGCATCACCACCAACTCGGGAGTGAAGATGCTTTCCCGCTGCTGCGACAGGCCGAGCCCCCAGATTGCGACCCAACCCATCAGCGTCGGCGCCAGGAATCCTGCTGGCAGGAGGCCCCGCGCGAGTGTGCCTCCCGGTCCGTCGCTGAAGACAACTGCAATGACCCCGGATTCACGCCGTAGCGTGAGCACGCCGATGGCGAGGAGCGAAAAGGCGACGCTGGTCGGAAGCGCCATCCGATTGAACATGCCCACCGATTCGAACCATCCACTCTGATAGATGTGACCCAGAACGGCGAACTGCGCGAGCACCAGGACTACGATCGCCAGCACTTGGGCCAGTGCCTCTCGTGCATGCATGCGCCTCACGAGCAGCAGAAGCGCCACGCCAATAAACAGCAGATTGGCCGCCCCCGCAGGGGACATGCGGTTCGCGCGACCGTCTGCCGTCACCTGCATGGCGTCGCGAAAGAGCAGCGTATCGACGCCGGCATCGACCCGGGAAAGAATGCCTAGGATGCGAACCAGACCGATGACGGCGATAGCGCCGGCGATGGTATGCGCTACTCGCCATGCCGACTTGCGATCCGACACGGCGAAGAGCCAGAGCGACACCGCCGCTCCGACAAAACAGAGGGCGACCGCCGGATTCATGGCCGCCGTCGAGGCGCCTCCTAGCGCGCGCAGTTCGGGAACGTCAAGAATCCACCCGATGAGCACCAGCACGCCAATGCCGGCGACCACGGCGGCGCACGTACGCGAGATCATCGCTCCCCGAAGCACCGAGGATCGCTCTGGTTCGGACCCGTACGCAGGCATCGGGACGGGCAAGGTCGACTCTGAAGCCACATTCACCATAGGCACCACTCGACGGACGTGTTCGCTCGCGCGTTCGTCACGAATCATCGTGCGTGGTGCGTGCGCCAGCGGGTGCTGCATTGGTGACTGGCGGCACAATCAACCGCCCAACGTGTGGCGGATTCGTCGATCACGGCAAGAAGTTCCCCTCGCAGCGGCCCCCGGCCGTCTGGCATACGCGCCTCGATTCGCCGATGTCCGTCGGCTGACGCATCTCTAACACCATGCAGCCGAGCTTCTTAGCCTCTAGTGCGTGGAGTCTTATGGTGTGCCGCTGCCACGTGGCCCCCGGATTGCCTTTCTCGCACGGTGCGACTTCCATGTCGTGAACAGGCGACGGGCCCTCGCGGAGGGCGGCACTCGTGGCGGACCCTCCCATCCTTCTGTTACCAGCGGAGCCGGATTCGTCGCGGGCCGGTGCGCTGATCCTTCACACCGGACGAACTGCTCATGATTAGTCAGGAGATTTCCGTACTGTCCGCGCGCCGTCAGAATCCGTCGGCCGACACGCAGGTCGAGGTCGTGCTCCTCCTCGATCCGAGCGACGGAATAGCCCGTTCTGCCGATCTGTTTCGGTCGCCGGCCTTCTTCCGCCTCCACGCGGCGTCATTCGCTCGCGCCTGGTACGCACTCGCCATGGATGCATCCAATGGCCAGTGCCTTGCCTCGGCATGGTTCGCCGAGACGGCGCCCCGGCACGCATGCTCGGGTGCCTGCGGTTCGTTCGGCGGATTCCACTCGCCTCACGACCCCCTGCCGATCGGTCTGGCCAGTCGGGTGATCGTCGCCGCCGAAGAGGAGCTGCGTGCGCGGGATATCTCTCGCATCACGCTGACGCTTCCTCCCCTGGCGTACGAGCCGGAGTCGCAGGCCGAGTGGATGAATGTGCTCATGCGCGTCGGCTACACCCCTGCGCCACCCGATTTGCGCTTTCATGTGGTGGTGACGGATGAGGACCTCGATACTCGCATGGACGAATGCAATCGCTCGGTTGTCAGGACGGCGGAACGAAAGGGACTCTTCGTTCGCGAGCTACGTGAGCACGAATGGGCGCACGCGTACCAAGTGACTACGGCCAATCGCGTGAGACGCGGACGTCGGGCGAGCATGACGCTCGACGCCCTGCTGGAGCTGGATGCCGCCATCCCCGATACGCTGCACTGGTTCGGCGTCTTTTGCGGCGAGCGCATGATTGCCGCCAGCGTGTGCATGCGCGCATCGACGACGTGGCTCCATGTAATCGCGCTGGGAGACGTCGACGGCGCCGAGCGTCCGCCCTCCGTACCCGTACTCGTCTCGCAGCTGTACAATTGGTGTCGCGACCGCGGCATCGAACAGCTCGATCTGGGCATGGCCTCCGAAAGTAGCGTACCGAACGAAGGGCAGCTCGCCCACTATCGCAGCCTGGGATTCGAAGTTTCTTCGAGGTTTACGCTGGAGAAGGAGCTGCAGACGTGACCCGATTCTGCGTTTCGCTCCCCGCCTACTCGGCTGCCAACACGTCGGCTGCGTTTCTGCGATGAGTGCCACCGCGCGCCTCTGCGACGCGCACAACGAGATCCCATCTGCGCTCGAGGCGTTGCTTGCGCACGCGGAGTCGTTGCGGCTGGCGGGACGAATCGGTGAGGCGGAGTCGGTGCTCACCGAAGCCATCACCATCGTCCCCGAACGTCCCGATGCCTATCGGGCGCTGGCCCTCCTGCAGGCGCGCGATGGCCGTGATCTGGACGCGTTCTCCACCTGTGCCACCATGCTCGCGCGCGGCGGGCACGATGACGCCGCCACGCTGGCACTGGCCGCCGATATCCTGCTCTTTCTGCACATCCGTCACGCCTCGCTTCTCACCCGCCAAGGGGAACCGGCCCGCCTTGATCTGCAGGCCCTCGGCTTGGGTCACGTGGCGCCGATGCTCCTGGCGCCCGAGTTTCTGAAGCGCGCCCGTGCTCTGGCCCGGGCGGCAGTTGAGCGCGCGCCGCGCGACACCGCTGCACACGCCACACTCGCCGAGTGCGAGTTGCGAGCCGGCTACGCGAGTGCCGCGCGTCGGGCCGCCGAGCACGCCGTAGCCTGCGCACCCGTTGCCAGCGCGCTCATGGTCCGCGCCCTCGCCTCGTATGCGGATCACCGCGAGGGGAGCGCCCTCGACCATCTGCAGTCGCCGCCGCTCACCGAGTTCGCCCCGTCGTTAGGTATGGGCCACCTCGTGTCGGCACGCATCGACGGCAGCTACGCCCCCGCCGACGTCGACCACGATCCGGCGCGACTGGCATGGGCCATTCCCTACGGCGTACACCTCGACGACCAGCTGTTCGAACGATCGGTCTGGGTGCAGGTGGGCCCCTCGGAAGCGCGTACTATCCGCGGCGGCCGGGTAGTCGGCGACCTCTTCTTCCCCCTCGATCCCGCCGATCGCGCGTATATACACGGAGTGATCGAGGATCCCGACGTGCAGTTCTCCACGCCGCGCTGTCACGATATGCCTGCGGTGCTCGCCAGAACGAGAAATACCGTTTTGTGGAGAGGCACCGATCGCCGCCTCCTGCTCCACACACCGACCGTAGAGCGTGAACGCAGCGGACGCGCGTTTCTGCTCGCATCCAACTATTCCGCCAGCTACTACCACTGGACGCTAGATGCACTCGGACGTTTGTCAGCGTGTCCCGAGGTGCTGGCCGATCCGGAGATGCGATTCGTCGTCCCCACTCCTATGCTCTCGTTTCAGGTCGAGTCGTTGGCCTGGCTCGGCATCACCCTGGACCGCGTGGTTCAGGTGGCGCACGACGAGATCGTCGGGTTCGACGAACTCGTGGTGGTGCATCACCGGAAGGACGGCAATTGCAGCGACGCCGGCGTGATCCGTTGGCTTCGAGACCGCCTCACGATTCCGCAGCTGGTTCCTCCTCCTCCCCCGTCCGGGCGGCTCTACGTGCGCCGAGGTGGCAGCGCGTCGACCAATCGCGTGCTCAACGAAGCCGATGTCGAGCGCGTCTTTCGCGACTTCGGCTATGCGGTGGTCGAGACGGCGTCCATGACCGTCGCCGCGCAGCGTGACCTCTTCTCGACGGCAGCGCGCGTCGCCGGACCCCTCGGCACCGGACTCACCAATCTGCTGTTCGCGCCCTCGGGAACGCAGACGTTGCTGTTGGGTCAGCGCGGATTCGTGTCCCCCTCCTACAGCGCGCTTGCCGTCGCGTTAGGCCATCGCGTCCGCTACGTACTGGGCGCCGAACAGCAGTCGCCGTTTATCTATCCGCACTGGGACGTCGTCATCGACCTTCGGGAGTTGCGGACCGCGCTGGAGCAGGGCGAAGGAGACTGACGCGAGGTTCGAACGCGAGTTGCAAAGTCTGCCAGTCGGCTCGCGTTCACGAATTGCGGGTGGCAGATCAGCTCCGCAAGTCGGCCGTGGCCAGAAAGTTTGGAACGCGGCGTGCCTTGGTCGCCTGTTCGAAGGCGTAGGAAAGCCTCACGAGCTTCCCCTCCGTCCACGCGCCGCCAATGAAGGACAGACCTACCGGAAGCCCATGAATGCGACCGGCCGGCAGCGTGATGCTTGGGTATCCCGAGACAGCGGCAAGAGAGGAGCTACCGCCGGTGAAGTGATCGCCGTTCACGAGGTCCGTCATCCACGCGGGGCCACCGGTGGGGGCCACGAGCGCGTCGAGTCTATGTGTGCGCAACGCGAGATCGAGCCCCTCGACCCTCGACAGGCGACGACAGGTCGCGAGCGCCCTTCGGTACGCCGGAGAAGTGAGCGTCCCCTTGGCCTCGGCCTGTAGAAAAATCTCCTGTCCGAAGTACGGCATGGACGCCGCGGCGTGGTCGTTGTTGAAGCGAATCAGGTCGGCCAGCGTCTTGTACGGTGCGGCGGGACCCAGCGTGGCGAGGTAGGCGGCGATGTCCGTTTTTGACTCGTACAGCAGGACCTCGAATTCGGCCGCCTCAAAGTGCCCCAGCGTCTTCACCAGCACCGGGTCAACCAGAATGGCGCCGGCGCCTTTCATGGCGGCCAGCGCCTCTTCCATGATCGCGTCGACCGCCGGACCGGCATTAAACAGTTTGCGTACCACACCGATGCGCGCCCCCTTGAGGCCCGCTGCATCGCAGAAGCTGGTGTAGTCACGCTCCACGTGTCCCGCGCTGGCAGCGGTCGCGACGTCGCGCGAGTCCGCCCCCGCCATGACCGACAGGAGCGCCGCCGCGTCGCGCACCGTGCGGCACATAGGCCCCGCCGTGTCCTGCGAGCGGGAGATGGGGATGATGCCCGCGCGCGAAACGAGGCCAACCGTAGGCTTTATTCCCACCAATCCGTTTGCGCTGGACGGACAGACGATGGATCCGTCCGTCTCCGTTCCGATCCCGGCCGCCGCCAGGTTGGCGGAAATCGATGCCCCCGTGCCGGCCGAGGACCCGCAGGGATTGCGGTCGAGGGCGTACGGGTTGCGCGTCTGTCCGCCCCGCCCGCTCCATCCGCTGCTGGACCGCGTGGATCGCCAATTGGCCCATTCGGACAGGTTGACCTTTCCCAGTACGATCGCGCCGGCCGCGCGCAACCGCCTAACGATCTCGGCATCGGTGGTTGCCTGCGATTCTGCCAACGCCAGCGATCCCGCCGAGGTGTGCATGCGGTCGGCAGTGTCGATGTTGTCCTTGATGAGCACGGGAATGCCGTGCATCGGTCCGCGCACCGTTCCTCCCTTCCGCTCCCGATCGAGAGATTCGGCAATCGACAGTGCGTCGGGGTTGACCTCGAGCACGGAGTTGAGCGACGGACCCGTACGGTCCACCGCGTGAATGCGCTCGAGATACATCTCCGTGATCGATCGTGCCGACCAGCGCCCACCCGCCATCGCCGATTGCAGCTCGGCCACCGTGATCTCTTCCAGTTCGAAGGGGGCAATGCGCGGAGCCGTGACCGGCAAACCCGGACGCGCCGCCGCACCTTCGTTAGGCAGGGGCCGACTGACGGGGAGGGCCAGCGCCGTGGCGCCCATCACGAGCCCGTGCCGCACGAATGCCCGGCGCTCGAGAGGGGGCGTGGGGCCGGGCTGGTCGGACGGACGGGAGTACGACATCTGGCGAACCTCGCGAACGGTGTCAGTGCGGCCGGACGGTGGCCGGCCGAGGACGAGCGCGGGATGGTAACAGCACGGGAGGCGCTCGGGTAGGCGCCCGGTGTACGGCCTGCCAACCGCTCGCGCCCGCTACGTGCTGATCGCGCGCCGGTGGGCGGACGGTTGGTGAAGGCGGGCAACGCGACGCCCTTCCACGTGCCGAACGACTCTGCCTCCGAACCATCGCTACCAGACGGGCGCCCGGACCAGCAACTCCTCCAGCGCCGAGGCGCCCAACGGAGGGGAAAAATAGAACCCCTGCCCGTAGGAACATCCCATGCTTCGCAGCAGGGCAAGTTGTCCCGCCGACACCACGCCTTCTGCCACCACCTCGAGACCCATCGCCCCCACCAGCGCGAGAATGGCCTGCACCACATGGCGCGGGCGCTCTTCGGTCTCGATGGCGACGGTGAATGCTCGGTCGATCTTGATCGCATCCAGAGGGAGGCGATTGAGATAACTGAGGGACGAGTACCCGGTGCCGAAGTCGTCGAGATGAATCGACACGCCGAGCCCGCGTAGTTCGGCGATGGTCGACAATGCCGGGTGCTGCTGGCCGATGATCGCGCTCTCGGTAATCTCGAGGTGCAGTCGCTTCGGTTCGAATCCCGTCTCGTTCAGAATCGTGGTCACGGCGGGCACCAGATCCGACTGTCCGAACTCGCGCACGGAGAGGTTCACCGACAGGCGCAAGTCGGCACACGAGGGCACGCGCGACTCCCACGCCTTCATCTGCGCGCAGGCCTCGCGCAGCACCCAGCGCCCCAGAGGCACAATGAGCCCGGTTTCCTCGGCCACGGGAATGAAGTCGTTCGGTGGGACGACGCCGCGTTCAAAATGCTTCCAGCGAATCAGTGCCTCCACCCCGTGCATGCGTCCGTCCGCGAGCGACACGATCGGCTGGTAGTGCAGCACGAACTCCTCGCGCGCTACCGCGTGACGCAGGTCGGTCTCGAGCTGCAATCGGGTGAGCGCGTCGGCGTGCATCGCACGATCGAACATTTCGAAGTGCGCCCGCCCCTGGTTCTTGGCGCGATACATCGCCATGTCGGCGCTGCGCAACAGGTACTCCGGCCGCTCGCTGGCAGACGTCGAAAGCACGATGCCAATGCTCGCCGTGGAGACCCACTCGTAGCCGCCAATCGACAGCGGCTCTCGCAGGGCCTCCTGCACTCGCTCGGCCACGAGGGCGCTATCGCGCGCGTCGACCACGCGCTCCAGCAGGATCGCGAACTCGTCGCCGCCTAACCGGGCAACCATGTCGCCGCCACGTATGCACTGCTCGAGCCGCCGGGCCACGGCAACGAGCACCTCGTCGCCCACGTGGTGACCCATACTGTCATTCACGAGCTTGAAGTCATCAAGATCGAGGAAGAGAACCGCGAAGAGTCCGTCGCCATCACGGCGCGCGCGCAACGAGGCGTCGGACAGTCGCTTCATGAAGAGCGCCCGGTTGGGAAGGCCGGTCAGCGCATCATGCAGCGAGTCGTGGCGAAGTTGGCGCTCTCGCGTTTCGCGTTCGGCGAGCGCGTGGCGCAGCTGTAGCTCGGTGGAGGCGCCATCGGCCAGATCACTCAGGAGGCGAAGATCATCGTCGGTCCACGCTCGCGGCTCGTCGTCCACCACCACGAGCATGCCGAGCACGGTATCGTCGGGGCGGGTGAGCGTCGCGAGGGCAAAGCTCCGCACTTGCAATTCGGCAGCCGCCGTCCGCATGGATGCATCGAGCCGCTCGTCCAACGCGTCCGCGATGGCGAGCACGCCGCCATTCTCCATCGATCGCGAAATGAGCCCCGTGCGCACAAGCACACCGATGTCGTGGCTTATCCACGAGTGGGAGAGTCCGCCGGCGCGGAAGCTCCGCCGGTCTTGGCCCAGTAGCGCGAGCGTAGCCGCCGGGGCGCCCAACACTCGGACTGCGAGTCGGGCCACACGTTCCATGGACGCCGCAAGCGTCCCCGCCAACAACGTTTTGTCGGAGGACGCTGGTGTGACGGAAAACGGGGGATCAACCGGAGCGAGGGAAGCTGTCACAATACGGGGACGCATGCACGTTGTAGGAATCCCCTTAGAGTGTCGGCATCGGTCGCTCGGAGCCGTACCATGCGTTTCCCGCCAGAGACGCCCAATGCCACTAGCGAGCGAGGGTACGGCGGCGTAAGAAGAAGCGATCCGCCCGAAGCATCTCGTTGCTTTCCAACCAGGAAGACCATGCGTCTCATCACGCTTGCACTCGTCACATTCGGTGCGCTCACCGCCGGCTCCCAAGCGTCGGCCCAGACCGCGCCAAAGAAGAAGGTTTACATCTCGGTCGATCTCGAGGGAATCGCGGGAGTCGTCGCCAACTCGCAGACATCGCCGACGGGTCAGAACTACGAGTGGGCGCGCAAGCTGATGCTCGCCGAGACCAATGCCGCGATCGATGGTGCGTTTCAGGGGGGAGCGAGTGAAGTGCTCGTCAACGACTCACATGGCCCGCAAACCAACCTGCGAGCCGACGAGCTGGATAGGCGGGCGCAGCTGGTGACCGGGCAGCCCAAGCCGTTAGGCATGACGCAAGGGCTCGACTCGACCTTTGACGCGGCGATCTACATCGGGTATCACGCGCCCGGCTCCACCGCCAACGCGGTGCACGGGCACACCTTTTCCAGCGCCCTCAAGACCGTGAAGTTGAACGGCAAGGAAGTTGGCGAGTACGGTCTCAATGCGATGGTGGCGGGCTACTGGGGCGTGCCGGTCGTTTTCATATCTGGTGACCGGGCGGCCATCGAGATGGCCAGAGACTTCATTCCGGGCGTGGACGGACTTATCGTCAAGGAAGGGATCGGCTTCTACGCGGCCCGGACCATGCATCCGCTGGAGGCGCGTGAACAGATCACGGCCGGCGTACGCGCGGCGCTCGTGAAGCGAATCGTCCGCCAGCCGCTCAAGATCGCCGTTCCCATCACGCTCGAGATCGAGCTCGACGAACTCTCCCATGCAGACCAGGCCGCGCTCGTACCGGGCATGAAGCGCAGCGGACGCACCGTCAGCTACACGGCGGGCGATGCGCTCACCATCTACCAAGTCACCCGAATCATCATGGCCCTTTCGAGGGACTGACCGGCGCCAAGTGCTGGCTGCGGGCCAGCAAGATGTCGGAGTGGCTGGCACGGTACGACGGCGAGTGGCTCCTGCCCATCGACTGGAAGCGCGCCGAGTCAGGCGACCAGCGCTAGGCTTGGGGAGTCGAGAGTACTTGTCGTTCCGCCACGCCGGACAGCACAATCGGCTGCTCACCCGTTGTCTGCAGCGTTCCCATGGTGAGTAGTCGCTCCATGTCGTGTCGCGCCAACGGTCGACTAAACAGATACCCCTGCCCGTAGTCGCACCCCAGGTCGCGCAAGCGAGCGTACTGCTGCGCCGACTCCACACCCTCGGCGATCGTCCGGAGGGTAAGCAGGTTGCCTAACGCAATGATCGTTCGCGCCAGCGCGTCGTTGTTGCCTCCGCACAGCAACTGTTCGGTGAAACTGCGGTCGATTTTGAGGATGTCGACCGGGAACTGCTGCAGATAGGACAGCGACGAGTACCCGGTGCCGAAATCATCGATGGCGAGTCGCACACCGAGCGCCTTGAGCTCGCGGAGCCTACCCAGCGTCAGCTCCGTGTGCTGCATCAGGGCGCTCTCGGTGATCTCGAGGACAAGCAGCGACGCCGCGAGCCCGGCGTTGGCAAGCGCGTCGGCCACGTCGGATAGCAGGGCACCAGCTTGCAGCTGGCGACTGGAGAGATTCACCGAGATGGAGAAACGACGCCCGTCGACGCGGCGCGCATTCCACTCCGCCGTTCGGGTGCAGGCCTCGCCGAGCACCCATCGCCCGAGATCAAGTATGAGCCCCGTCTCCTCGGCCAGGGGAATGAAGTGCGCCGGAAGAATAGTCCCCTTTGTTGGATGCGCCCAACGCACCAGCGCCTCGAGCCCGAGCACTTCGTGTGACTCCAGCGCCACGATCGGCTGATATGCAAGCCAGAGCTCGCCGCGCTCCAGCGCCAGCCGAAGATCGGTTTCCATGGCTACGCGATCGACGAGCGCCGCATGCATGGCCGGATCGAAAAACAGGTAGCGCCCGCGCGACGAGCCCTTGGCGGCGTACATCGCCACGTCGGCGTTGCGTAGAATCTCTTCGACCTGATCGGCCACTGCGGCCCGGGCAATGCCGATGCTCGCGCCCACGCGCACCGTGATGCCGGAGTCAAGCTCGATCGGCGACGACAAGGCGTGGACGATGCGATCGGCCACGATCGTCGCGTCTTCCTCTCCCCGCACATTCTCCAGCAGTACCGCGAATTCGTCGCCCCCGAGGCGTGCAACTGTGTCGCATCCGCGGGTGGCGTTGAGCAGGCGCGCGGCGGCAATCGAGAGCAGGTTATCACCCGCCGCGTGGCCTAACGTGTCGTTGATGCTCTTGAAGTTGTCGAGGTCGAGGAACATCACGGCGACTTGCTCGCGCTCGCGCTGCGAACGCGCCAGCGCTTGCCCCACACGATCGCGGAACAACGTACGGTTGGCCAGCCCGGTGAGTTGATCGTAGAAGGCCTGCTGTAGCAGCTCGCCCTCCAGCGACTTCCGTTGCGTCACGTCCTGCACGACGACGATGAGATCGACCGTGCCCGCACCATCGGCGCGCGAGACCGTAAAACTTCCCCACACCACTTCACCGGCGCCACTCAGGTATCGCAGCTCGGCCGAGGCCCGCTCGCGCACGCCCGAGTGCACCTCGCGCACCAGGCGCTCCATCGTCTCGGCGTCGTCGCGGAGGGAGAATTCGTGGATGCGTCGCCCGGCCAGGCGCTCGGGCTCCAACCCAAGCAGTTCGCCAAGGGCCTCGTTGGCCTGCACAATGTGCAGCGCCTCGTCGATGAGCGCCACACCCACGCCGGATTGCTCGAAGACCGCTCGGAATCGCGCGTCGGCGCTCCGCCTCGCGGCGATTCCCTTGTGCAGCGTCCGCTCGATCCAGGCGGTGGCGTACGTCAGCACCGACCCGGCGATCAGCAGGAGCGCGACCCGACTGAGCTCATCGAGTAGCGAGGTTCCGTTGCCGCTGGCGGCAATCATCGGCGTTGCCAGGAGCGGCAAGTGATGGAACGAGATCAGGCAGACCACGACCACGGCGTATTCCGACGCCGCGAGACAGGTGGCAATCGCGGCGAGGCGCGCGGACCCGGTGAAGGGTCGCGTCGCGAGGATGATGAAGTACAGACTGAAGATCGGTGACTTGACGGCGAGATTCGGATCGCCGAAGACGCCGTACGCAAGCAGCAAAATCGACGTCGCCGAGATATCGACGACGATGTTCGCCATCGACAGGGCCGGCGCGACGATCCCTTCGCGATGCGCCACGAAATGCTGGCCGATGGCCCACGCCAGCATGGGTGCGAGTATGATGAGATTGGCGGTAGTGAGCGCTGGCGTGAGATGCGGCGCATAGAGCGCAGCGGCAAGGGCGAGCATGCTCAGAACGGCGATTCGCACCGCATTCACTCGCCTTGCAGACGCGGCGAATTGTTTGTCGAGGATGGCGAATGTTTCGGCGTCGAAGAACTGACGCTCGTTGTCGATGGTTCTGAGCATCTCGGGTCGTGCGAGGGACGAACGGCACGTGGCGGCACCGGGGGCGCCAACGCATAGAGACTGACGACGACCTACTCGCGTCACGCGATGCGGTGAGCGGGGGAATTTCATGCCGCGGAGCGCCCTTCATACATTCCTACGAGCGTCGAACGCGATACTTCAAACTCACCCGACGTCGCCCCAGCTCGAGCGACGCGTCGCTGTCGGAGTTGCGGTCGCTCAGCAGAGACATGAGCGCCATTCTCTCTGGCGGAATCACGCTCCGAGTCGCATCCTCCCCCCGCCTCGCAAGTCACTCCGCCTCACCTGAGCGCTTTCCACCCGGGAGGCGCTCACGCGTGCGAACACCTCTCTCGCCTCCTCTTCGACCATCGTGAAGCGTCTCTGGAAGAACCTCACCGTTCGAGTTCTCATGGCGGTGGCCCTCGGGGTGGTCGTCGGCATCGTGTGGCCCGAAACGGGCAAGGCGATGAAACCGCTGGGCGATACCTTCGTGAATCTGGTGAAGATGGTCATCGCGCCCATCATCTTCCTCACCATCGTATCGGGCATCGCGACCATCGGCGATCTCAAACACGTCGGGCGCGTCGGGGGGAAAGCGCTGCTCTACTTCGAGGTGGTGACGACGTTCGCCCTCGCCATCGGGCTCCTCGTGGTGAACGTCACCAAGCCCGGCGCCGGACTGGATGTCAGTTCCATGGCCAAGGGCGACATCTCCAAATACACACAGCAGGGCGAACAGATGAAGTTCGTCGACTACCTGACGCACATCGTGCCCTCGAGCGTGGTGGAGGCATTCGCCAAGGGCGAGATTCTGCAGGTCGTCTTCTTCGCCGTCATCTTCGGTGTGGCATTGACGATGTCGGGAGAGATTGGTCGCAACATCTCGGATGGCTGCGAGCGGCTGGCCCAAGTGTTCTTCAAGATCGTGGGCATCGTCATGCATGTGGCCCCCATCGGAGCCTTCGGCGCCATGGCCTTTACGGTCGGTTCGTTCGGCCTCAAGACGCTCCTCCCGTTAGGCCGGCTCATGCTCGACGTGTATGTCACCATGGCGCTCTTCGTCTTCGTGGTCCTCAACATCATTTGCAGAGTCTCCGGCTTCTCGCTCTGGGAGTTCCTCAAGTACATTCGCGAAGAAATTCTCCTCGTCCTCGGCACCTCGTCTTCCGAGGCGGCCCTGCCGCGCATGCTGGAGAAGCTGGAGCGCTACGGCTGCAACCGGACCATCGTGCGTCTGGTCATCCCCACTGGATACTCGTTCAATCTCGACGGGACGTCGATCTACCTGTCGATGGCGCTTATCTTCATCGCGCAGGTGTTTCGCATCGACCTTTCGATCGGCCAGCAGTTGGGTATTCTGGCGATCCTGATGCTGACGTCGAAGGGAGCGGCCGGCGTCACGGGGAGCGGCTTCATCGTGCTGGCGTCGACCCTCTCGGCCATGCAGGTCGTGCCGCTGGAGGGACTCGCCCTCCTGTTAGGCGTGGACCGCTTCATGTCCGAGGCGCGGGCGATCGTCAATCTCATCGGGAACGGAGTCGCGACGCTGGTCATCTCTCGCAGCGAAAATGCGTTCGACGACGACAAACGGGTGGAAGCGTTAGAGCAGCAGCACCTCATCCGCATCGGATTGGTTTCCTAGCGGCGTTGGGACGGCTGGCACACTGACGCCCGCTCTGCCCCGCTGTCGCAGGTGCAGTCGGCCGACTCGAACGGGCGCGACGTCGTCCGACGGATCTCGACCGCCTAACGATTTCGATCGATCGCCTAACGGCTACGAACCCCTGACTACCGCGCGCCCTCGTGGTGCGGCAGATCGGGGCGCAGCGCCCGCGCGCCTCGCAGATACGCGTGCCGCACCGTGTGGCCGTCGGGTACTTCCACGTGGGCCAGCGCGCGAATGCACAACGGCAGGGCGCCCGGTACGTCGATCTCCACCGCACAGAGCATGGGCACCTGGCTCCAACCGGCGTCGCGCGCGCCGCGCGCGTGAAACTCGCTCCGCAGGTCGGGGGTCGCGGTCAGCATGAGGCTCACCACTGCGTCCGTCGTCAGCCCGTTGACGTCCAGCATGGTACGGAGAAAATCCGCCGTCGCCGTGCATATCGCTCGCGCCTCGTCCCTGGCAACGCTCGTCGCCCCCTTGATGGCCCGCAATCGCATACGTTAGGCTCCCCGCCGAACAACCGCGAAATGCGTCGCGTTGTTCGCGCGGTCGCCGATGTCTCGCGCCAGCACCTGCAACCCGTAGCGCTGCGCGCAGCCTTCATCGGCGATGGCCGCTTCGGTGCGCCGGCGCCGCGCCGCCACCTCGCGTGCGGCGCCCGCCGTATCGTAGGTCTCGCAGGCCGCGATCGCCGGGTGTTGCGAGAAGAACGCCGCGCACTGGGCGAGCGCCGCTGCATGACTATACGCTTCGCGTACCGCGTCGAGCGGCGCGCCGATAGCTCCCAGCAGGCAGTGCCGCACCTCGACCCGCACGAGCCCTATCACCTCGAGCGCCGCGAGGGCAATGGCTGCGCTGACGCCGGCAATCTCCCCGATAATCTCATTGTGCACGGGCAACACGCCGAACGACGCCGTCCCCTCCCGCACCGATGTGATGACCCCATCGAAGCTCCAGCACGGACGCACTATCGCACGGTCCGCCCACAGTTGCTCAATCGCCAGATGACCGTAGGCCCCCCGCTCTCCCTGAAAAGCGACCAGCGCCGACTGTCCGCGAACCAACTCAAGCGCGTCGTCCATTCCCTCCTCGTCCATTCCCTCCTCGTCGCTTCGCCATCGACGTGCCGTCATTGACGTGCCTTCATCAACGTGCGGCCATCGACAACGTGCGGCCATCGACAACGTGCGGTCATCGACGTGCCGTCATCCGGCGCTCCCCGTCCGTTCCGATCGCGCCCTGCGCGAGAGAAGCGCGTCGAGCGCCAGCACCTGCCGTTTGCCTGGCGCGGGGAGGCCGCCACGATGCATGCCTGCCGCAATTCCAGACAGGGCGTGCATCATCGCGCCAAACTCATCAAACGACAACGACTGCTCGCCGTCGGACTGCGCGGCTTCGGGTGACGGGTGCACCTCGACCAGCAGACCGTCGGCCCCCGCCGCCAAGGCCGCACAGGCAAGCGGCAATACGTACTCTGCACGCCCCGCCGCGTGGCTCGGGTCCACGAACACCGGGAGATGCGTCTCCTTCTTGAGCACGGGAATGGCCGCCACGTCGAGAGTATTGCGCGTCGCCGTCTCAAACGTTCGAATGCCGCGCTCGCAGAGAATGATGTTCGTGTTGCCACGCACTGCGATGTGCTCGGCCGCTGAAATCAGCTCCGCGATCGTCGCAGCGAACGATCGCTTGAGCAGCACAGGAAGACGGAGCTCCCCCACGGCGGCAAGGAGCGGTGTGTTGTACATGTTTCGCGCCCCGATCTGCAGTACATCGGTGTAACGCGCCACCATCTCTACCTGTCGCACGTCCAGCACCTCGGTGACGACCGGGAGCCCACTCACCGCTCGCGCCTCGGCGAGCATCTCCAGCGCCTCTAGGCCCAAGCCCTGGAACGCGTACGGCGACGTGCGCGGTTTAAACGCGCCCCCACGCAGCATTCGGGCGCCCATTCCCGAGACGGCGTGCGCGGTTTCCAGCAGCATGGCTCCGCCTTCTACCGAACATGGTCCGGCGGCCACAACGAATCCCCCGTTGCCGACAACGATGTCGCGGGCGTCGGCGTGAATCGCACCAACGCGGACTTCGGTGGGCGCATGGTGACCCGTTCGGGCGCGGGCGACGAGGGGCGTGTTCGACATGGGTCTCCGTTGGATTGATCATGCAAAAAAAAGCCCCCGATCTCTCGGGGGCCGCTGAATCGACGCTGTACTCTGACCGCTACTGCCCTGTCATGCGCGCGACGCTCGCCCCCCGGAAATCCGGAAGCCAAAATACGAGTAGCTAAAAAGCGCGGAGAGGCGGGCGGTAGTCATCTTTTCACAAGTTGGAGCTGAGACGGAGATCGCGCAAGGGGGGCATTCTGTGGGCATTCTGTGGGTGCATTCTGTGGGCATTCTGTGGTCTGTGGTCCAGGCGTTCGCTGACCCCTGTGTATGGCGCGCCGATCGTCGTACACGCATCGAGCCGCTTGTCCGCTTGAAGGCCTACTTGTTGCCCCCCACGCCGAACATCAACCCGGCGTTGAGCGTCGCAGCACCAGCGCCGAGGTCGGCATACAAGGCCATGTTCGGCTTCCAGAAGTAGCGTACGCCGGCTCGGCCGATGAAGTAGAGGCCACTGTTGTACGACCCGACGTACGAGGTGTTGGCCACCAGGAAGCCCAGCCCGGCTCCGATAAAGGGATCGACCTTCTTGTTCTCGAGTGCGAAGTGGTAGTTCGCGGTCGCCCCGATCGGAATGAACGAGAATCCGTAGTCCGCGCCATCGAAGCGGTTGTTGTAGCTGTAGTAGTCCACGCTCACCTGAAAGCCTAACACGCCATTGCCCAAATCGGGCAGCGCCTTCAAGCCCCGCTCGAATCGGCCCCCGAAAGAAAGACCCGCGCTTCCCAGGCCGCCGAGTCCGAGCGTGGGTCCGATGTCGGTGTAGCCGACCGCGAAGGCGCTGGAATTCGACGCGCGTTTCGCCGCCGCGTTCGCCTGCGCATGGGAGGGCGAGGCGGCCGTCGGGGACAGGGCACACGACGCCGTCAGGGCAACGAAGCTACGTCTTATAAGTGAGTCTCCTTTGCAGGTGGGGTCGCGTGATCGAGCACAGGCTCCCCTTGGCTGACGCGCGGGGGGCTCGGCCGTGCCGACGCTCATGTATCGCTTCCTTCACCGTTTAGTTGCGCGGGAATCTCGCAGAAAACGTCATCCGAAGAAAACTTTCCCACAGCGTGAAGCAATGGCTGACGTTCGCACGTGACGAAAACGCGCCGTCATTCCCTTCTACGTCCTCTGCCCGACGGCCACACCGCCCGCAAACATCTCCGCGCTCACGATGGCCGCACGGGACCGCACCCGTGCGTCCCGCCCGGCACCGGCGACTACTTCGTGAGCGCTGCCCCCGCGAGCTGCCCCAGTGCACCAAGGGTGGTCTGCGCCGCATTGAGGCCAAGTCGGAAGTCGCGGTCGCTGAACGTCGCGAAGAGATCCGTCGGCTGATGCCAGTGCGGATCCCAGCCGTTGCCGATCTGGCTTCCCCGTTCGTTCTCGCGCAGGCTTATGGCAGCGACGATGTCCTGGAACGGTCCGGAATCGGTGTTGGTCATCCGCTTCCCCACCGCGGCAGGATAGTCCGTGGCGTATTTCTCGTTCGCCCCGTGCAGCGCCCACGCCAGCGCCTGCGACTGCGCGGCGAACTTGGAGTTCACCTGAAACTCGATGTTCACGTCGGCTTCCGAGCGCTGCTCACGGTTGAGCGATCCATCGGCGTTAGGCATCCCATGGTCGAACAGCATCATGTCATGCTGGATCATCCCGAGCCACGTGGGCTCGGGATACCTTCCCGATCCCGCCGGGCTCTCCTTTCCCTGCAGCTCCTGCCGCTGTGCCACGTACGCGCGCGCACCATGCAGTCCGGACTCCTCGTTGTTCCAGAGAATGAATCGAATCGAGCGATCGGTGGCGACATCGGGACTGCTGAATACGCGCGCCAACTCCATGACCATCGCGGTGCCCGATCCATCATCGTTAGCGGCCTCGCCCCAACCGATGCCGTCCATGTGCGCGCCCACGATGTACATCTCCTCGGGGTGCGTGGTGCCAATCTTGGTGCAATACACTTCCTGGCGCTGTCCCGGAGTGCTGGGCTGCGAATTGAGCGCGCGCAGTCTCGCATCGGGTTGCGCCAGCGAGTCGTTGTTCACGCCCGTGCGGGCCCGGACTCCTCGCGCACGTCCACCGCCCTGCGCAGTGGGCACCGCGCCCACGCGCGGGGCGCTCGGCGGCGCGGCACCGGCAGGCCGAGCAGCGGGCGGTTGATAGTCGTACGTGAGACGTTCGGTGTTCCGGCAGCCGTAGCTCTTGAGTTGCGCCTCGATCCAGTCGATGGCGGCACGGTTGCGGTCCGTACCCTGACGTCGGTCCCCAAACTGCGTGAGCCCCTTGATGGTGGCCTTGAAGCGTTCGAGATCGAGTCGGGCGACCATCACTCGCGATGGATCGGGGGCAGAATCGGACGGCGTCTGGCCACCGCTTTGGGCGCCAGTAATGGAGGCGCACGCAGCCAAAAGTCCGAGACTCGAGACCATGATCGTTTTCGAAAGCATGGAGCATCCCCGGGTGGGAGTGAAGTGCATGAGAATGATGTGTCGGCGACTGAACGCCTCCCATGCTCTATTCCGTCGAACGCGCGGGGCAGAAGCGGCGTTGCTCTTGGGTGCGCGATGAAGTTATGTGCCTCCATCCCTTACAGCTGCCAGACGACAAAAGCCCCGCAACACCGAAGTGCCGCGGGGCGAAGAATGACACAGTCAGTTGCCCCTCCTAGGCTCGAACTAGGACTCTCCTCATCCAGAGTGAGGCGTGTTGCCAGTTACACCAAGGGGCAGTTGGACCTTCCGCGAAGCGGAAAGCGTATGAGAAAATACCCCGTGC
>Ga0163144_10001859_pt1 | contig 49411 bp, 35 predicted proteins | sample OliLak19BULKMAT1_FD_123175 | JGI IMG/M metagenome (GOLD analysis project Ga0163144, IMG submission 123175) | Freshwater microbial mat bacterial communities from Lake Vanda, McMurdo Dry Valleys, Antarctica - Oligotrophic Lake LV.19.BULKMAT1 | ecosystem: Environmental > Aquatic > Freshwater >... | reverse complement strand
CCCGCTGCCGGCCAGGGTGGAGCATGCCAACGGGATGATGAAGCAGCTGGGGTACAGATGGGTGAAATGCCGGGGACAGGTACGCAACGCCTTCGACTTCGCATTTGTCCTGATCGCCTGCAACATCAAGAAGAGCCTGAGCCGCAAGGCCGCGTGAGCCAAGCGACGCCCGCCGCGAACGACGCGGTGGTCATCCGCGCCGGATCAGCCCGGTCGCGTTGGGGACGCAAAGATCAGACGTTCCTATATATAAATACGTCAGGATTTCCGAGGATAGTTCGAGCATCGGCTTCAACATAACTATCAGCATGTACACCGGCATTCATCCTCACCACGCTCGACACCACAAACAACACCGCGTATCCCCGGGGCCTCTCGTCCCCAAATCCTCACTCCGGCAGCGTAAACCAGAACTCCGAAACCACCTGCGGAATCGGATACACCATGTCCAATCGATAGCGCTCAAACCGCTCACTCTCCCAGCCCAGCCGTCGCATCGTCGCCTTGCCAGCGGGCAGAAACCGATCCGCCTCCTCGGCGCCCAGCCTTTCAAAGCCGTTACCCATCGGCTCCAACCCGACATCCAATTGCAGCGTCTCTCGTCCGTCCGGCTCGGGCCCGCGCATCCAATCCCGCACTCCCGAGATATCCAACGAGAAGACCAGCCTGGGCACCAAGCCCCCCAGCACCTCCCGCTCGATCAAAACATCAACCACCAACCGATGCGTTGCACGCCTGATCGCTAACTGAATGCTGCGATAGTGCTCGGTCTCGCTCCGCCGCTCGCCCATCGCCCGGACATATCGCACGCCCATCGCCACATCCAGCGACCTGGCCAGTGGCGGCTCGCTTGGTCCAAGCAGCAGTTGATAGTCATGCCCGCGCCGCTCCACCGTCACAGCATGCGCGATGTCCGACGAAAACTCCGGCAACAGGCACGACAGCGGATCATTATCAAACACTCCGCCATCCAATCGCGTTCGCCGTGGCACTGCATCGCCGGGCATCTTTCCCGTCAGTGTCATCAATTGAACTGGCGTCTCCGCCCGGGCCCGATGCAGGCCCGACAGGAACGTCAGCATCCCCACATCCAGCGCCCCAGGCTCCACCGATCGTCCCAGCGCCACCACCGCGTAGCGCGTCTGCACCCACATGCCAGACAACATGCTCATCGCCTGCACCATCATGCGGCGCGCCTCGCGCTCCATCGATGCCCGCTGCGATACCCCCGCGCCCGCCATCGCCCAGCGCAGCCCCGCTCGCCCGCCCGGCACCTGCATGATCGCCCGCTCAAGCCCGTCGAGCGCTTCCAAAGCGCGTGCCGACACCTCCGCCCCAGCCCCCGCTCGCACGCACGCCTCGACAACCAGGCGCACACCCGCGTCCGATGGCATGTGCCGCACCAGTTCGGCATCGTTCTCGCTGCGCAGCATGCGCACAACTCGGCTCACCAGCGACTTGTCCAGTCCCAAGCGATAAACCCAGTCTCGTCCCCGAGCCTCACTTGGCAGAACCTGGCTCGCCAATTCGGCCATCGCATCGCGCAACTGCTTGGCGTGCAAGGAGACCGCCCGCAATGGCTGCTGCTTGCTTTTCGAGCCCCCGCTGCCACGAGTCTTGTCAGGCCGTGATGCAGGCACGCCGCCAACCACACCACCAGTGATGTCGCGGGCATTAGATGCCAGACTCTCACGATTTGGCTGCTTAGCCATTCTTTATTATAGGATCGCTGGCTGTGGAATTGGCTCAAGTAGAAATTCTCTGAGAGAAATATGCTTCAGGGTGCAACTCGTTCCGCCGACCGTCGAACAAGATGCAGAGACCTTCCGGAGCACCCGATGTCCATAACCGCACAATTCACGCTGGTCCAAAACAATCAGGCCAACAATCAGGCCAACAATCAGGCCAACATGCATGCAAACATGCAGGCTAACCCCAGGCAGGCCACTCCGATTCAATCCCTCCTCCTGCCGGCCGGTTTGCTGGCCGGCCTGATATTCACCGGCCATGTCGCCATCGCCCAATGGTCCGTCAACCAGTGGCAAGCCCAGCGCCTGGGCTACAGCGATCAGATTCATACCAAAGACGACGGGCAGCAGCAATCGCCCGTCCGCGGCTCGCTCTTCGCTCGCGATGGGCTCATCGTTGGTATCTCTGAGCGCTACCAGGGCAGTGAGTTCACCGGAAACACCGCCTGGGCCAGCACCCTGTCCCAGCCCCTCCAGCGCATCGGTTTTTTCGACGCGATTCACACCAGCAGCAAGGGCTTGCAGGACAGCGACGTGGGAGCAGCCGTCGGGCCGACCGCCGCTTCCAATGGCGCAATCAACGTCCTGGGTCAGTCCATCGGGTTCTCAACTCGCTATGACGGCGCGTTTGAAAACGGGCGCTCGGCCTGGCGCTGGGACCCTTCCTTTGGAACCCAGCGCGTGGGCCTGACGGGCAACCTGTCGCAAGGCTTGTTCACTAGTCCGCGCAGCGAGGAATACTCCCAGCCAATCAGCATGGATAACGCCGGAAGGGTCATCGGTTGGTCGCGCCGCTATGAGCCCGACACCCTGCTTGACGGCGTGCTGCCGCCAATCAGCGCATGGATCCAAAGTCCCGGCACCGCTCCCACCATCCTCGATCTTTCCGGCTCTGCCTATGTGCGATCGGTTGACAGCTTTCAGTTCCACTCGCCGCGCTCAATGAACAACTCCGGGCTGGTTGTAGGAATCTCCTATCGCTTCGATGAGTTTGGCATAGAAAACGGGCAGGCCGCGTGGGCATGGACGCAGGCAACCGGCACACAGCGCATCGGCCCAGAGGGCCAGCGCTATGTCGGATTCGATGGGACCGAATACGCCTACATCGCCGCTCCCACCGAGGCTGGCGATCGCATCGGAGCATCCTGGACCTTCTTTGATACCACCTCGGATGTTGGCCGCGACACCTGGATCATCCGGGCCGCAACCGCAGCGCCCGAGTTGCTCGGCCTGCGCGGACCGGACCACACTCGCGTCGATGGGTTTCAGCGCTCAGAGCCAACCACATATCGCACCACCGGACCGCTGCGAATCGCCGGCTACTCCCAACTTTTCCTCGACCTTGGCGGCTTCTTTGACGGGCGCAGTTCCTGGTCGTGGACGCCCGCCGAAGGCATGATCGAGATCGGTCTGCGTGACAGTCAGCACACCGGCCCCAACGCAGAGCGCGACGGCTTTCCCATTCTCTCGCTGCCCAACGGCGCGATCGCCGGATACTCCGATCGCCTGCGCGATTCCATCTTTGATCGCATCGGCCAATCCAACTGGGTCTGGCTGCCGCCCTCTCCGGGTTTCCCGCAGGGGCGAACGATTCGCGTGGGTCTATTTGACGCGCTGCATACCAGTTCGGACGGCTTCCAGCGCAGCGAGATTTATGGCAGTTCTCCCACCGGCAGCGTGTTTGGGGTTTCCTACCGCTACAACGGGCGCGATCAGTTTGACTCCGGCACAGGCCGCACTTTGTGGGTCTACGACACCACCACCGCTGCCCAAACCAACCTGGTCGTCAACCAATCCAGCGCGGGCGATGCCTTGGCGCTACCCCTTCAAATGAGCAGCGAGGGCGTGCTGTCGGGCTACTACCTTGAGTACTTCGGTACCCAGATCGTTGCCCAGCGCGCGTTTGTCTGGTCCGCCCAGCGTGGGCTTGCCGACACCAACTCATTGCTCACAGGCGGCCCCTTGGCCAACGCAATCGAGAACTGTTTTTTCACCGACCGCTTTGACGACTCGCTGGGTCAGGCCATTGTCTACGCCATGCCCGAGGGAGTCTTCTGGAATCCCGCCGGCGGCGGGTGGGCCACTGCCTATCGCCTCCAACGCACGCTGCCACTCATCTGCGACTCCATCGACTTCAACACCGATGGCAGCCTCTTTGACCCCACCGACGTCGAAGCCTTCCTCAGCGTCTTCAGCGAAGGCCCCTGCGTCCCAGTCTCCACCACCTGCAACGACATCGACTTCAACAACGACGGCTCCCTCTTTGACCCCTGCGATGTCGACGCCTTCCTCCTCGCCTTCAGCGAAGGTCCCTGCACCCCCTGCGGCCAGTAAGCCCGACATCCCGCCCGGGCACGAACTTGCACAACCAAGTTCCCATTTTGCTGGCCCGACACGGAATCGGTGGCATATTCCTGATGCTGCTATCAAGATTGCGAGCGGACACTTCGGGAGTTTCATGTATGGGTTCCGGGTAGAGTTCAGTTCGCTCAACCACACGCACGCTCGCCGCGTCTGTCGCGGTCTTCGCCAGTTGCTGCCTGCTCTCACCCGCGATAGCCCAAATCGACCCCGCCTCCGGCATCGACTTTGTCACCATCGACGCTGCGGGTAACGCACCATGGGCTGGTGACGGCACATTGGCGATCAAGCGATTGGCTGGGGCGGTGTTGACTATGAGTATCGCATCGGTAAGTACGAAGTCGCCACGGCCAACTGGGTCGAGTTCATGAACGCCGCGCTTGATCGGCCCAGCGACGATCGCTTGCCCCACATCCGTGCCCCGCAGTTCTGGGGCGCTGGGGGCGCGCTACCTCAGAACGGCGGGCAGCGATTCTCCGTGCCGGCGGGCAATGAATTGCGAAGCGTGGGCGACATCAGTTGGCGAGCCGCAGCGATGTATTGCAACTAGCTGCATAATGAAAAGTCCCTCAACCGCGAAGCGTTCTTGAACGGCGCGTACGACGTGAGCACGTTTGTCACCATCCAGTTGCCCAATGGGGCCGAGCAGTTCCAGGATCAACTCACGCGCTCGTAAGGCGCGAAGTACTTCATCCCGAGTTGGGACGAATGGCTCAAGGCAGCGCACTATGACCCCAACAAGTCCAACACGGATGGCACCGTGGGCGGCTGGTGGCGCTACTCCAACGGCACCGACATCCCGCTTACCAACGGCCCTCCGCCCAGTTTCGGCGGCAACGGCACAGGCATGGCCAACGCGGGATTCACGCTGGCAAACAGCGCCCAGTACACGATCCCGCTGGGTAGCTATCCGCAGACGCAAACGCCTTGGGGGTTGTTGGATGTGGCGGGTGTAGGTTTGAGTGGACGGAGGGTGTTATTCAAGATCCGCGGACGTTCGAGCGTTGACGTATCGTTGATGGTTCCTACTAAGGTTCGACTTCCACCACGCTCGATGCTATAAGAAACATAGGTGGCGAGTTACCCTTTGTGGATGTCCTTTTTTACGGTATTCGAATTGCTAGCGTTGTGCCGTCACCCGGAACGGGCGCACTGGCGATCGGCACGCTAGGTTTCTGTGTCATCCGACCACGGCGGAGTACGTCCAATGCTCAAGAACAGGTTCATGTGCGTCATCCTTGGGGTTCTTTGGTGTGCTGACACGAGCATCGCTCAAGTGACCGTGCGGCGACTTGATATTTCAGGCAACGTGCTGGCACGCTTTGATGTCATGCCAGAGCCGATCATGTCGATGCCCGGCTCCTGATACGATGCGAGTTCATGCCCTCCCCCTGGCTCCCTCTCATCCAACTCGCTCCACTCCTCATCACCTTCGCCTTTCTCGCGGGTTCCATTCCCTTCTCACTTTTCATCGGCAAGATGAAGGGCATTGACATACGCACCGTCGGCAGTGGTAATGTTGGCGCCACCAACTTGGGCCGGGCACTGGGCCGCACTTACTTTTTCCTTGGCTTCTTCGCCGACATGTTGAAGGGCGTCCTCCCCGTCGTGCTTGCTGGGTTTGCCCTGGGCAGCATCGCACACTGGGAAGCGCCGTTCCAACGTACCTGGATATGGTTGGCTTGCGTCGTCGCCTGCGTCCTAGGTCATGTTTTTTCGCCGTGGATCGGCTTCAAGGGTGGCAAGGGGATTGCCACCGGGTTTGGCGGCTTGCTGGGCGTCTTTCCCATGCTCACCTTTGCCGGGGGTGGTGCATTGCTTGTCTTTCTGCTCTGCTTCGCGATCTGGAAAAAAATCAGCCTGGGTTCCATCCTCGCTGCCCTCTCGGTCAGCGCATGGGTGCTCTTGTTTGCTTTGCGCAGCGACGGCTGGCAAGTGGGGACGCTGCTCTCAGGCAGCAGCGCCGTCTACTTCTGGGTCACGCTGGGCATCGGCCTCTTTGTCACCTGGACCCATCGAGGCAACATCAAGCGGCTTCGGGCCGGCACCGAGCCCGAGTATCGCCCCGGCAAGTCCGGCGCTGCTCAGAAGGCCTAACGCCCAAAGCCACACCCAAACCTTTTAACCCAAAGACCCCTTTCCCCCTCTGGTAAGTTATCGGGCACAAATCGATATGGTCGAAACTCGGGTCCGATTGCTCGCTTGGTCGATGGGCTGAAACGGTCATGCCGGATGGCGCGACCGAACCTCCCCAAAGCACTCCAGATGGAGGCCCGGCATGCGTCTGAGCGACCAAAGTGAAACCCACAATCCCCCGATGTCCTTGCGTGGAACAGGCTTGCGCACGCCGCGCCGGCCCCACAACGGACTGGGAGATCGCTGGATGCGCACGAACCATGCTGTCAATGCAGTCGAAACCGTTGATGACGTATCCGTTGACACCGGGTCCATTGATACCGGATCTTTGCGTTTGGTGCCCTGCGATAGCTCGCCCCAGGATGGCTTCGCACGAACTTGGAAGCCCCGCAACAACTGGCAGCCCGGCATGACCGAGAGCATGGACATCATCGAACACACCGAAAACGCATTCGATCACGTCGAACGCCAACTCCAGAACCTCCGTGCCTTGCTGGGCATGGACCAGCCGACCGACGGCCCTCGTGCAGCCTGAGATACTGCATATCTGCCGCGTCTCGCGCGATTCGGGCTTGCACCGCCTCCACACCCCCCATCCCACATCCACTGCCCTTGTTCCCGAAGGCCGGCTCCAACGCCGGTTTTTTTTCTTGAGGAAAGATCCAGACAAGTTTGTGTGCGCCGCTAGCCGACTGGTAGACTGGTGACATGAGGTTTTGGCCCCAGCCGCACCCGCCATGGGTCGGATGCGTATGGCCCTTGGACAGCCACTAGGACAAACCAGTTGGACAAACCCCGTTCGATGAACATGGGAGTCGGCTCTTGAACGTGGACCTGATGGATCGCATCCAGGCATTGCAGCAACGCCTGCACACCTACTCACCGTGGGAAATCGCGGTCGAGGTGGCGGTCATTTGGGTTGTCGTCTTCCTCATCGTCCGCTTCGTGCAAGGCACCCGTGCCGCTGGCGCGCTCAAGGGCCTCCTGGTCATTCTCGTGGTCATCACTATCTTGTCTCGCATGTTGGGCGGCGGGGGTGCCTTCCAGCGCCTGGGCTTGCTCTACGACAAGTTCGTGGCCCTCGTCGCGATCGCCCTCATCGTGATCTTCCAGCCCGAACTACGTCGCGCACTGGTCCGTCTGGGCGAGACCAGTTTCATCCGCAGCACGCCCAAGGACATCCGCATCATCGTCGAGGAAGTCGCCGAAGCCGCGGCCTATCTCAGCAAGTCTAAGTTCGGCGCGTTGATCGTCCTCGAGCGTCAGACCAAGTTGGCGGGCATCGTGCAGGGCGGCACCAAACTGGGCGCAGAACTCTCCGGGCGACTGCTCCAGTCCATCTTCTTCCCCGGTTCGGCCTTGCATGATCTCGCGGTTGTGCTCAAGGGACGAGTGATCGACGCTGCTGGCGTGCAGTTGCCCCTCGCAGAGCCAGCGGACATGCCCGACCGACGCCTGGGTTCGCGCCATCGGGCCGCTGTGGGCCTGACGCAGGAATGCGATGCGCTGGTCGTTGTTGTCAGTGAGGAAACCGGATCGATACGCCTCGCAGAGCGCGGCAAATTGACCAGACCCCTCACCGAGTCAGAACTCCACGATGAACTCACCTCACGCCTGACCAACGCCAAACGCACTGCGGTCGTGATGCAGACCACCAAGGCGTCGGTGCCCATGAACGAGCCCACGGCCCAGGAACGACGCGACCAGAACGATCCGATGATGGAGAGCCTTTTGCATGGCGAAGGCTCGCCGGGCGGCAGCATCGCGGGCCAGAGCACCAGCGACCTCACGGCGATGGGCGATACAGCGCTGGGTGGTAGTTCCCTTGCGGGAAGTTCCCTGAGTGGAAACTTGCGTGAAACCATGAGTGGTAGTTCGTTGAATGAAGCATCCATGAGCGATACGCCGGTGGGCGCTGCGGGCGGTCCGTCGGAGGAGCCACGGTCCGGCACGACGCGCCGCAAGGATTGAACTTCGGCAGAGAGAGATAGCGACACCTAAAGAACGAAGGGCAGATAAGACCGAGCCTCAACATGCAACGCCTTTGGGACATCATCAAGACCATCACCCTGACCACCCTCGTGGCGGCGATGGTGTGGCTGTTCGCAGAAGCCGAAACCCTGCGAAACAGCAGCATCGATGTCGTCGTGCTGGTGCAGCCCCGAGTGGGTGTGGGGCTTGGTTCGGGCGCGGCGGGCATCGAGGGCGAGCAATTGGTTGTTGATGTGACCGGTGCCAAGCCCCCGCAAGTGCGCGAGGTGGTGGCGCGGATCGAAGTGGAGGGGGCAGCCGCTCGCATGGATCAAGCAGAGCGCGAACTGACCACGCTTCCCATCGTCCTGACCCTGGGCGATCCGGGCGTACCCGCCAGCACCGGAGAGCACAAGGTCGATCTGATGTCCGCCCTGCGCTCACACCCGCAATTGACCACTCTGGGCATCTCGCTGCAACGGGTCGAGCCTCCCACTTTGTCGATGCTCGTGGATGAATTGATGGTGCGAGAGTTGCCCGTGCGGGTTGTCCTTCCCGAGGGTGGCGAGTTTGAGAGCACGCCCGTCGTCAGCCCGCCCCGAGTGCGCGTGCGTCTTCCAAGGCGCGATGCGGACAAACTCCCCAACGACGCGGCGGTTGAACTAGTCCTCACGCGGACAGAATTTGACCGGCTCACGCCCGGCCGCAACGAATCCTTGACCGGATTGCGCCTCCGTTCGCCTTCGTTCTTGCCACAGAACGGACGCGTGACGCTCACCCCGACCGTCGCCGACGTCCAAATCAAAATTCGCTCGCGATTAGTCGAGCATGTGGTGGCTCGCGTGCCAGTTGCGGTGCGGATGCTGCCCAGCGACATGGCCAGGTGGGATGTGTATGTCACGCCCGACGAGCAGTTCCTGACCAATGTGCGTGTGCAAGGTCCAGGTGATGTGATCGAACGCATCCGCGACGGTTCCCTGCCCCTGACAGCGACGGTCGCCCTGACCAGCGACGAATTGCAGCGTGCGATTGCCAGCAAGGACGTGGTCTTCGAGGGATTGCCCGCGTCCGTCCGCGTCTCCACAACCAAGTCCAGTGTCGGCCTGGTGGTTTCCAGGCGCTAGAGAAAAGATCGTTATCGCCAGAGCCTTGGGCTCATGGTGTGCCATGGGCTCGCGCCGATACCATTCTCTGTGCCACTGTCGACATCGACCTCGGGGGATCGCGGAGCCTGCAAGCCGGGTCCTCGTGACACTGCACCCAGCCTCTTTGGCACCAGCGGCACAGGCGCTCGCAAGGTCTCGATGAAGGCTGTGCCAGAGGGGGCTGGATCTGGAGCTGGATCGGGGGCTGGACCAGACAAGACCACAACCAAGGCCGGTGCACGCATCAGCACGGGCCCTTCTAAAAAGCCCGCCCACATGCGCCCGCCCGCGACCCGCAGAGCGGGGTCAGACGCCTCCCCAGCGCTGATGGTCGATCGGGACAGTTACTTCTTTCTCTCCACCCGCCCCTTGCACACGCTGGTCTTTCTCGCGCCGCTGCTGGGTTTCTATGAGTTGGGCACGCTCTTCTTCCTGTCTGGCAATGGCATGGTCGAAGTGATCAAGGCACGCTTGATGCTCAGCCAGGCGCTGGATGTCTTTGGTGCTGTCGGTTTTCACCTGCCGCCCATACTGCTCTCGGTGATCCTGCTGATCTGGCATGTGTTGGAGCGGGATCGCTTGCGGGTGCGCAAGGACATTGTGCTGGGCATGGCGCTCGAGTCATTCCTCTGGACGCTGCCCCTCTTCGTTCTCGCGGCGATCCTGGGAACCAGTAAGGCCCTGATGATGGCCCAGGTTGATGAGGCAGTGCCGATCGCGCAATTGAGCCTGCCCGCCCGGTGGACGCTGGCGCTGGGCGCGGGCATCTACGAAGAGTTGCTCTTCCGTCTGATCCTCATTGCGGGCCTGCACTTCGTGCTCAAGGACCTCTTCCGCATTAGCGAGGGCACCACCTACGTCATCGCGGCCTTCCTCTCCGCGATTGCCTTCACGTTCTATCACAACATCCAACATCCTGGCGGCGGGGGCGGCGCTGACCTGCGCCTCTTGGCGGTATACATGATCGCAGGGCTGTACTTCGCCGTACTCTTTATTCTGAGGGGCTTTGGAATCTGCGTCGCTACACATGCGACCTACGACGTGATCGCGCTGTCGCTCTTGGGCAGGTCGTAGTGCCAAGATGCCTTCGCGATGGCAGGACACCTTCGCGCAGACGCAGACCAAGAAAAAAACCCGGCTCCCACAAACAAAGGGCAGGAACCGGGTCTCGTGGGGGTCAGTTGTTTGTTGGAAGCGCATCAACCAGACTTCCAACATATGTATTTTCGGTGCGCGTGCCAACTCGGTTCCACCCTGTTTTGAAGTTTTTTGACGAACTTGCAAAAATTCTGTTGCGCGACGTTTGCTATCCCTGTATACGCGGCCCGGGGCAGGGGATGGAAGCAAGCAGCGGTGACTGGAAACGGCAAGAAAATAAATGCACAAGGATTCAGGTGGAACGCAATCGCTGCATCACTAACTGCAGGTCCTGCCACACCTTGCGTCGGTTCTCTTCGGTATACGAGCGCAATAAGTACGCGGGGTGGTACGTCGGCATGACGGGAATGGTCGTCGCGTCGCCGCCCGCTCCAGCCGGGATTCGCAGTTCTGCCCATCGCCCGCGCAGCCGCCCCATGGCTTCGTCGGTCTTGAGCAGCGTTCGAGTCGAGGGAAGCCCCAGGGTCACAATCGCTAGTGGAGCCATCAGCACCAACTGCTCGAGCAGGTACGGTTCGCACAGCGCGGCTTCCTGGCTGGTGGGAGTCGCATTGCCAGGCGGACGTGTCTTGAGGACATTGCAGATGTAGACACCCTTGTCACCCGCGTTGCTATCGCGCGATAGGCCCATCGCCACAATCATCTTGTTGAGCAGTTGCCCCGCCCTGCCCACGAAGGGCACGCCGGTCTTGTCCTCTTCTTCGCCCGGGGCTTCGCCGACAAAAACCACTTTGGAGAGCACGTCACCATCGCTCCAGACGATGTTGTGGTGATCAGTGACGAACTGTTGGTGCGGCGCGTCCGCCTCATATCTCGCTCGCAAGGCCCCCATAGCTCGGGTGCGATAGGTCCGATCGTCCTCACCCGCGATCTTGGACGGCGAATGCCAATTGGCCAGACGAGCAACACTCGACGCCGAATACCCGCCCCCCGAGTATTCGCCCGTTGACGCAGAGCCAGCAGACTTGGTTGGTGGCTCGACACGTGTCACGCTCTGGCCTTGGTCGTCGCTGGTGGTGCTCGCGTGCGCCATACTCCGGGTGAGCATGTTGGGCTTGGCTTCGATTACCGGATCCATCACGGGATCTATCACGCGATCTATCACCGGGGTTTGATCCAACTCCTCGTCCTCATCGTCACTGGTGGTGCGAAAAGCTGGCACGAAGTCAACACCCAGCAAGCGCGAAGTCTGCGCGTGCTGTCTCACGAGTTGCATGAGATCCTTGGTGGGGGCTGCTTCACTCATCACGCGAGCGTACGCGCCGCATAGTCGCAGCCCAGGTACTCGGCCCAGGTTGGCGACTCTCCGAAAACCTACTTCGGGCTAACGGGGGGCTTCGCGGGTGTCGTCACCGGTTCGGCGGGTGGGGGTGGGGGCGGCGGAGTTGTGGTGGCTGGGTTTGTTGGGTCAACCGGGGCGGTTTCGCCAGGCATTTGCTCGACCGACGCTCCCTGATCGGGGCGTTCATCTTGGGTATCACGATCCCCCGTGCGTGGCACACCCAGACCTTTCACAGTCGTTCCACCATTCGGGATGCCATCGCGCTCCATTAGCACCGGGAGGAACGCACCCGCCAAGCTACCCACCAGCAGCCCGATGATCAGCCCTGGCATGAAGTGCGTGATAAATGCGGCATTGCCAGTGCGGGCTGGAGATGGCGAACCCGACATGGTTGGTTGATGGGAGTGAGCGGCTGGAGCATGTGAGTCGGCCATAGAACACCTCGGAGTTTCACAAGGAAAAAAAAACCCGCCAGCGACAGCACCAGCTACACTGGTTGGAGGGTGAAGGAAACTGTATCCGTTCGCACTGTAGAACCACCTTGAGCGACGGTCGCGGGCGACTGCGCTAAGACCGCGAGCCTTTTAAGCCTATCGGCGGGTCGACACAGCTGCTTTGACAGAAGGTTGCAGTGTGCTATCTATCAAGCCTGCGCGAGTGTTGCTCAGCCGCTGGTTCTGCGCATCCGTGCCACCCACCGCCCATACTCCAGCATCGCCCGCCATCGCTCTGTTCGTGAGATGGTGGGATTTGATCCCATCGCCGTCTGCCAGCGCCAGGTCCAGTACTTGCCGCGAAAGTTGAATCGCGTCACTACGCCCAGGCGAGCCAATTCGTACAAGGCCCAGAGCGTGTCGACAATCCAGAAAAAGTAATGTCGCATGTGGTATCGCGTGAGGTATGGCGTGCGGAGTTGCTTCAGGCGGTGGCCATGGTCCGCTTGACCCAAGCAACGGTCTCTTCCAGTCCCGCTTCAAACGATGTCACAGGCTCATACCCAAGCAATTGCTTTGCGAGTGCGATGTCCGCCTGCGAGTGCTTCACATCGCCCTCACGCTCGGGCACGAACGCGGGCTGTATATGGGGTACGCCCACGAGTTTGGCCAGCGACTGAGCCAAGTCCAGCACGCTGATCCTGCGTCCGGTCCCGATATTGACCACCTCGCCCAACAGTTTGGTGGTCGAAGCCCCAGCGAGCAGCGTCGCCAGGACCGCGTTGCTCACGAACGTGAAGTCGCGGGTCTGGGCTCCATCGCCATAAATTTTCGGGGCATGCCCCGCGAGCAAGGCCGTGGCAAAGGCTGCAACCACCGCCGCGTAGGCCGAGTCGGCGGGCTGGCGGGGTCCGAAGACGTTGAAGTATCGAAGACTGACAGTCGAGAGCCCATAGCAGCGAGACCAGGTCGCCAGCAGTTGCTCGCCCGCGATCTTGCTCACCGCGTAGGGCGACATCGGGCGGATGGTCATCGTCTCGACCTTGGGCAATTCGACCTGATCGCCATACGCGCTGGAACTGGCGGCAAGCACCACGCGCTGGGCCTTGGCATTGCGGGCGGCTTCGAGCACGCGAACAGTGCCTGTCGCGTTGACGCTCCACGAGCGTTGGGGCTGGGCCATCGAACGCGGCACCGAGCCAATCGCCGCGAGATGGAAAATCGTGTGAACTCCGTCGCACGCCTGGGCCAAAGACTCGTCGTCGAGGATCGAGCCATGGACGAACGTCAGGCGATCCGGCTCGAGTTCGATCAGGCCAGCCAGGTGTTCGAGGTTGCTGTTGGAAAGATCGTCGATAACGCGGACGCGAGCGCCCACCGCCATCAGGGCATCGACGAGGTGCCCGCCGATAAATCCAGCGCCGCCCGTGACGCAGACCGTGCGCCCCTCATAGTTGCTGCGAAGCCTCGCGACCTTGTCGGCGGGCAGTTTCATTCGGTAGTAGCGTAGCCAGAATGCAAAGGGGCTGCTGCTAGGGTGGATCGGGTATGTTGTGCGTTGGGAGGTCTCAGAACACTGAAGCCGCACGGGCAAACCATGTTCGGAAAGTTCTCGTATACTACCATAGCCATGGTCCGCGTCGTCGCCGCAATTCTGCTTTTGTTGCAAGTGCTCGTCGCGCCGTGGATGCAGAGTGCGCTTGGGCTGTCGCTGGGCACTTGCCAGTCTGCCAGTGTTGCTCAATCGACGCAAGCAGACGACGAGTGCTGCTGCTGTTGCGGCGATGTCTGCCCCTGTGCTCTGCCCACATCCGCACCACAAGTCCCGTCCACGCCAGATCCCTCGTCACACCCCAAGTCGCTGCCAGACACCTCACCTGCTTGTCCAGCACCCGTTGACCGGGGTGCTGACTGCCGCTGCGCCGCTCGTCCCAACACTCAGGTTGCTGTGCAAGTGGCTCGCCTCCGCGCGACCCCTCGTCGAACGCTGCACGCGCCGATCAAGGATCGCATGGCACGCGATCTGCTTCGACCCTCGTCGCAGAAATTCGCAGACTTGCCGGTACCCCCATCCCTTTGGGCCGCCGGGCCGCCCAGATGCATGCTCTGCTGCTGGACTACGTAGCGGTTCCGCGCGCCCGATGCACCCGTGACGCCGTGGCCACTCGACCCTGTGGCGCCCCCTGCTATCGACTGGCGCTCACAGCGCTCGGTGCGACATGGCATCTGCATCAGGCTTGAACCACACCCATCATCTGTTCCAATCCACGCTCCAGGCATGGCCATCATCCATTGGTTGTCCGCGAGCATTGGACTTTTTTACTTCATATTCGCTGTGTGAATCCCATCTCAAACATTCAAACTCAAAGGAATTCTCCATGAACATCAATCGCTCCATCGCCGCGTTCTCACTTGTGCTCATCGCTTTGTCGGGCTTGGCCGCCTGTTCCTCCGCTCCCTCCACCGCAAGCATGGAGGAGAACGCCGTCACCCACCAGGTCCAAAGGGCCGACATCGACGCGACCCACAACACCGAACCCATGAAGTCTGGCACTGCTGTGCTATGGGTCAATGGCCTGGGATGTCCGCAGTGCGCGACCAACGCCGACCTCCAACTCAAGCGCATCCGCGGCGTGAGCAATATCCGCACCGATCTGGGCGAGGGAAAAATCTACATGACCATCGCGGGGGGGAGCAAGAACCCCTCTCCCCAGCGGTTCCACGATGCCATCGAGGACGCGGGCTTTACGCTTGTCAAGGTTGAGTCCTTCTAAGTCATGGCCTTCATCACTAGGGAAAAAAACCATAATGTGCGTGATGCATGGAAACGATCGTCGTCCTCGCCCCTTGCGATTCCAGTACTCAGAACCCAACCATGAGCAAAAACACCATCAAGGATATTCTTCGTGGCATACCCGGTATGTTTGTCGTTCCTGGCATGCACATCATGCCCATCATCCTCTCGTATCTTTCCATCTCCACGGCATCCGCACAGGAAGCCATGGAGACCGAGGCCGCGACCATGCCCAGTCCGGGCATCTTCACCTTCCGCCCCCAGTTCCACTATGAGAAGTTCGGGCAACGCCCCAACGTCGAGTCGGGAGGCATCCTCAGTGAGGAGGAGCACAAGTACGCCTTCAATGTCGGCTTGCAGTACGGCATCGCACGCGACTGGTCGCTGATACTCGAAGTACCGATTGTCTTCGAGCAATTCAACACGCCGGACGGAGCGACCGAGGACGATACAGGCGTTGAAGATATCGACGCGGCCCTCAAGTGGCGATTCTACAAGCAAGACCAGGGCGGTATCGACACCATCCGAGCGGCGGCAATTTTCGGGGCGCGCTTTGCAAGCGGCGATGACGAGGATTTTTCGAGCGAGTCCGTCAATCCGCACGTCGGAGCCGTCATCACCATCGTCAAAGGCCGGCACGGCTTCAACCAGGACATTCACTTCACCTGGAACACCGGCGGCACCATAGAGAGCAACGACGGAGGCGACGGCCCAGACGATGACATCATGGCGGGCACCGCCTATGTCTATCGCATTTATCCAGATGCGTTCACCAGCGAGTCGGTGGGCGGCTGGTACGTCACGGCGGAGGCGATCCAACACTATGAAACCAACGGCGACTACGAGATGCGATTCCTCCCCGGCGTGATGTACGAGGGACGAACCTGGGCCTTTGAGGCCATGCTGATTCTGCCCGTGATCCAGGAGCTCGACGAGCGCCCCGAATTGCAATGGGGCGCTGGGTTTGGCTTCAGGTTGACGTTCTGATGCGATGAGGCGAAATTGACAACGCCAGTTTGAGTACACCAGAGAAAAAGCCCCGCCAGATCGGCGGGGCTTTTATTATCTTTGAACGCTGCGTTCTGACTGTTTACCGGAACGGCATGTTGAGCGAGTCGCTCAGACCCGGATAGTTCTTTTCTTCCTGCTCGCTCTGGATCAGGATCGTGGGCTTGAGGAGAATCAGCAGGGTCTGTTCTTCGCGTGACATGATGCGATTGGTGAACAGGCGGTTGAGGATCGGAATCTTGCTCAGCACCGGCACGCCCGACTCGACTTCCTGCTCGGTCGTCAGACGCTGCCCGCCCAGCAGGATCGTGCCCATGTCGGGCACGGTCACCGTCGTGCGGACGCGCGTGATGGTCACCTGCGGCAACTGGATGAAAGACTGAGCCGCCGCGGAGTTCACGAGCTGACCGCCCGCGATGGCGGACACCGGCAGGTTCGTGATCGAGTCAACACGCGACACGGACGCGTCGATGTTCATCGTGACGTACTTGCGATCTGCGGAGACCGTGCCATCCACCTGCATGACCACACCTTCCGGCACCGCGCTGGGAGTGGGGTCAAAGGCGGCGGCCGATTCACTGGTGACGGGAGTCAGATCGCTGACGAAACTCACCTGGGTCGCGACGAAGATGTTGGAGATCTGGCCGTTGGTGAAGGTCAGGCGCGGGGCCGTCAGCGACACGGTGCGACGGTCGGCCTGGGTCGCCTTGATCATGAAGTCGACCTGAATGTCATCCAGGAACTGTCCGGCGATGCCCAGAGCGGGAGCCGTCTGGAACACGTCCTGAGCGAAGTCCGTACCGATCAGCGATTCAACCAGACCGAGGCTGTTCTGCCCAACCGAAACCGGGGACGTTGGATCACTCAGTGGCGTTCGGTTGACGTTGGCACCGGTCGAGCCGGCCTGCGGGAAAGTATCACGATAGCGACCGGTGATTGGATCGAAGAAGTCGCTCGCGCGGGTCGTGGGGCGTGTGCCTCGGGCCTGACGGACGACGTTGCTATTGGCATTCAGGTAGACGTCCAGGTCAACACCGATCTGCTCGAAGAAGTCCTGACTCACCAGCAGGAAGCGTGTCTCGACGTTGATCTGCAACGCTCGGTACTCGCGAAGTTTGCTGAGTAGGCCATGGATATTGCGGTGGTTGGCTGGGGTGTTGGTGATGATGAGCAGGCCGCTCAACTGCTGGATATAGCCGGTGTCACCACCATTCTCGCGCCAGCCGTCGGTGTCGACGTTGGTCGTGATGATGTCGATGATCTCCTGCGTGCGTTCCTGGAGCGTGCGGCGCGGGACGTCTTCGTCACCGGTATCGCCGAACGGGGATTGGCCGCCGCCGCCGCCACCACGCTGGCTGGCTTGCAGGGCTTGCTGCAGGTCAAGCTCGGGTGCGTTGTCATAGTCGGGCACTTCAACGATCAGGTCGCGGATGTCGTAGATCGCGAGGGTGCGCTGACGATTGATGACCTGCTTGCTGGCGATGTTGACTACGCCATCGTTGATCGTCCAGCCAGCACCGCCCTGGCTGTCGCCTGGAGGGCTGACCTTCTCAACAACACGGTTCAGAACCGTCTCAAGTGTGACGTTGGTCAGGTTGAGATTCACGGTCGTGCCGCGATCGATCCCCTGGTCCTCCAGGCTGGCCCAGTCGACGTCGACATTGAGCTGGCTGACGGTCTGGACGAAGTTCAGGGCCGCTTCGAGCGGAGTTTCTTCAAACTTGACGGGAATGCGCTTGGACTGCAGTGTCGCAAGGGCCCTTCGGTTTTCTTCGGCCTCTGCAAAGGCGACAGGCGTGCCACGCAGGTTTGAGATTGAAGGCCAATCGCTGGGATAGTTGATGATATCTGTGGGAGCGATGGCGGCTTCCATGTTCTCGACGTCTTGGTTGGACTGGGAGTACTCCCGGGCCTTGTACAAGGCGTTGTACTGACGCCAGATGATGGTGTCGGCAAGCACATCACGCAGGAGCAGGCCCGTGGGGTTGGTCGGATCGAGGAACAGAATCTGGCTCTCGACAACCTGCAGGGCTTCCTGATACTTCTGTTCGATCTGCAGGGCCCGAACCCGATCGATGCTCTCGTTGAGTTTGCGGGCCTTGTCCTGGGCCTGGGCCACACGCTGCTGATCGGCAGTCATGCGAGCCTGGCTGGCCTGATCCTGGATCAAGTTGGTGCGAATTTCCGCTTCGCGAGCGTCGATGCGACCCATCAGTTCATCGACTCGCGTTGCATATGCCTCAACTTCTTCGTTGGTGAACACATTGCGGTTGGTGCCGATTCGCACGCGAGCCTGGGCGGCGAGTTCACGGGCACGCTGCGTGTCGCCGCGCGAGAGGGATGCTTCGGCCTGGCCAAGGTCATTGGTGTACTCGGCCTCGGCAGACTGACGCGCCACGCGGTTGTTCTGCAGGACGTTGTCCAGCAGATTGCCCTGCGTCGCATCGCTGCCCAGCCGCACCTGCGCGTCGCTCAGACGCTGGCGGGCCTGCGTGGTCTGGTCGGCGGTCAGTTGATCGCTGAACTGATTGAGCAACTGGCTGTACTTATTGACCGCTTCGTTGAAACGATTCTGATTGAAGGCAAAGTCGGCCTCTGCGAGCAGGCTCTGGGCCTGCCACTGCCGAGCCGTCGCGATCGGATCGCTGCTGCTTGATGCTGGCTGCATGACCGTCACGGGGGCTATAACGGGGGCTGCCGCAGGCTCAGTTGGCTGCACCTGGCCCAGCATGTCCTCAATCATCGGTGCAGGCTCTGCCGGAGTGACTGGCTGAGTTGCTGCTGGTACTTCGACGGGTTGCTCTGCGGGGGCGGGAGCGGGGGCAGGTGCAGGAGCGGGGGCAGGTGTAGGAGTTGGAGTTGGACTCGTGCGACGCTTGACAACACCAGGCTGCATCATCCCGGCCAGTGCGCTGTCGGTGCTCGCGATGCCCATGAGTTCGTTTTGGGCAGCATCGAGTTTGACCTGCTGATCACCAGAGAGTGCAACGCCACTGCGGACGACTTCCTGCACCTTGGAGCGAGCGGCGCTGCCACGCCCTGCAGCGATGTCCGCCAGTGCGTCATCGATCTTCGCGGAGGTGTCCGCTGCCAGTGCTTGCTGCTTGCTCTGCACCTGCGTCAGCAGCGTGCGGGCGATGGACACCTGGTGGTTAGTCGCCTCCTGAGCATCAATCACTGCCTGTGCCTGTGCAGCGGCCAGACGGAGGTCGCCCGTTTGCGCACCCAACTCCGCGGTCTGAAGGCTGGCATCCACAGGCTCAAGCCCACGGAACTTGCGGTTGGCGTTGGTGGCAAGGGCCAGCGCCCGGTTCTTCTCGCTCCTAGTAAGTGCATCAACACCAGACCCTGTGGTCATCTCAAGGAGCTTGGCCCGAGCGTGTACGACCTTGCCGCTATCGAGCAGTTTGGCAGCCTCATCCAGACGCTGCGACACCGACATGGTTGCGGTTGGCTGCGTTCCGTTGGTCGTATCCGCCAACTGCGCGTACACACTGGGAGCACCCAGCGCCACGCCCGCAGCACCGGCGGCGAACAGCATAGAACGGACAGACTGGCGGACAGAAGTGCGGAAGGATCTGCGAACGCTCGTGCCACTCAGCATGGTGTTGCTCCGAAGTAATCGTCAAAACTACTGGACGGTTGATTCGTGTCGTTGAACTGGACGCTTGCTAGGCCTTGTGCTGGCCTTGTCGATGCCAATTGATCGTGATTCGTGCCTGGGATTCCTCGCTTGGCTGCGGCTCAACTTGTAAACCCAGTCGTGAAACAGGTCGTGTGCGGCTCTACCCACACTTGCTCCGCGCCCCGGGGTCTGTTGCTGTCCTGCTGCTCTCCTCGCAGCCTACCCCCCGTCGTCTGCATGGGGCGACAGGATACGGCTGACAATCCACGCGGGCGACGATTGATCCTCATGAATCTTCGTCGTTCTTCTTCAGCCGTCTACGGCTCGCTGTCATGTGTCAATGTCTTTGCAAAGCTTGGGCAAGCAACGCTGCCCCTCGTCCGCAAACTCGCCGGACTAGTTTGGCCTAATTAGTCCAGCAATTCGGCCCGCTACTCGTTCCATGCAACGGCCTTTAGGTGCGTCATCACCAAGCGCAACGATCCATATCGAGCGTCCGTCCGGAGCACATCGGAGTGTACACGGTGGCTGGCGCAAGCGGGGTTCGCCGCTTTCATGTTCCACCAGCCGCGTCGGGCGGTTCCGCCCAACTTCTTTGCTCTTTGTGGAATGTACCAGAAATCCGCCGCGCTTGCAAGCCCCGAATTGCACAGAGTATTGCATAGAGCAAGAACCGACTTAAGGCCCATCCAGCCATCGCGCAAAATGGACACGCCCAGGACTAATCGCCCCGGCACTCTTGGAGCGTGAACCCACGCCCGCTTTGGCCTTGCCTGTGGTCTTATTCTTTGCCGCCTTGGCTTCGGGCGTAACGCCCGCGTTTTCAAGTATTTGCGCAAGCATCGTGGACGTGATCCGGTCGATGATCACGAGCCGGGCGTCGGACCAGTCTTCCTCTTCAACACCCCCCTCCCGTGCCGCTGTGCTCAACTTCTCAATTGCGTTGAAAGCCAACCCCTCGGCCTCACGAAAGTTCTCGGCATCAAAGACTGTCTCGGCGTATCGGGGTGGAGCATCGTCAAATTCACACCGGACCAACGCCCGCCAACTGGTCGGGCCCAGTTCGTTGCCTTCATCGTCCTTGTTGCTGTCAGGATCAACATTCAGCAGCATCCGCCAGTGGTCAACGAGGTCTTCGACCACCTCCTCGGGTGTCAAAAACTCTGGATTGTTGGCCGGGGCTAGAAGGACCGATCGATGTTCGTGGGCCGCAGCATCAACCCCCGCCGCACTCTCGGTCTGTTCGAGATCAAACGCGGCCATCACCCGCTCGACGCGTTCCTTGAGTTCGGGCTGGGCGCGAACCGTGACGATCTTGTGCTCGTCCACGAAGACATAGAGGAAGGGATCCTCGCTCATGGCCCCGAAACCGGCCATCCCATCTTCAAAGAGGAACTCGTTGTACTCGCGAACCCCGTCCAGGAAGACATCCAGACCGACCAGGTCATACGCGATATATGGATCGATCTCGCGATACGCATCCTGACCCAGCACGTCGAGGATGGGATATATCCGACCCGTCGTCCAGCCCGGAGCCGTCCCCGAGATCGGTGCTGTATCAAACAACAGGAACAAAGCCCGGCACAAACTGGGCAAGCGCTCGGCGGAGACCACAATGTCATACGCGTACCGGTCGGGCCACTCTTCCCATTCGCCCGACCCGCGCGGGTTGGTGGGCCCAGAGTCTGATCCAGACTCAGATAGAGAGCGGTCCTCAAACGGAAAATTGGGGGGCTGGCCCTGAGACTCACTCGCATCGCCCCGTTTGGGAGAACCGCGACTACGCCGCGGCAGAGAGGGAGTCGAGCCGGGGGGGGGGACTGGGGATTGGGCGGGGGAGTGGCCTGGGGCGTGGGGCGATTCGGGCGGCGATTGATCCTCGTCCGCCTCGTCCTCAAGTGCGGGCAGGTCCTGGGGCCCGCCATCCGCATGCTCAAAGTGCATCGTGTACCCCTGCCTGGGTACCAACGCTGGCGTGCTCTCGGCACGCTGCTTCACACCATCGTCATCGTCGTCCACGACTGGATAGACCCCCAGCGGAAACTGAAAGTCGCCCCCGCCATGAGCGGGCAGCGAAACGCGAGTGATGGCAGGATCAACCTTGGTCCGGGGCACGAACACAGGATAGTGAGGTGGACCGTGCCGGGCGGACTCGTGCCGATTGGTGCGGACATGTGCCGACAGGTACTGGTCGGTGGCCGCCCTTCCTGCTCGCGTCGTCAAGACCTTGAAGCCTCATACATTCAATCATGCCTCGGGGCCAGATTGATCCCACCTGTCCACGCTGCGGCTATGACCTTCAGGGCCAGGTTGCCGCGTGGCACCCTGCTCATACTGAGGCAGCCCCTGTCGAGTCCGCCGCCTGTCCGTTGCTGGGCACGTGCAGCGAGTGCGGACTCATCTTGGAGTGGAAGTTCGTACTGCGTCCTTCCCTCCTGGGTCCCTCGTGGTTTGTCGAGTCGCCCAGGCAAAGTCGTGGGCGCTGGTCTGTGCCCAAGACCTTGCTTCGGCTGGTGCGCCCAGAGCGTTTCTGGCGAGAGGTACGGCTTGAGCAGCCTGTGTCGTGGCGCCAGCTGAGCGTGTTCATCGTTGGCGCATTGTTGCTCGTGCCCCTCGCGATGACGGTGCTGGTACGGCTTCAGTTCTTGATTGCATTGCTGCTTCGAGGAGTATCGCGAGCCTTCGAACTCGATATATCTGTGTGGTTCAAGGTCAGCGAGGCGTTTCGCAAGTCCTGGGATAGCACAGTCGGAATGGCTTTATATGTACAATTCGTATCTTTGTGGCCGTCATGGTTTGCCGTCGCGCTCGCCACTTCTCTCATGTTTGCGTTCATGCTTGTGATCCTGCCACACAGTCGGCGTGTATCACGGGTGCGGCTGGCTCTGGTCGTGCGGCTCTTCGTCTACTCGCTGGCGTGGCTGCCTCTGATGTTTGTTGCCGCATGCTTGTATGGACCATTCGCAGCCTACGTCAACACTCATGAGTGGACGATCGATGACTGGAACTATGGTCGAGGCGTTCGAGCAATGATTCCGATTCCGACCATCTCAGACTGCTGGAACTGCCAAACGCACATTTCCTGGCACACACTGATCCTTGCGTGGCTGAGCTGCTATTGGTGGTTTGCGCTGCGTGATGGCCTGCGTATGCGGCACCATCGCGTCATATTCGCTTGCTGCGTTGTTCCAGCAGTGCTGGTCGGGGCGCTGGTCCTCATCTTCAATCCAGTCAACCTCATGTGGGCGGTCTGATCAGTCTGCTCCGTCGCTCCAGTCGACCGCTCGCGCGGTTTGGCTCTTACCATCCTCCATGGCCCACGACCCAATCACCGCCGGCACACTCGCCGAACTCATCAAGCATGATCCCGCCATTGGCGAACTGGTCGCAAAGGAAGCCCAGCGTCAGACGACCACCATCGAGTTGATAGCGAGCGAGAATCATGTCTCCGCCCCCGTTATGCACGCGATGGGCACGTGCCTCACGAATAAGTACGCCGAGGGATATCCCGGTGCCCGCTACTACGGCGGCTGCGTCTTTCATGACGACATCGAGCGCATCGCCATCGAGCGAGCCTGCAAACTTTTCAACTGCAAGTTCGCCAACGTCCAGCCCCACTCGGGTGCAACGGCCAATCAGGCCCTCTTCTTCGCGTTCCTGAATCCGGGCGATGTGTTTGCAAGCCTCGTGCTCGCGGATGGCGGGCACCTCACCCATGGCCTCAAAATCAACATGTCCGGCAAGTGGTTCCAAGCTGTTCACTATCCGCTTACCTACGACGCCGCCTCGCCAAACTTTGAACGCATCGACTACAACGCCGTCGAACGCGTCTGCCTCGAAGCCAAACAGCAGCATGGCGACAAGTTCAAACTGCTCATGTGCGGCTACTCCGCGTATCCACGGGTGATCGACTTCGCCCGCTTCCGCGCAATCGCCGACAAGTGCAACGTCATGCTCCACGCCGACATCGCGCACATCGCGGGGCTAGTCGCCAGTGGCGTGCATCCCAGCCCTTTCCCGCATTGCCACCTCGTCACCACGACTACCCACAAAACACTTCGAGGTCCTCGCGGCGGTCTGTTCCTCACGAACGAGGAAGACCTCGCCAAGAAGTACGACCGCGCCCTCTTTCCGGGCATTCAGGGCGGCCCCCTCATGCATGTCATCGCGGCGAAGGCGGTCGCGTTTGGCGAAGCCCTTCGCCCCGAGTTCAAGACATACTCCCAGCAAGTTGTCAAGAATGCCCAGGCCCTTGCTCAGGCCCTCACCCAGCGCGGTTTTCGCATCACCAGCCACGGCACCGACAACCACCTCATGCTCGTCGACCTCCGCACCAAGAGCGCCGACCTCATCGGTGCCGATGCCGAAAAATGGCTTGAGCAAGCCGGCCTCATCTGCAACAAGAATGGCATCCCCCAGGACCCGCGCCCGCCCAAGCAGACCAGCGGCATCCGCCTGGGCACGCCCGCGACAACCACCCGCGGCTTCAAAGAACCCCAGATGCTGCAAATCGCCGCGTTCATTGATCGCGTGCTCTCTAGCGGGCTCAATGGCCCCGAGGCCCTTGCCAGCGAAGCGGCCAAAGTCCGCGAGGAAGTTCGTTACGTCTGCGAGCAGTTCCCGCTTCCGGCGTGAATACGTACCGATATGCAGCGCAGCCTGTGCCCGCTCCATCGATGTCGTCGGCTCTTGCGACTATCCGGTCTGTGCGAAGCCACTCGTGCAACAGCCACACTCGCACGAGACATATCGTGAAGGTCTTCACGCTTGATCCGTCGAGGCCACGTCAAACCGCCCACCTTGCGACTTGGCTATCTCGCCACGCAGATCGCTGTAAGAAAAAAAGCAGTGTCGTGCTGGTTGGATGACCAGCACGACACTGCTCAATGAGATCACGACCAATTGGATTCAGGTCGCTTCAGGTCATTGTGTGATCCTGAAAGGTCTGAGTTTTCAACGCCGACGGCGCAGTCCCACCAGCGCGGCCAGCCCAAGCACGCCAGCGGTGCCGGGTGCCGGAACCACAACCGTGAACAGCCAGTCAGTCGCTGCAATATGCTCGATCTGGCCATTCGCACGCAGGTATGACAACCAGCCCCAGCCCGAGATGCCCGTGAAGCCGCGGTGTCCGAGGTCGTTGTTCTCATCGCCCAATCGGAATGAGTGGTCAAACGTGCCGCGCTCGTCCACCAAGTTGATCGTGTCGTTCAATGGCGTCAGGATCGTGCCCGAGTTGGCATGATTGGTCGTGTCGACCCAGGTGTCATCGTCACCAGGCACGCCAGAGACGCCCAGCGAGTACGTGAAGTTGATGGTGTACAAACCGTTGTACGCGTCCGCGGCGTACGCGCCGCCGATATCGCGCCCGCCTCTTGAAACGCCATAGATGCTGATCGAAGAGGCCGTCACGTTGATCCACATCGATGAGCCTGGTGCTTCAAAGTCGAGCGTGAAGATGTCATGCCCGCTCGTCACATCGTACAACTCATCGAACCGCGCGCCGTAGGGGGGCGGCAATTCGGTGCCATCGGGATGATTTTCAAGTTTATAAACACCCGGTGCCAGCGAAGCACCTTGTGCGTCCGCCGAAGCACCAACCAACAGCCCTGTCGCGCACAGCGCGCTCACGCTCAATAGTCCTTGACGCATTGCTCTCTCCTCTATGAACGATTGCAAAGCCACGAGAACGGGGCTAATGTAATCGCTTGTCCTCTCGCGAGACCGGCAAATTCCGCGCCTCGACGTGAAAAGTATACCGCAAATGCGTGTGCAGGTAAACGTTTTCATACCAAATATGTGGTACTCTACACCCGATAAAACAGGCAAAATTATGATGGAGTCTTCGCTCCCTCATTAAGGTGATCGATCCGAGAAGATTTGCCTCGGAAAATCAGAACAGATTTTTGCCTGTGCGATGGTGCGGCTTTGCGGCACTATGCCGTGCAGTTTGGTGCGCGCAGCAAGAGCAACTTCGACATCGTGCGATGTCGAGGCAAAGCATTCGGTCTGTGGCCTGATTCTGTCTGCTGCATCAGCGAGCGCAGCAAGCAATCGACGTACTGCGGATTACAGTGCGCTGGGCAGGCCCATGCATCGCCGCCATGTGCTGATCTGGCCCAGGTGCATCATCGTGTGGCCCAGAAGCAGGAAGTTGATCATGCTGCCAACTGTGGGGAAACGGCCCCGGCGGGATTCGTCGGCGGTGATGGCGATCAACTGCTCATCCTTCGCATGGGCCATCGCTTCGATTGCGAGTTTTGCGCTGCGGAAGTAGTGTTCGCTGACCGCGCTCCATGCGGGGTAAATCGTGCCTTGGGGATCGTGGTGACATGGTGCCCCTGCCTTGAACAGTTCCTCCCAGCTGGCTGGCGCGCGAATCCCTTCGGGCGCGGGCAGTTGCAGGAGATCGCAGATGCGCGCAGGGTACAGGCCCAAGTGCGCATACACGAAGAGCGGCGTGTTGCAGTCGAAAACGCCATCAGGTGAGCCGGGGTTTTTCGGCTTGCGAGAGGCGATGTTTGCCTCGATGCCCTTCGACAGCGCTTCCGCGTAGCCCAAGGTGAAGTGTGCTCCAGATGTCAGGACGGCGACGTGTGGGTTCATGGATGCCTTTCTAGTCAAGTGTGTCATCAATACGGCGCGGCGGTGCATGGGGTCCGCGCGTTTTCTGATGGGATGCCGGTTTTTGTCTTGTGCGTGTCGTTCCAGCAGAAGGCGCGGTTATTGGTCCAGTTTATTTATCAGAGCTTGCGGGTGCATCAGACCTGCGGGTAAAAAAAGCCTCACCTGTTCGTGTCAAGGCCGAAAACTCGGCTATTGCAAGCGTTGTCAGAGCCACCGGTGGCGGGCGGTAGCGTTGCGCATGGTGTGCGCGGCGGGCTTGGAAAGAGTCGCATGGACCATCTGCTTAGTTTTTTTTCGCTGGTTGGCCCAAAGTCGCGCAGTTAGGCAGACGACACAGACAGACGCGTGGTCAGGCGGATGTTCCGCCGGAAGGAGCCGCGCAGGTCCGGCAACGGTATCCAGCGGTTCTCACCCCTAGGGGCTTAGCCCCGTATTGATGCGAGGTTGAACACATGGCGAGCAAGCTCCTGAACCCGAAGAACGTGGCAGAACAGAACAACATGGCGAAGGCCGCGGTGCTGGGCGTACTGCTCGCATTGGTGGCGGGCAGCACCAGCGCAATTGCGCAGGACTTTCAACCCGTGCAGGATGAAGGCAACAGCCCCGAGATGGAGGCACCAGCACGAACGCAGTTGTTCGTCCCGCCCGTCGATTCCACAACGAACACGAACAGCGCCCCGCTGGATGGAGAGAGTGCTGTGCGCGTCGACGATAACATGACTGTCGACCTACACGTCAAGGACGAGGATTTAGCGAATGTGCTCGAACTGCTGAGCATCCAGAGCCAGAAGAACATCATCGCGAGCAAGGATGTCAATGCTCGCGTGACTGCGAACCTCTATGGCGTGACGTTCTATGAGGCGCTGGACGCGATTCTCAACGTCAACGGATATGGCTTCATCGAGGAAGGCAACTTCATCAAGATCTACACCCTCGAAGAACTCCAGAAGATTCAGGCGTCCAACCGCCAGAAGATCAGCAAGGTCGTCAATCTGAACCATATGGCAGCGGTTGACGCCGCCGAGTTCGTCAAGCCACTGCTCAGCCCAGAGGGTCAGATCAAGGTCAACAGCAAGGCCCCGGCCTTCGCGTCGTTCTCGGAAACCCCCATCGGCGGCGAGGACTATGCCAATGGCAGCATGCTGGTGGTCTACGACTTTGAAGAGAACGTGGCTCAGGTCGAAGAGATGATCCGTCAGATCGACACCCGCCCCGCGCAGGTGCTGGTCGAGGCGACCATCCTCCAGACCCAGTTGAACGATGCCGTGGCTCTGGGCGTTGACTTCAGCGTGGTTGCGGATATGGACTTTGGCCAGCTTGCCGGTGGTCCGCTCAGCGCTGTCGCGGGCTTGATCTCACCCCCAAGCGCGACCAATCAGGCCCCCGCCGATCGCGGCGGCTCGGCGGTCGTCGGCAATGTCGGCAACGTTGCAACTGGCAACGGCGGTCTCAAGATCGGCATCCTGTCCAATGACATCGGCGTGTTCATTCGTGCCCTAGACGAAGTGACGGACACGACGGTCTTGAGCAATCCCAAGATCATGGCGCTCAACCGCATGAGCAGCCGCGTGCTGGTCGGTCGCAAGGTGGGCTACCTGAGCACGACCGCGACGGACACGAGCACGACGCAGACCGTCGAGTTCCTGGATACGGGCACGAGCCTGTACTTCCGGCCCTTCGTGACCAACGACAACATGATCCGCATGGAACTCAAGCCCAAGGTCGCGGAAGCCGCGATTCGTCAGGTGACCGACATCGGCGGCAGCGCCGTGACGATCCCCGACGAAATCACCAACGAGATCACGACCAACATCATTGTGCGTGACGGCCAGACCATCGTGCTGGGCGGTTTGTTCCGCGAGAGCGTGACCAGCACCCGCAAGCAGGTTCCGCTGCTGGGTGACATCCCGATCCTGGGCCATGCGTTCCGCGGTAAGGAAGACACGACCAGCCGCAATGAAATCATCTTCCTCGTGACGCCCACGATCCTCAATGACTCGACGGTGACAGAATCTGGAAACCGCGCTGGCGAGTACGTGAACACGATCACCGCTGGTGCGCGTCAGGGCGTGCTGTTCTTCAGCCGCGAACGCCTGACGACGAACCTGAACCTCGAAGCCGACCGCATGGCCCGCGAGGGCAACTCGGAAGGCGCGCTCAACAAGATCGAGCGTTCGCTGACGCTGAGCCCCGTGCAGCCCGAACTGATGCAGTTGCGTGAGCGGATCACGGGCCAGAAGCGTCCGGGCCTCAACCGCAGCTTCCTGGATCGCGTCATCAACAAGGAAGCATCCGGCAGCCTTTTGCAGGTCAAAGTCGACGAGGAGTTGATCTCCAGCAACGACCCGCACATCGAGCCGACTTGGAAGGTCGACAACACGCAGTATGACTACATGATGCCCGACGCGCAGGCCAGCGCCGAGCAGGCCCAGCCGACGGTCGAGATCAACGGCGAAGCCGGCCTGAGCAGTTATGCCCAGAACGCTGCTTCCCAGGATGCAGTGGCGACCAACGATGCTGCTGACTGGAACAACAATGGCTATCAGGTCGCGGTGCCCACGACCCTGAACCAGACCTATGCCCCGCTGACCGATGAGCAGGTACAGCAGTTCTTCATGAGCCCGACCAATCGCACGTATTGGCAAGGACCCACCGGTTTCGTCCGCAACATCACGGCGTGGAACCAGTTCGTCGCTCAGTGGCAGGCAGAGCACTCGGGCAGCACGGTGACGACCGCGCCAGAGAATGACGGTCAGTAAGTTTTTCCAAGATTGATTGCAAGGCCCGGGCGCATGCTCGGGCCTTGTTTTTTTTTTGCCCCAATCCGGCAGTGTCCAGGGAATCGCTGCGGGGGACTGGCTCCCCAGTCCATCCCGTGGTCGGGGTTGCGACTATCATCTCACCCACGCCCGCCTGAAAGCGGATGGTGGGTGCAGGAGTGTGTGTCGTATGCCGAGTGATTCGCGGATTCGGGTCAAGCGTGTGGAGAACGTGACGCACGTCGAGTTTCTCGATCGCAACATCCTGGATGAGGCCAACATTCAGTTGATCGGGCAGGAGATCAGCACGTTGGTGGACGGGGAAGCCAACCCCAAGTTGCTGATCAGCTTTCAGGGGGTCGAGCACTTGTCGAGTGCTGCGCTGGGAACGCTCATTGCCATCAACACGCGGGTGAGGAACCGATCGGGGCAACTCCGATTGGCGAACATCGATCCGCAGATATACGAGGTCTTCACGATCACCCGGTTGAACAAGTTATTCAACATACACGGGACGACCGACGAAGCGATGAAGCTGTTCAAGTAATGCAGAAGCCCCTACCCGGTGCGGTGTGCGCCGGGTCTGTTCGTTTATGGACTTGGGATCGAGCAGTGCGGGGGACGGGGGGAGTGGGTGGGAGGGACTTGGGTCGGGGGCTAGTGGATCGGGTTGGGCGTGGGCTTCGAGGGATCGAACCTACGAATGGCACTTCCCATGCTGGGAAGGGTTGAGTCAGGGTTGCACGGATGCGCATGCAGCACAGAAGCAGCGAGCCGGAGAACCAGCCGCGTGATTCAAATCGCAAAGATCGCTCCAAACCGTTCAGCAGATTCTTCCTCGCCATCCATGTCCCGCAAAGCCAGCAACCAACACGAGCAATCTTTCGATGCACCCAACGGTGCGCATCGGGGCGTATTGACCGTTCCGAACGAGCAGACGGCGATGGACGAGGCGCAGAATCAGGTCATGGCGCTGGCTGAGCGTCATGGCTTTCCCAAGGCGTCACTCTTTGCGGTGCGACTGGCGCTGCACGAAGCGATCATGAATGCGTTTCGCCATGGGCACAAGCAACTGCCCCCCAGTGTGCCGGTTGCGGTGCGGTTCGAGATCGATGATCAGCATGTTGATCTGACGGTCGAAGATCAGGGGCCTGGCTTCGTGCCCGAGGATGTGCCCGATCCGACGCTGGAAGAAAACCTCGAGCGTGGCAGCGGGCGCGGGCTGCTCCTGATCCGTGCGTATATGTCGATCGTTGAATATAACGCGAAGGGGAACGCGTTGCGGATGGTCTATGACAAGCCTGGAACATGAAGCGAACGGATGCGAGCGATATGGTGCGATGGCACTGGCTTGCTGGGTTGATTGCCTACTTCGTGATCGCTGCGTTTTCAAAAAAAGAAACGGCCGTCGCTTTCGCGACGGCCTATTTGATTGATTCATCCTTACCTGCAAGCACAGGCTGATTGCAGATTATTCGCCGCAGGGTGTGCAGGGGCCTTCCTGGAAGACCAGCAGGAAGCTGGCGATATCGCAGGGATCGAAGAGGCCACCATCGTTGTTGAAGTCGATGGAATCGCAAGTCTGCGTGCTCGGAATGCAGTCGCCTTCAGAGAAGACGCTGAGCAGTGCATCGATGTCCTGAGGATCGAAAGCGCTTTCATCGTTGTTGAAGTCGATGTCGTTGCAGATAGTGCCGGCGTTGCAGGCCAGCAGTGTCACGAACTGCGTGCCCGGGAGGGTCGCGAAGTTAACCTGGCTGGTTTCACCCAGGCTGTTCTCGAAGAACCCGCCCGTGCTGGCGATACCGCCGATGACCTGGTTGGAGACAAAGGTGTAGTCGCTGCTGACAATGAAGCCCGCAACGCGGATGGGGTTTGCGCCGGTCCAGCCCAGTTCGCTGGCACGGATCTGGATTTCGACACCAGTTGTAACAGCGCCCGCGCCAGCAACGCTCGCGCCAGCGCCAGAGCCTGTGACGCCAGCGATGTTGTTGTTGTCGACATCAACCATGATCAGGTTGGGTGTGAGGGTCGCGGGATCGATGGGCGCGAATGGAGCGGGATTCTGGAGCGTGGTGGTCCGCGGCGAAGCGTTGGTTTCCAGCGGGTCGCTGGCGTTGGTGAAGTCTTGGAAGTCCGCGAAGGTGCCGAGGAACTTGGTGGGGCTGTTGTTGGGATACTTGTCGCCACCGCTGAAGGCCGTGAATTCGGTCTGGAAACCACTAACATCCTGGCGGCCATTGGCGCGGATGGCGACGGCGTTGGCATAGAGCTCTGTGCCGCTGTTGCCGACGCGGATCACGTAGTCCGCCGTGAAGCCAGCCTCGAAGGTGAGTCCGGGCGTGGTGACATCGGGCTCTGGGTCGGGGTTGTCGATCACGATCGAGCCCATGCGATTGAGACCATTGCTGGCATCAAAGAACGGGTTGGGCGGGGTTGCGCCGCCGCCGCGAATGACGTTCTGGCCATCGGTCGGGTCGGCATCGAAGAAGAGGACCAGGCCGTTGAAGTTGTTCTCGAGGTTGGCGCCCAGGAAGATGCTGACAATGTCATCGGCGAAGTTGCCGGGTGTGCCGTTGTCGTCGATGCAGCTCCAGAGGTTGTTGATTTCGCTGCCGCCGCAGAGGTCGCGGCTTGGGATCAGGCTGCCACCGACAGGAGCGTTGCCCACGCCTTCGATGTTGGTGTTGTCGATGCCGGCCTTGAGTGTGCCGCCGGTTGGAATGACGCCCGCAGCGCCTTCTTCGATGGTGCCACCGACGATGCCATAGTTGACGTTGCCCAAGTACGTGCCTTGGTTCGCGCCAGGTGGCGTGCTGGGCAGCAGGTACCAGTCGTAGTACGACTGGTCGGCGGTGTTGCCGTTGGCGAGGATCATGGCATCGGGCGTAAAGGCGCTGTCAAAGGTGAGGCCGTCGCTGCTGCCCGAGTTGAGGGCGCGAATGCCCTCGAGGAATTGAAAGCCCCAACCCTGATTCTCGAACACGATACGGTTCTGTCCGCCGACTTCGTAGTCAAAGAGCACTGCCAGACGGTTGTATCCCTGGAAGTTGCCGCCAACGAAGAGCATGAGCACATCGTCGGCAGTGTTGCCGGGCGTGCCCGCGTCGGAGACGCGGACGTACAGATTGTCCAGCTCGGAATTGGCAAGGCTGGAGAAGTTGGACTGCACCCACGTGCGTGAACCAGCCCACCAGCCGCCCGCACCGTTGTTGCCGTTTAGGCCGTCGAGTTGGCCATCAAGAACGGGCAGGCCCACAGCGCGTAGGGCGGGGATGGTGATAGTCAGGAACTGATTGCCCGGGAAACTGGCGGAGCCAAAGTTGACGCCCCGGCCCTGGCCCAGGTTCGGATGCCCGCCACTGAACGGGAGGCTGTTGTATGTGCCCGAGAGGGGAAGGGGATCAAGGCCGATCACCTGGTTGCTGAGATTGCTGCCGTTGCCCAAGATGGCCGACAAACGAATCTGAGAACCTCCGACTGGGTTACCCAGTGCTGCGAGGGGAACAGCCAGCTCGAGGCCATAGACCACGGCTTCGGGGTTGCCAGCAGTGCCGATCGAGCCGGGGACGTTGTCACCAAAACTGGTCGGTTGGTTTTGCACCCATACTTGTTGGTAGGGCTCATTGCCAGCACGGACACCATCGACGACAACTTGGGCCGATGCGGCGCAGCCAGCGGCGGCGACCAGGGCGAGAGCGGACAAACACTTCACATTCTTCATTACATCCTCCAAAGAGACACACAACCTGTGAGAAAAAATCGACAACACGAAGACGACAACACGAACACTCAATGCGCGGTCGTCACGCGGGACTCCGTCCCGAACTGCGTGCTCTGCGACGCACGAAGCGTGCGACTCTGCAATGCCTTGAGTTCAGGTACAACGGTGCCTTGTCACGATCAAACAGCGTTTCAACGCGCTCGCCGAGCATTGCGCGCCGATGGAAATATACCGTCAAGTGGTGGTCAAAAGCGAGCAAAATCAGCGCGGGAATCGTAGAAACGTCCTGTTTCCGGACTGCTCGTGCAGTGATGGATGCACGCTGCGCTGCGCCCAAGTTGATTGGGAAAAAGTCGCCCAAGAAAGTATGGGCATGCTCCCGGTGGCTGTGGTCGGTTGGCTTGCTCCGAAACGTATAGACATGTAGTTACTATTCTGTTTGGGTGATCGTTGTGGCAGTATTGAAGCAATGGGACTCGTGCACTGTGACTGGTTCCTGAGAGCGTTGATAGTGAGTGCGAGAACTTGAACTTGTGGAAGCATGGGGTTGGCCAGAAGCGCGCGAAGGGAACCGAACGGGCGACCCAGACGAAGGTGAGGTAGAGAGTTTCTTCTCCCGAATCGCGCGGATGGTCTTGACGCGGGGCTGGCTTATCGGGTACTTTCATGCTTCCGTGACGGGCTGCGGGCCAACAGCCGACCTAGAAGAAGGGGGCTGCCGTTTGGGTTGTCCAAACGTGGGGCTTTCGCAGCAAACAGAAACCAATACGCAGGCATCCAATTATTATGCAATCATTGATTCAACTATTCACGCAACAATCGCACGCCCAGCAACTTTGCTCGCAAGAACACCAGCAAACCAGTCAAACGGCATGCCTGGAATCGACTGTGAAACCATGCGCAGCGGAGTGTTCGGACGCAGGAGCGTGTTGTTGTGGATCGCAACCAATTTGCAAGGCAAGGCACCGTCGCTTCGGTTTCACGCTGATTGAACTGCTGGTGGTGATCGCGATTATCGCGCTGTTGATCGGTGTGCTGCTCCCGGCGCTGGGGAAGGCACGAACGTCGGCCCGATTGCTCAAGTGCCTGACGGGTACGCGAAGCATGGGACAAGTGATGACGTTCTATGCAAATGATAATAAGAGTTGGTATCCAGTCATGCCAGAGTGTACTTCAGATGGATTCCTGAATCGTCAGGACGCGCGTGGCGGGTTGGCTGGTTTGTTTAGTCTTCACCAGAATGGCCCGACGGACGATGGGAACCAATGGGCAGGCTGGACAGGTGCCAGCGCGACGGACGACAATGACCTACTGGATTGTTATTTTAGTTTGCAGACCACGAGTGGCACATGCTTGGAACTGCCCACCAACGGGCTTCGCACGCCGCTCTTGCGCAACTACATGACCGGCTTTGACGTGCTGCTCTGCCCCAGCGACAAGGCAGACATCTACTACGGTCCGGCTTCCACCAACACCTGGGAGTACACCACCACGGCGGCACAGAACGGCTCTCGCATTCCTCGCGTTGCAGGCAGTGAGCGAGACGTTGCCTGGAACACGATCAGCTATCTCTACACAGTGGGTTTGAAGACCGATGAGCCCAACATCCCGTACCCGCCGCCCATCTGGGGCGATGAGACCAACGGGCCCGACCTTGGGACTAAGGCCTGGTATGGCGCGAGCGCGAACGGTACGACGCTGAATAGTTCGATGGCTGATGCGGGCGTGCGTAACCCTGGCGGGTACGGCAAGGTGGACAACCACGGGGTTGATGGGGCAAACTTCGTCTATGCCGACGGCCACTCATCGTTTGTGACGGGTAGCATCCAGTCCGAGTTCTTTTCGGATGACCCGCAGGCTCAGAAGAGCGTCAACGTTGTCAAGCGCGGGCGCAGTGCTCTGACGCAGACCATCGATTGATGGGGCGATTGATTCGGTGCTCAATTGCATTTGGAATCGATTGATTACGGCCAGACCCTTCTCGTGTTCATTCCAACGCCCACGCTCTGGCGTGGGCGATTGTGTTGATGGGGGTGGTAGCGGTTGCGTCCCTCGAGCGACGCGATGATTCCTGACAGGCGCGTTTGTTGTTGCTATATTGTGGGCTTGGGACAGTGTTTGGGAATTGCCGCCCGGGCAATGGTGGAGGTCGCTGCGACGGTGACGAATTCAAAGCCAGGAGCCATGAGTATTGCAAGCGGAGGAAGTGGTGGGCAGGGGCCCTCTGTTCCTCTCCGACGCTCGTTGGGGCGCGGGCTGCTGCTTGCGCAGGAGTCAGGGCTGGTGCTGGTGATTGGGCTGCTGATGGCGTTGTTGACGATTTTCAGCGGGAACAAGTCGCAGCGGGACTTTGTCGCCATCGACACGGGAACGGTGGTGACGGAGAGTGGCGGTGTGCTGGTTGCGACGGTTTCGGGCAAGTCGCGGTCGTTCGCCACCAGCCAAGGCTGGGAAGCCCGCGGGGCGGGCGAGAACCAGAGCGTGCAGCGGACGCGCGAAGTAAACAAGTTTCTCAACCTTGAGAACCTGATGCAGGTGCTGGTCTTTGCCAGTTTCATCGCGATCATGGCAGTGGGGATCACGGCGGTGATTATTTTGAGCGGGATCGATCTCTCGATCGGGAGCACGTATGCCATGGCCGCGCTGGTTGGTGCGATTGCGCTGCGCTATCCGTGGGGAGAGGCGGGCATGCCAGCGGCGACCATCGGCCAGAGCACGGGGCTGTGGTGGGCGGTGCTGGCGGGCGGTGCGGGGGCATTGGTGGCGAGCATTGTGGCGCGAAAGTTTATGAAGCAGCATGCCGGGTCGACGGGTGGCGACAAGGCAAAAAAGCTGGGGGCGGTGCCGATGGCGCTGATGTGGGCAGGGGTGGGCCTTTTGGTCGCGGCGGCGTGGCAGATGATCGGGGCGATGCACACCACGGGGCGGCAGGTTGAGGGCGGCATGATCGCCAAGAGCACGATGGGTGCGTTTGGGAGTTTGGGGATAGGGCTGCTGGTCTGCTTGGTAGTTGGCGGCTTCTGCGGATGGCTGAATGGCACGATGATTGTGAGCCTCAAAGTACACCCTTTCATCATCACGCTGGGAACGATGGCGGCGTACCGGGGCGTGACGGCCTTGCCCACGCAGGCGCAGAGCGTGGGGAACTTTCCCGAGAGTTTTCAGGCAGTGATCAAGTGGGACTTTGCGGGTATCACGCCCGTGCCCGTCTTTGTCATGCTGCTGGTCTGCCTTGCGGGCGTGTTTGTGCTTACGCGGACTGTGCTGGGGCGGCAGGTCTACGCGATTGGCGGGAACGAAACCGCAGCGACCTATGCGGGCATTCCTGTTGGGCGGGTCAAGACGATTGTGTTTACGTTGATGGGCGCGCTGGCGGGGCTGTCGGCCTTTGTGTATCTCGGGTACTTTGGCGGTGCTGAACCGGCGGCGGGCACGGGATATGAACTCAAGGCGATCGCCGCTGCGGTGATCGGCGGGGCGAGTTTGTCGGGCGGGCGCGGGAGCGCGCTGGGGGCGGTCCTGGGCGCGATTCTGGTGCAGTTGATCGACAACGCGATGGTGATGCTGCAGATCGATCAGAGTTACAACAATGTGGTCTTGGGCGGGGCGATCATCGTCGCGGTGGTGCTGGATCAATTGAAGACGCGGTTGGTGCCGGTGGGGAAGTAGCGAAGCAGGGAATGGGGTTTGGTTACTGGGGTTTGGTTACTGGGGTTTGGTTACTGGGGTTTGGGAAGCAGGGTTGGTTGAGCGGGTAGAAGGGTTGGTGGGTTCAACATGGAGATACGCATGAAAACGTTGGTTTCAAAACTTGTTTCGACTCTGGGCCTGGCGGTGAGCGTTGCGATGCTCGCGGTCAGTGTCACCATGCAGGCGGGGTGTGAGAAGAAGAGCGAGCCCGCGAAGCCGGTCGCGGCGACCAAGCCGGTTGAAGCGCCCATGGCCAATGACAAGTCCGAGATGCCCAACGACGCGGTGCATGCTGGCGCGAAAATGCCCAACGACGCGGTGCACGGCGGAGCGGGCGCGGCCATGCCAGCGACGGGCAAAGCGACGGGCAAGAAGAAGTTCACCTTTGGCGTCATCGCCAAGAGCCAGAGCAATCCGGTCTTCATCGCGGCCAAGAACGGAGCGATGGCGGCGGGGCGCGAACTCAGCAAGGACGGCATGACGGTCGAGGTGCTGTGGCAGACGCCAGCCTCGGAAGACGCGCAGAAGCAAGCCGAGTTCATCACGCAGTTGGCCAACAGCGGTGTGGATGGGATCGCGGTGAGTGTGACGGACGCGAAGGTGCTGACCAGCGCCATCGACGCTGCGGTGGCGAAGGGAGTGCCGGTGGTGTGCTTTGACAGCGATGCGCCGGCGAGCAAGCGCATGGCGATCTATGGCATGGACGATGTGGACGCGGGCAAGGAACTGGCCCGTCAGCTGGTCAAGTACATGGGCGAGAAGGGCGTTGTAGCGATTCTTGCTGGCAACCAGAACGCGACGAACCTGCAGGCGCGGGTTCGGGGCGTGAAGGAAGAACTGGCAACGCACAAGGGCATCACGGTCAAGGACACGTACTACCACGTTGAGACGGCGCCGGAGGCAGTAGCCAAGATCAAGAGTGTGCAGACGGCCAACCCGGATGTCACAGGATGGGCGTTTGTGGGTGGCTGGCCTCTGTACACCGACAACGCCTTGGCGGGCGTGGCGGACAAGGGTGTGACTGTGGTGAGCATCGACACGCTGCCCCTGCCGCTGGCGTATGTCAAGAAGGGCGAAGTCAAGGCGTTGGTGGGCCAGGACTACTTCGGCTGGGGATATGAGAGCGTGCGGATGCTGCTGGACTTTGCGAAGGACGGCAAGAAGCCCGCGAGCGCGACGGTGCGTGCGAAGGTGGACATTGTCACGAAAGAGAATGTGGACGAGTTTGGCAAGGTGTGGCAGGAGAAGTGGCTGAAGGAATGAATGTATCGCGTCCCTGGTGAGAACCGGGGACGTGTTTTTTGTAGGACGCGATGTTCTTGATTCGGCAATCGTGATTCGTAATTCGACATGCGCAGTCGCGTGGCCGAAAGTCAGTCCCATGAATGCCCAATGCCCAATGCCTTTCTAACAGCCCGCGCCATCTCCAAGCGCTTCGGGATCACCCAAGCACTTGACGATGTCTCTGTGAGTTTTTTCAAGGGCGAGGTGCACGCCCTGATGGGGGAGAACGGGGCGGGCAAGAGCACGCTGGGGAAGGCGATCGCCGGGCTGCACAGGCCCGACAGTGGCGAGGTGATCATCGATGGGCGGGTGCTGCGTCTTGGCGATCTTGAAGACGCGTTTGATGCGGGCGTGCGTCTGGTGCATCAGGAACTGGCGCAGTGTCCCAATCTGTCGGTGGCGGAGAACCTCTGCCTGCACGATATTCCCTCGGCGCGAATGCCCGGGCTGGACATCCTGTTTGGCGGTGTGCTGGGCGGGCTGGTCAACTTTCGGGCGATGCGGGCCCGGGCGGAGCGACTGGTGCATGCGCTTGACAAGACCATCGATATCGATGCGCCGCTGGGCGGGTTGTCGCCCGGGCGGCGGCAGATTTGCCAGATCGCAGCGGCGCTGGACGATGGCAGTGACGGCCTGGGCAAGGCCAAGGGCAAGCCCAAGGTGATCGTGCTCGATGAGCCGACGAGTTCGCTGAGCGTAGCGGAAGCGGATCGGCTGATGGAGATCGTGCGCGATCTGGCGGGGCAGGGCATCACGATCATCTATGTCAGCCATCGCATGGGCGAAATCTTCAAGGTGTCGGATCGGGTCACGGTGCTGCGCGATGGGAAGTTTGTTGCGACCAACGTGACCGGTCAGATCGACGAGCCAACCCTGGTGGAGCAGATGATCGGGCGGCGCATCGAAACGGCGAAAAAGGGAGAGTTTGGTGGCGGGAGTACGCACAGTGCGCCGGTGATTCTGGACGTGCGCGGGGTGTCGTCACCAGGCAAACTTGAGAACATCTCGTTGCAGGTTCATCGGGGCGAAGTGGTGGGGCTGGGCGGGTTGGTGGGCGCGGGGCGGAGCGAGTTGCTGAGCGCGATCTTCGGGCTTGATCCCAAGGCGAGCGGTGAGGTGCTGCTGGATGGGAACGTGGTTGATCGCAGCGATCCGAGCTCGCAAACCGGGCCGATCGCGATGAAGATGGGGTATGTGCCGGAGGATCGGCGCAATCAGGGGTTGTTCTTTCAACTGGGCGTGGGCGAGAACATGATTCTGCCGTTCATGCGGTCGCTCGCGGGAGTGAGATTCTTTGGCGGTGGCGTGCGCAGGCTGGCGGGCGAGCGCGGCATGGTGCGCGACAAGTTCGCGGAGTTTCGCGTGAAGGCGGCTGGCCCATCGAGTCTGCCAGGCGAACTATCGGGGGGAAATCAGCAAAAGTTGCTGATCGCGCGCTGGATGGGCAAGGACACCAAGGTGCTGCTGCTGGACGAGCCGACGCGCGGGATTGATGTGGGCACCAAGAACGAAGTCTACAAGTTGATCCGCTTGTTTGCTGAGCGGGGCGGGGCGGTGCTGCTCGTATCGAGTGAGATGCCTGAGTTGCTGGCGCTGTCGGATCGCATCCAAGTATTGTGCGAGGGACGCGCAACCGGAGAATTACGCGGGAGCGAGATGACGCAGGCGAATATATTGACGCTGGCGACGAGGCGGCGGGCGGGGTGACGGCGGGGGCAGCAGCGGGATAGACAATCCCCATCGGCAACGGAGTGCACAATGGCCAAGAAGTCTGGTGGTTCTAGTTCGACCGAAGCGTCCAAGCGGCTCAAAATGCGCGATGCGCGCACCATGTCCAAACTCGTTGAACTTGCCGATGAGGTTGCGAAGAAGTCGCTTGGGGGCAAGGAGCCGCGGATGGACATTCCACTGCGCACCAAGAGCAACACCAACTGGAACAGGAAGCGCGGCATCCTGGAGATGGGCGACGCCACGGCGGAGCGCGAACTCTTCAACCTGAACCAGGCCAAGCAGTTCATGCAGACGATGCTGCACGCGAGCACGATCAAGAAACTGATTCAGGAGGGCAAGACCAGCAGTCTGCGAGGTGTTTTCTACATCGCCAAGCACACGGTGGCTGGCACCAATGAAAACACGTTCGACAAGCAGCAGGAGAGCGATCCGATCCTTGAGGACCTCGAGGTCGTAATGAGCGCGCTGCGAGAAGAACTGCACATCTTTGCCGAAAATCGCGGGGTTCTCGCGGGCGCTATAACGATTGTGGATGGCGGCGACACCATTGATTGCCGCGCAGCGGGGCGAGGCGGCCATGGCATTCCCAGCATCGTTGAACCCGACATCTTCGAGTTCAAGAAGTGCGACGCTGACTTTGTCCTGCATGTCGAGAAGGGCACGGTTTGGAACCGTTTCAACGAGGACCGATTCTGGGAAAAGAACAACTGCATTCTGACGCACGGCGGCGGACAGCCGTCTCGCGGTGTGCGTCGACTGCTGCAGCGATTCAATCAGGAACTCAAGATTCCCATCATCTGTCTCTTGGATTGCGATCCTTGGGGACACTACATCTACAGCGTGATCAAACAGGGTTCGATCTCGCTCGCCTTTGAGAGCAGCCGGTTGGCCATTCCAGAAGCGAAGTTTCTGGGCATCCGTTCGAAGGACTACAAGGCGTGCGACCTTTCGAACGCGGTCAAGATCGATCTCGAAGAATCGGATATCAAGCGGGCCAAGGAGATCATGGCCTATCCGTGGTTTGAGCAGCACAAGGGATGGCAGAAGGAAATCCAGATGCTGCTCGACAACGGGTTCAAGATGGAAGTCGAGTCCATGCTGAGCAAGGACATTTCGTATGTGACGGAGACGTACGTGCCCCAGCGGCTGAAGGCGAAGGATTGGCTTGAATGAGTTGTCGCGCGCGTCATGCGTGCGTCATGCGTGCGCGGAGTTGTCCTCGGTACCAGCAGCCTACTTCGGCGACACCGGCTTGGGCGACACCGATATGCGAGGTTCGATCACGAACGCTCTGACTCGCTCCAGGTTTGCCGTGTCCCCGGCTTGTTCATAGCACATGGCAAGTTCCTCCGCGACCATCGCGGTCATGCGGTGTTTGTCTCCATACTTCGCGCGGCATGTCGTCAGCAGTTGCTCGCCTTCCTCGACAGCCTCCGCTCCCCGGCCAACCAGATGGGCGCACCTCAGCAGTTGTTGGCCACTAATTATCGAGTTGATGGTGTTGTTGGCGTGCAGCCGCTGGTTGATGATGTATATCCGCTTGTAGAGTGCAAACGCGACTTCCATGCTCCCAGAGACAGCTTGGGCCGCCGCGAGTTCTTCGAGGGTGGAAAGTGTCGCTTCGTGGTTTTCACCAAAGACCCGCTCCATGCGTGGGAGCAGATCGGTGAGGAGCGTGATCGAGCGCTTGTCACGATTCAAAGCGTGCAGGCTCGCGGCGTAATGATGCTGCGTGAGCAGACGGATGGGGTGGTCGTCTGGAAACGTGCGGGCAGCGGAGGTCTGGGCCTCTTCGAGCAGGCGGATGCCTTCCTGGGGGTCAACCTTCTCGATCTTGTCCTTGGTCGGTCCCCGGGTGGAGATCAGGCCTCTGCGCACGATGCTCGTACCAAGTAAAATCTTGATTTCGATGGTGTGTCGATCGTCGGGCCCATGAAGGCGCTGCGCCATCTCGCCGGCTTCGCGGAGCAGTAAGATGCGTTCGTCAAAGCGATAGATGTTCTCGCTGACGATAATGGCCAAGCCAGTGAGAAAATCGACAGTGGTGTCGTTGTTTCCCGGGTGGAGTTTGCGATGGGCTTCGAGGCCTTCTTGGAGGAGTTGCTCTCCGCTCATCGGGTCGCCTGTCTGACTGGCGGCAAGGCCCCGGACCCGGGCCGCCTGGATCGCTCGATCAGAGTCAGGTTGCAACTGGCGGAGTTGCTCATGGGCCTTTGTTGCCAGCAACAGGGCCTTGTCATATTCCGAGACGTTGAGATACATCTCGGCAAATATGGACTGGAGGTCGGCCAGCACAATCGGCGGCAGCGACGAGGCGTTGCTGTCCAGGTTCGTCACCGTGCCGTCGATCATCTGGCGGACCGTGACTGTTTTTCCGTCCGAACCCATCGGCGTGGCGGCTTTGCTCATGCGGCGGAGGAAGTCAATCGTGGCTTCGGCGCGGGCGGCTTGGTCTCTTGCCTGGTTGCGTTCGCGCGTGGCGATGATCGCTTGCCAGGCGGTACCGGCGATGCCGAGCAGGATGGCCAGAGCAACGGCGGCAAGGGCCGCGACGGTCCCCTTGTTACGGAGCGCGAACTTGCTGGCGCGATAGAGAGGTGTCTGTCGCTGCGCGAGCACGGGTTGGTCGGCGAGAAAACGGCGCAGGTCGTCGCCCAGTTCGCCCGCGGATTGGTAGCGATCGGCGGGATCCTTCTCGATGGCCTTGGCCGCGATGGCTTCGAGGTCGGCGGGGAGACTCGCGCGGAGTGATCGAAGGCGCGGGGGCTGGCGATCTCGTATGGCAATGGCAGCCTGCGTGATGTTGAGTCCCTGGAGATCGATGGGGCGCTGGCCCGCGAGCAGTTCAAACAGCGTGACGCCCAGCGCGTAGACATCGGTGCGGATGTCGATGGCCTTTGCATCGCCCGCTGCCTGCTCGGGCGACATGTAGGCAAGCGTGCCGATCATCTGGCCCGCGTGGGTGACCAGCGTCATATTCGGGGCTTCGTTGGAGCTACTGGTGAGACGTGCGATGCCAAAGTCAAGAATCTTGGGCTGGGAAGCATTGGTGGCATCGCTGGTGGTGACAAGAATGTTACCGGGCTTGAGGTCGCGGTGGATCACACCTCGCTTGTGCGCATGGTCGACACCATCGCAGACGCGGGCAAAAATGTCGGCGATGGCGGAGGGCGACCAGTTGTCGCGTTTGGCAACCAGGACGATCGGCTCGCCTTGGACAAGTTCCATAGCTATGGCGGGGATGCGGCGGAACTGCGCGTTGGCGGGCCCATCCTCGAAAAGCCCGTCCATGAGATCCGCGTCAAAGAGTTGGGCGATGCACGGATGCTGGAGATGAGCGAGGATGTCGGCTTCATGGGCGAAGCGCCGAAGCAGTGCGGGCGTCACGATCTCGGGTCGGATGATCTTCAGGGCGACGGTGCGTCTGGGTGTATCCTGGGTAGCTTCGTAGACCACGCCCATGCCTCCCTCTCCGAGGATGCGAGTGGGCGTGTACTTGCCGACCTTGATGGGCCTGGCGATGATGGTCTGGGCGAGGGCGTTTTGCGCGAAGCTCGCGGGCAGCGAGGTTGAGGCGAAAACGCCGCCATTGGTGGCGCTGGCGAGGAGCAGTTCTTCGAGGTCCTTCGCGAGGATGGGATCAGTGGCGCGTATGGTTTCGAGGCGCAGCGTGCGCTGGTCGTGGGGGAGGACAACCAATTCATCAAAGAAGACGCGGGCTGGATCCGCGTTGCGACTCAACTCGCGCGGCTCCGAGCGTCGGCATCCCGATGGCCACTTGGGCCATCGGGCTTGGGCGTGCTGTGGTCGCTGGTCTGGCCTTCGCGCTGGCGCTTGACCTCCCGGATCAGCCATGCACGGGCGTACGTCCATTCCTTCTTCACGGTGGTCTCGGAGACTTCGAGGGCCAGGGCCGCTTGTTCGATCGTCAGTCCCGAAAAGAAACGCAGCATCACGATGTCGTGCTGGCGTTCGTCGCGCTCGCGGAGTTTTTCCATGGCAAGGTCAAGCCCGAGGAGTTCTTCGGCGGCTTCTTCGGGCGGGATGCCCGCTTCCATCGTGGGGAGCATGCCGCTGCTTTCGATGTACTGCTGGCGTGAGGCTCGCTTGCTCTGGATGCTGCGGGCGTGGTCGATCAGAATGCGCCGCATAGCGCGGGCAGCGGTGCGGAAGAAGTGGGCCTTGTCGTTCCACGCAACATCGGCGCGCACGAGGCGCATGAACGCCTCATGGACGAGGGCCGTGGGTTGGAGCGTGACAGCACCGCTGCCTCGGGATTCCCGCGACATGAGCGCCCCGGCCATGCGTCGAAGTTCGTCATAGACCAGAGGCAGGAGTTCTTCGGCGGCTGGGCCGTGCCCATTGCTGGCTGCGCTGAGCAGAGTGGTGACGTGCGACGCGCGCATGTCGTCACTGTTGCCTCCGCCACCCCCCCCGGCTACGCCGCTCGGAGGGTCGCTCTGGACACCCACTTTTCCCATAAAGACATGATACAGGGTGTGTCAAGGAATCGAGCATGAAAACCGGAAAGCGTGATTGAATGTGAGTATGAAAATAGCGGTGAATTGGGGGTGAAAATCGCCAATCGGACCTTGCAATCGAGTGCATGATTTGCGGACTCCGCGTGCTATATGCTTGTTTCGGGCTTCTCGGTCGCTACGTTGGGGGTGCGTGATGAAGCAAACGCAGAATGAGCGGCTCGCAGCCTGGCAGTGGGTGGTCTCGCCAGAGGGGGCTGCCCTACGCGAAAAGACGACGGGCATGACCCACCCAACCCCGGCCCAAGTGGTGGCCTTGCGCAAGCGATTTGATGAGTTTGAGGTGCATGCGGCCTTGCAGTTGGTGGCGGCACGGGCCAAGGCAGCAACGAAGTTTGGCGATCGCTCGACGGGTCTGCTGGCGGACCCAGAGGGCGTGGAGATGGCATCGAGCAGGCGAGTGGCTGCTTGGAAAGCGGCCAGGATTGCGCGATTCCTGGAGTCAGTCGCACAATCTGTCAGGGGGTCGGGGGCGAGCGTGCTCGACGTGTGCTGCGGGATTGGCGGGGATGCCATGGCCTTCCGCGAGGCCGGATTGGCAGTGCGGGTGGCAGACATTGATCCGATTCGGGCCTGGATGGCGGGCGTGAATGTCGGGTGTGAGGCTGAGTGTGTGGACGCGGGCGAGGCGGTTTTCATCGAGCAGGCACGGACGAGTGGAGTGCGGGTGGTTCATATCGACCCGGCTCGTCGGGGCGAGCGGGGTCGGGTCTGGACGCTCGAAGACTTGCGTCCAGCACCTGTGGCTCTGCGGGCGTGGATAGATGCGGTGCCTGAAGCGTGTTTGAAACTAGGGCCCGGGATCGACTACGAGGCGTTGCGGGCTGGCGTGCTGGGTGAAGCAGCCAGTCGCGGAGAGGTTGAGATTGTGAGCGAGGGGGGAAAACTCACGCAGGCACTGGTTTGGACGGGCAAACTGGCAGGGACTTTGGCCGGGGCTGTAGCTGGGGCTTTGGGTCATCATGGGTTACGTCGGGCCACGCTGCTGACGACGGGGCAGGCGCACACGCTCGCGGGCGATGCGGATGTTGCATCACGACTGCCGGTTTCGCCGCAGGTGGGACGGTTCGTGTATGAGGTCGATGATGCGATCGAGCGGGCGCAGTTGTTGACGGTCGCGTGCGAGTTGGCGGGGATGGGCATGGCGCATCCCGCCCTGGGGTTGCTCACTGGTGATGATGGGCCCGAAGCGTTGGCATCGCGCTGGGACGCGAGCCAAGCGTGGCTTTCCGGGTTCGAGATTTTGGATGTGATGGGGTGGAACGAGCGGAAGGTGGAGCAGCGGCTTCGGCAACTTGGGGCGGGGTTGGTCGAGGTCAAAACCCGTGACAAGGTGGTGAATCCCGATGAACTTCAGCCCAAGTGGTCAAAGCGGGAGGGGGCACCGATGGTCGTGTTTGTACTGCGGTTTGGAAGCAGCGTTCGAGTGCTGATTGCGCGGCGGGTGAGCAGGGCGGCAGCGACCGGCTCATCCGACTCATCCATCTCGTCAACAGTCGATGGCATAGAACGCCGGCACACAAAAACGCACAACCCCTCCAATGGGGAGGGGTTGTGAGCGAAGACAATGCGGTCGAGAGGACTTGAACCTCCAAGGTATTGCTACCACTAGTACCTGAAACTAGCGCGTCTGCCAATTTCGCCACGACCGCAGCGGAAAGGATGATACGCAGGGGGGGTGGGGGGGTTCAACTTTGGGGGGGCCAACAACGCAAAGCCAGCAGCTGCATGCTGACAGGTGCGAGGTTTGGTGCGTGCTGGGGTGATAGTTGTCGGATCGCTCCCATTTTCGGCATTTCATTTTTCGGTTTTCCGCTCCCCCGTACTCTGGCCCCATGACGTACACCGTCCTCGCTCGGCGCTATCGCTCGCAGGAATTTGATCAGGTGATCGGCCAGGAGTCGATTGCCCGGACGTTGCAGAACGCGATCAACTCCGAGCGGGTGGCGCATGCGTACCTCTTCTGCGGCACGCGCGGTGTCGGCAAGACCACCATGGCGAGACTCTTTGCCAAGGCGCTCAACGGCGGCAGTCCTGAGGTGGACAAGGCGATCATGACCGGGCAGGACACCGATGTCATCGAGATCGACGCGGCGAGCAACACGGGCGTTGACAATGCTCGCGACATGATCGCCAACAGCATGTACAGACCCTTGCGCGGCAAGTACAAGGTCTACATCATCGATGAAGTTCACATGCTCAGCAATCAGGCGTTCAACGCGCTGCTGAAGACCATGGAGGAGCCGCCCGAGCACGTCAAGTTCATCCTCTGCACCACCGACCCGCACAAGGTTTTACCGACGGTCCAGAGCAGATGCCAGCGCTTTGACTTCCGCAACATTCCCGTGGCCCAGATCTCGGCACATCTGTCGTCGGTCATCAAGCAGGAGAAGTTCAGCGCAGAGCCGGAACTGGTCCATCAGGTCGCGGTGCTGGGGAACGGGTCGATGCGCGATGCATTGACGGTGCTGGAGCGATTGACCGCCACTGGCGAGAAGAAACTGACGCTCAAACTGCTCGAGGAACTGATGGGCCTGCCCGATGGCGCGGTGATGGGCGGGCTGATTGATGCGCTGGCGGATGGGGACGCGAGCAAGTCACTGGAATCGGCCAATGAATTGCTTGCAAAGGGGACATCGATCGATCAGGTGATCGAGGCGATGCTCATGCGGCTGCGCGACCTCATGATCATGGCGGCGTGCGGACCTGCGACGCGATTGGTCGAACTCTCCGACGACGCGCGCAGGGCAGAAGCCGCACGCGCGGCGCGGTTTGATGCTGCGGGCCTGGTTCACATGATCGCACTGTGCGAGAACGTGCAGAAGGCGGCGAAGCAATCCAGCGTGCCTCGCGCGCTCTACGACGCGCTGATCGTGCGGCTTGCCATGACGGAGAAACTGGCGGATGTGACGGCCATTGCCATCGGCATGACGGGCAAGGGAACTGCTGGGCCCGCGGGCGGACGCCTGGAGAGTGCCGGAAAAAAACGCTAAGGGGTGAGGGCGTGGCTGACGCGGCGCTGCAGAACGCCGGGGTGCCGGCTGGAGCGTTGCCCTCGCCCCTGATGAAGCCCGAAATGAAGCCGGTCGCGCCGATGGCGGGCACGTTGATAAAGGCGCGGCCTGTGGAGGCAGCGCCGATGCTGGCGGTGCAGCGTGAGATCGTGGCGGATGCGGGACTGTTGCAGGATGTGAAGGCGTTGTGGGCGCGAATGCTGGAAGCTGCGACGGAGAGCCGCCGCCTGCGCGTGCTGCTCGCCGACTTGACGCCCGAGAGCGTGACAAATGAGGAACTGGTCCTGGTCCCGCACCCTTCGGTGCTATTAGCGGCCAACACCCTGCGCGCGGAGTTGCAATCGCTCGTGCTTCGGGTCACGGGGCGGCGGGTGGTGATCACATATCGCACGCCGGAAGCGACGGGAAGCGCGGAGGTTGAACACGCTAGCGCCGCGCCGACGATTGAGGCGATGAGCGAGCACCCGCTAGTCAAGCAGGCGATGGAATTGACGGGTGGGAAGGTGATTGGCGTGCAGGCGAGGAAGAAATGAACTGCGAGCCAGTGTTCACGCACGGGCTGCATGTTTGCACCCAGGCGTATTATGCGGCATCAAACCACACTTGACGGATATTGCGGCCAGTTCGGGGGATGTTGCATCGCCACAGCGAGGGCTGGGGGCATGGTTACTGCCACTGCACATGATGGGTGTGGCCTTTCTGCAGGCAACCTCCATGGCGCTGCAGTTCATGCTGCCGGTTTTGGCTCGCAAGGAGTTTGGTGCCACTGATCTGCAAACTACCGTGATCACGGCGGCCACGACCGCCTTCTTCTGCTTGTCGATTTTCTGGAACGACGTGTTTGCCCGGATGCGGACAGGGCGATACTTGTTGCTGTATTGGATTTTGGCCTGCCTGCCGCTGGGAGTGGTGGGAGGGCTTGCGCTCCTGGGCGTACACATCACGATGTGGATCGTGCTGCCGCTGCACCTTTTGGCCTGCCTGGGCATGGCGGGATATCACCCCGCGGCGGGAGAACTGCTGCGGAGTTTGTATCCCGCAGCGACCCGAGGGCGCACATATGGAACTATCTGGGGCGTCTCGATGGCCTTCAGCGCTGCCATGGGATATGGCATGGGCAAGGCGTTGGAGTGGGACGCACGCAGTTACGCATGGCTCTTGCCCGTCGCGGCGGGCGTGCAGTTGGTGGGGATTGGCATCTTGGTCTGGATCGCGCACGCGTCGGGCCATGAGGCGACACGAACACTGTTGCGCGATCAACGCAGCCTCTACGAGCGTGTGTTCGAGCCCATCACGCATATGCGCGAGGTGCTCAAGAAGGACGACGTGTTCTTCAGGTACGAGGCGGCGTACATGACATATGGCATCGGCTGGATGGTGGGCTATGCCCTGCTGCCGATTCTGGTGACGGACAAACTGGGGCTGAACTATAAAGAGGTCGCCAGCAGCACACACGTCGCGTACATGGTCGCGATGATCTGCATGATCGTGCCTGCGGGGTTGCTGCTGGATCGGCTGGGAGCAGTCCGCAGCACGGCGGCTTCGTTCGCACTGCTGACGCTGTATCCACTGGGCCTGATGGTCGCCGATGATGCTCCGCATCTGACCATCGTGAGCGTCGTCTACGGCATTGCGCACGCTGGGGCCAGCATGGGCTGGATGCTCGGGCCGGTCTCGCTTGCACCCAGTCAGGAGCGAGTGCCCCAATATGTCGCAATCCACGCAACCCTGGTGGGTGTGCGCGGATTGTTGTTCCAGTTTCTTGGCGTGGGCATGTATGTCGTCGCGAGCAGGTGGCTGGGTTTGAGCAAGCACTTGGCCTTTGGCCTGCCACTGGGCATGGCGGCGACTGCCTACGCGTGGTCCGGGTGGCAGATGTGGACGCTGGACCGGCGGATGCGTGCTGTGGGCAATAGGGTGGCGTAGCGGGACAGCATGCGTGCAAACGGCTGGCCAATGTGCAGGCGTCTTTTTTGTATGTCTTGCGGCGGATCGTGGGGTGTCCAGATATTCCTTGGTGTGAGCAGCGGTACCTGGGGTTTGGCTTCAAAGTCTTCGAGTGAGATCAGACCACGGTTGGTCGCTCGTCTCGCGCGGTTCGCTATAATCCTGCCCATTACATGTCACGGAGAGGTGCCAGAGCGGCTGAACGGGCTAGTCTCGAAAACTAGTATGGCGCTCGTCGTCATCGGGGGTTCGAATCCCCCCCTCTCCGCTTTCGTTGACCCCCTGTTTGCATCCACTGTGATTGCAGTGGTTTGCGAATGGGGGGTCGTCGTTTTTTGCGTGTGGTGTCTCTCGGTGGTGTTCACGTTTGCATTCGTGTGTGATGCCGAAAGTACCGCTGGCTGCCAATGCCGACGGGCAGCTCGAACCCAGCGAACT